>TARA_R110001583_G_scaffold15059_2_pt1 | contig 34359 bp, 45 predicted proteins | sample TARA_R110001583 | Tara Oceans TARA_R110001583 (sample SAMEA4398432) | marine metagenome | biome: Polar Biome; feature: [MES] marine water layer (ENVO:01000295) within the mesopelagic zone...; material: water (ENVO:00002006), including particulate matter (ENVO:01000060) such as...... | reverse complement strand
TGCTTGTGCTAAATCTAATGGTGCAGAACCACCCAACTGCAAACAAACAGGATGCTCAGCCGCATCTTTCTGCAAGTAATCGCCTTTGCCATACAATATAGCGCCAGTAGTTACCATCTCGCTGTAAAGCAGCGTGTTGTTACTCATCAAACGATGGAAGTAACGACAATATTGATCCGTCCAATCAAGCATCGGTGCAATTGAAAAACGATTTGTTGGGTAAACACAGGCTGTGTCTGGCTTTATCATTGATATTCAGTCTCTAATTATAGGTGCATTTTGCTTTTAATTGCATTGAATTACTCTCAATTACGTACTACAGTACTCCTCATGTACACCTCAAAAAGTAGGATTTATGGCTTCGTTATCAATTGAAACGCGCACACTTGCAAACAAGGAGTTGCGTTTTAAAGCAACAGTTACTGTTAAAAGTAAGGGCTCGATCATACACCGTGAGTCTAAGACTTTCAAAAAGAAAGAATTAGCCAAAACATGGGGCAAAAACAAAACCAATGAGCTTGAAGAGTTTGGTGTAGTTGGACATAAAGTTTGCACACTTGGAAAGCTACTTGATAAGTTTATGGATGACCGTTTTTTATGGGATAGCACAGGAAGAACTAAACAGTATGTCATCCGTATGCTACGAGACTGTGATATTGCAAGTATTCAAAGTAATAAGTTAAAAACAAGTGATTTGATCAAGCATTGCAAAGAGCGATTAGAAGCAGGTGCAAAACCTCAAACTATTTATCATGATATTGCTTACTTAAGATCGGTAATGAAAAAATCATTGCCAGTTTTTGACATAAAATCTAACTTTGAAATATTTGAAGAAGCGGTTCCTGTTTTAATTGATATGAAACTCGTAGGTAAAAGTGATAAAAGAACACGTCGTCCCACTGAAAATGAATTAGACAGATTACGAGATGGTTTATTGAAACGTGAAAGTTTTAGGCCTAATAGTAAAAGTGTTCATATTCCATTTACTGATATTTTAGAATTCAGTATTTTAACCTGCATGCGAATTGGTGAAGTATGTTCGTTACGTTGGGATGATTTAAACGAGGGTCACAAAACTATCCTGGTGCGTAATAGAAAAGACCCACGAAAGAAAGAAGGCAATCACATGATTGTCCCATTATTAGCAGGCTCTTTTGATATAGTAAAACGTCAGCCCCAAAATGCCGAACTGATTTTCCCTTATAACTCACGAAGTGTAACAGCGGGGTTTCAACGTGTTCGCAATGAGCTCGGCATTGAAGACTTACGCTATCACGATTTAAGGCGAGAAGGTGCAAGCCGACTATTTGAAAAAGGCTACTCTATTGAAGAAGTTGCACAAGTGACCGGGCACCGTAATTTGAATATTTTGTGGCAGGTTTACACTCAACTATTCCCACACAAGTTACATGATAAATTTTTAGAATAAAAAGAGGGAGCTAATGCTCCCCACTTTTTAAGCATTTTTAATTAAAATCCACTCCCTAATAATTCACCAGTATCAACCATCATATCTGTGTGTTTATCTGATTTAGCTTGTATTATTTCAACAGGCTTATCAGATTTAATGCGCACTTCAACTTGTGATTTACTTTGTATGCTTGGGTGCTTTAGCATTTCACGCTTGGACGCTGATTGTAATGGTTTGTCAGTTGCACCTGTTACTGCATATTCAATATTGGCTTTTGCATCGTTTACTATGCCGCTGTTCATTTCCTCTAATTGTTTTTGTGCGCTCTTGATGCTGTCACCCCAACCATCAGGTAATAGTTTTGATGGTATGAGTGAGAGTGCTTTCATGATTGCACGTGGTATCACTAAGAACTGTGCTTTAATATTGTTAATTCCTACAACAAAACCTGCTTTTACTCGGTCAAATGTACCGCCCATTCCATCAACTGAAGGAGTGATAAAATCGTTTATTAATGTGCCGGTGTCTTTTAGGATTTGCCAAACACTGCCCATGGCTTCAGTAAATCCATTCCAAATAGCAGTCAGGCCACCTACTTTTGTTATTAAGTAACCGACAACCACAATGAGTGCCGCAACACCTGCAACTACTAACCCAATCGGGTTTGCTATTAATGCCGCGTTTAAGGCAAATATTCCGATTTTTAATAAAGCGATACCAGCCACTATTTCTGGTAACTTCTGTGTTGCCCAGACTAAACCGCCACCTAATGTTTTGAATGCATGATATAAGGTTGTAACTGTTGCGGTTACTTTCCTGATCACTCCTTCACGCCACTCTGCGTTTTTAAATTTCTCTGAAAATACAGTGAACACCTTGGTCATTTTTTCCATGATAGGCGCAAGTGCGGCAAATTTTATTGAGCGTATAGACTCTTGTACTTTTTGCATTGCATCGTTATAGGCTTCTGCTTTTTGTGCATCTTCGGTTTTGACACCGCCGCCTAACTCGTTAAATTCTTTTCTTGCTTTGGATAAGCCAGTTGTTCCTTCTCTAAGCATAATTAACATTCTACGGCCATCTTGACCAAAGGCGGCATCAGCGAACGCCATTTGTTCTTGATTGGTTTTTAGCTTAGAAAATGAGCCTAATAATTTATCGTATGCTTGCTGTGTATCACCAGCCGCTTTTAGTTCTTTGTATAATGGGTTTTTTCCTTTTTTGAGAAAAGATCCCATGGCACCTGCACCTGTTGTTTGCAGTACGCCTAAACGTTTAGTAAATCGAATCATTGCTGATGCCATTGTGTCAGCGCTAACACCTGCATGTTCAGCTTGTGATTGCATTGCTTGCAGTTCTTCAACTGGCATTTTTAGGTTTTGCGCGGATTTGGATAGTTTATCCATTTCACCTGCAGAGCCGTTTAGTTGAGAAAATAAACCTGCAAAACTTAGCCCTCCTAATATTGCCCCACCTTTTGCTAATGCTGCGCCGCCTATGTTTGGTAATTTTAACTTACTTAGCTTTGCTCTTACCTTTTGTAGCCGTTCCTCTTTTTTGGCAAGTGCGCTCATTTGACCGATGCGCTTGTTATATTCTGCTGATAGTCGTTTTTCCTCACTATTTAAACGATTAACATTCACACCTGCACTTTTAAGTTTATTTTGTGTTTTGGTTAACGCTTTGGTGTATTCGCTTTGGGTTGTTTTTAGGTTTTTAACTGCCAATTGTTGTTTTTTGAATTGGCTTTGCAATGCGGCTGAAGGTTTTTTAGACGCAGTCATTTTCTCATTTAGTTGAGCAAGCTTTTGTTGTGCACCGTTTAATTTATTTCTGTTTTTTGAAGCTTCTGCGCCTGTTTTTCTAAAATTAGAAATCAGTGCTTGGTTACCGCTTATTTTTTGGCTTTGCTCTTTGACTTGCCCCAATTGCTTTGCATATTTGCTTTGCGTTGAAGTAATTTTTTTGACAACCGAAGATGTTTTATCAATGGTTTGCATGATGACTGATAAGTTCATTTTTGCCATGTTGATTGCCTATTTTGTTATTTTTCTTTTGCATTAAAAAAGGGGCACAAAGCCCCTTATTCTTCTGGCTCTTGTTGCGAGCGCTTTTCGGCTTCGTCTCTAAACAACATTAAATCGTCTAGGCTCAGCTTATCCATTTCAGTTGGTGACCAATGGAAGATCATTGCTAAATCAGCGTAGGCCGACTCGATATATTCAAATGAATTTAAGAGTCGTTTTCCACGAAAAAATTCAGCACACCACCAATTAACGGCGTTAGATTGATTGGTGACATATTCAGCATGTGACGCTCTGTTAATTTCGGGCAAATACGAGGTATCAATACTGCCATGGCATCCATATCACCTTGCATAATATCCACAAATTTTAAGCCGCGCATTTCACCGGCATAAGGCTCTATCATTTCTACTTGTGTGATTGGCTCAGCACCTTCCACTTCAATTGGTTGTGGTAATTTAATTAATTCAGTTTTTTTAAGCGCCATGACTTTCACCTGCTTCGGTTTGTTTTTCTTCATCGATTTCAGCGTCTACTGGTAACGTTTCGCTTTCATCTTCTGATAATTGAGTGGCTAACATAGTGTTGCAATCTTTTAGCATTTTTTTTACGCCTACTGCCTCATCAAAACTTAATGCTTTTTCAAATGCTCGCACGGCTGTTTTGTGGTCATTATTTAAAACGGCCAACTTACCAAACAAGGCAAATAATTTAGCTTTTAATGGGGCGTTAAGTACGATTTCACCATTTGTAATATCAGTGATCACTTTGTTGATTACTGTCGCATCTGGCTTTTGTTCGGTTTTTAGCTGTTCACTGTAATGATCTTTTACTACGTCACAGTACCAAGATTGCCACGATGCTTTGAAGATTTTCGGCTGTGTTAAGCCATGTACTACGCCTTGATAAAGTAGTGGCTCAATTTCTTCAAATGCCACAAGGTCGTATTGCCATACAAGCCACCACGCTAAACTTTGCAAGTGCCCCCAATCTTCAAAGTTTTCTATGTACCATTCACAAAGCGGACGGTATTTTTCAATCATTTCTGCTTTTAATGGATCACGTTGTTGATCGCCTTTTAATATTTTCAGTGTTTCTAAATCGCTACTGAGCTGTTTTTCAAGCTTTTGTAATTCAGCAGGAACAATACCTTTTACGGTTTGGCTTTCTGTTAAAAGCTTACTTAACCCGACTGCAATTTCAGAGGATTGTTCTAACTTTTGTTGTTTTTCACGCTCAGTAATTACTTTGCGTTTATGTGCTAATGCAAGACTCATATCTGTTCCTATTGTGGAATTAATTCTGTGCCATAAAATTCAACTGGTAACGTGCCGTCCTCTGTATTCAGCTCAAGCTCGTTCCCTACCCATGCATCTGTTAATGTGTATTTTTTCCCGTTGTTGGTTTCTAGCAATACGGTTCCATTTACAAAATTTTCTAATGCCGTTACGTCAGTTTGAATCGTGTCAACCAAAGTGCATTTAATGTTAGGTGCTGATTCAAATTTTTCAGTGTGACCTAACACGCCATTGTCACCCATCACCGGATCTTTTTTTAAATTTCCCTTATTAAAAGTGGTTCCGGGCTTTGTTGCTAAAATCCCTAAAGGGCCTGCATTGATTGTTGCGCGTGATGTAATTACACCCATAACTTATCCTTACTTATTTGATGAATAAAAGGTGGCTAACCGCCCTTTTAATTATTTTCTAAATTGCATTTTTCCTGCATAAATCAGCATGCCGTTAACGAATTGCGGACTATCTTGAATGTTGATTCTAGATTTATTGTCCGCATCTAATTCAACAATCAAACTTGCTTTGTAACCATCAAAGTCTTGCGCGATCGCTTTCAATTCAAGTTCACGATAAAGGGCTAATAATTCACCTTTAATGATTGCAGGTGTTGCAACTGCTTGACCAGGTGAAAACTTAGTACCGTCTTTAGCTAATTTATGACGTGGGTACTTGCTTAAAATGCGAGAGCGTTGTTTTTCACGGAAGTACATTGCTGTTGCAGGTACGGTGACATCTAAATAACTATCATCTGCTGAGCCGGATGCATTTTCTTTGTAAGTGGTAATAGGACGTTCAATAAATACTTGTTTTGCGCTGTTTACCTTGTACGTTCCCATTCCCGAATAGAGTAATAAGTTACGCTCTGAATAATCCCACTCACTATCCGATTTACTGTAAACGCCATTAACCGCCAATGTGTTTAATGGTCGGCAAGGGTCAATGGCTAAGCTTGGCGCAATTGCGCCTGCCCATGCCGCGACTAATTGCGCTTCAGTTAAATCATCCCCTGCCGCATCACCTAACGCATTAATTGACATTGGCACGATAAATGGGCTGTTAAACAATAAACCGTATTCAACTGACGCTGAATGCGTTGCTTTTTTAGCGATATATGCAATGCCCGGTATTTGCTGTAAGGCGTGGTAACGTGCTTGTAAAAAATCAGCCATTGCACGTACGTTTATTTCATCATTAAACGCTGACACAATATGATGATATTGTTCATCACCTGTTGCGGCTAATGCTAATGCGACATCACTAACGCCAAGCTCAACGCTCACTGACACTGAATACATTGGCAAGGTGATATCTTGTTTATAAAACCACGTGACCATTTCAAAAATCTGGCTATCTTCACCAAACCGTTCTGCGGCCACTTCAGGATTGATGGTTAAGACGACTTTATTATCAGCTGTATCCCCGCCTGTTCCTTTTGCACCTACGATTAACACTCGTTGTAAATTTTCTGCGCTATTTGCTAGGCTGTTGTCTATTTCAATATAAACACCTGGTACGCGAACGTTTACAGGAACTTCATTAAAACTAACCATTTATTGCTCCTTGGCGATTTTTTTAGTTTCAGTTTTCACTTCATTTTTTACTTTAACAACAGCACCGTCCAATACTCGACGAAGCCAATATTCGCTACAGGGTTTTTCTTCCCCATCTGTTTTTAGTGGCTCATAGGTAATTGGGTCACGTACCGTTTTACCTGCCACCTTTGGTTTAATGTTAAATGTTTGCATCAATTACCTCGGCTGCATGTTTTTAAATATGATTTGTGCTAATTCTCGTTTTAATTTTTCAGTCCAACCGACCATGGTTCTTTTAGGCATTTTGTATGCGGCTTTTGGCCCTTTGGCATTTCCTTCCCATCGACTGGTTTTGCTGTTAAACCATCCGTTTATTTTTCGTGTATAAACAACTGGTTTACCTTCATTGTGTGTTTTCATAATGTGACCTTCTAGGCCAACTAACCCAACTGCAAAGTGATCACTCGATATCTCTGTTTTTAAATTTCGACTCATGCCTAGTAGCATATTGTTTTTTGTTGGTACCTTGCCGTTTTGACCAACTCCTACTCGGCGCTTTCTTGGTGCGTAGGCTTTTCCATTAATATCTCGCTGCGCTCTTACTTGCGCTCTAAAAAATCGGCGAGTATGGTTCGCTAATTCTGCATTTAGTTTTAATTTCTCTTTGCCTTTGAGCGGTACTTGTTCAAGTAGTGTGATTAGCTCTTCTGGCGTTTTAATTTCCATTATTTTTCTAGGCTATTATCTTGTGTGTGACCATCGAAAAGGGTTAGTTCTTCGGCTTCATCTTCGTTAAATAAGTTGTAGAAATCACTTTTTAGGTTCATTCGTATTCCACCTATTTCCCACTCTCCGTTTGGATCTTCAACAAGCGTATATTGTTCTTGGAATTCGATTTTCACCCCAAGGTCATAACGGCCATTAGCTAACCTTTCGGTGAAAAATAAAGGTTTTGATAAACCTTGCTCTTGACGCTCTGGGTTAAATTTACCTAACCAACTTGAAACGATAAAAAACAGTTGAACCGGCTTAAGTTTTACGTCTGATACTTCAAAGTTACAGGTGTATTTAATTTCAAAACCACCTTCAATACTGTGACTACTAAAAATGAGCTCACCATCTTCTGCCCAGGCTTCTAGTCTTTCTTTACTGACTTTGTTTTTAATCAGGTGATCTGTTAGTTTTTGTAAATATTCCATTAAACAATCTCAAACGTGTAACCGCTAACGTCAGGTTGTAGATGAACCATTGCACTTCTATAACTTGTTAACTGTTCGTTAGCTTGCTGTGATAATGCCTCTTGTCTATCTGCAGCTTCTTTTGTTGCATCGGTTGAAATTCTATTGTTAATAAGTGCATAGGCTGTTTTGCAAAAAACGGCTTGTTTGTATAGCACTTCGGCTGATTCATCATCTCCAAATAATTCTTGAGATAGTTCTGTCAGGTTTTCATATTGAACTGCCATTTCTTTTAGCTCTTTGTGAATAGTGATTCTTTCAACTTTTGCCGCATGCAAAATGCCCGCTTCTTTACCATCTCCTAAAAAATGAAAAAGAGACTGAAACTCTGAAATTGTGATTTCTGGAAAAAACGCGGTTGCAGGTAATGAACCGCTGTAACTTTCGTCTTTGTTAGCTACTAGAGTGACCATTGTTATTCCTTAAGATTTTAGGGAAAAGGCTAAGCGCTTAGTTTTATTAACAGTTTGAATTTAATCTTACTTTTAATAAAACAGACGCCGCCTTTGGGGGGTTAACTTTTAAGCGCTACGCCCACGTAGTGCCATCTGCTTGTAATAGCTTTACGTTTTCAAAGTTGACGGTTGCGGCTTTGCCTAGCTCTTCAATCACGTAATCCATGTTTTGTGATTGGTATGTTTCATAGCGGTCACGTTTTGCATTGTCTTCTAAACGGCGGCGGACGCTGTCTTTTTGAATGTAGATAGATAAATTCTTAAACGATGTCACCATGATCCCGCGACCTGGGAAGTTAGGCACTTTATAGGCAGGTAAACCACCATAGGTTCCGATCACTTGCTTGTCTTCAATCTTCGATTTTTCTGATGGTGTGTTACCGTTATCAGCATAGAATTTTGCTTTTTCAGCGGCTAATAATTCGCTACCGATGATTGCGACTAAATCGCCGTCATCTTCAAATGCAACATCAATCATTTGTTTAACGTCATTCACGGCTACATCTAAATTTAGATAATCGCCACCTTTACCGATACGAATCTCACTTACGGTGGCACCACTATCTAACCAGTTTTCAGGGTTTTGTGTACGTAGTTTTTCAAGCCAACCGACTGCTACATCTTGCCCTTTTGGGTTTAATGCAGGGTTAGATGTTGCGGCGCGTGATTTACCATAAAAACCAATTTGAATTTGGTTAGTTGAAATTTGCTTACGTGTTTGTGCAGCGACTAATGCTTTGAATTTAGGATCATGTGCCCATGCATCTAATGTCCCGTATTTAATTAACGTATCAAAGTTAATTTGTAGACAGTTATATGGTGTGCCGCCTTTTACATGTGGGTCTTTTGGCGCACGGTCTTGATTGTCCGTATCGGTTGTGCCTGCAATCATGCCTGTTGCATCAATGGCCACTGCTTCACCGCTTTGATTTTTTACCATCATTACGTTGATGCGACTTAAGAATGTATTTTCTTGTCGTGCTGCGGCCACTATTTTTTGTGCTGCTGCAGGTGATACGCTAAACGTTTCTTTTACGTTATCAGTGCCACACTGCGTTGCAACTGATAGCTCTAAAGCGTTTATTTGCTGACGTGTAAATTTATCCATGTTTATTCTCTCTACAAAATTAAAATATGTGGTTAATGACTTAAGCTTTTAATAGACTTCTTCGTCCTCTAAATCGCCGCCTGTTGCTTCATCGCGTTCAGGTTCATCGGTTACTTTTGATAACGTTTCTTTTAACGTAGTAATTTGCGAAGAAAATGAATCAGTTAATTCTTTTTTAAATGCAGACAGCTTTTCTTCTAAATCACTTTCACCTTCGGTTTCAGTTTCTTTAGGCTTAGGAGCTTCAGTTTCTAATTCATTTTGAGTGGTTAAGTTTTCACTTAATGACGTAATACCTTCCGCTAATTTAGTTAATGCGGCAGTTTGTTTTGCATTTTCTGCTTGCATTTGAGTTAGCATTTCAAGGGTTGCTTTATCGGCCATTTCATCATCCTTTTGCTTAAGTATTTTATTTAAAAGTGTTGGTTTTTGAGGGGCGATACCATTGTTTGTATTAAACAGCTCGGTACCCGTTTCTTTTTTAGATAGGTGTAGTTCTGTTGTGCCTAAACTTGCAGGACTATCCGTTAGGGCTAAACCTGTTAGGTATGCTTTGCCTGTCTTTGCAAAGTTCATGACGATTTCACAAGAAGTGTGTAGGTATTGGCCTTGCTGAATGAGATACAGTAAATAATCATTAGGCTTAAGTTGACCTAGTAATTTATTACCTTCTAATTTAACGGCTAAGACGCTACCTAATTTTGAACCATATTCACTATGGTCAATGTTGATTCTTGCGTTGTACGTTTCAGGGTCATAGGTTTCAACAATTTGCTGTAACGTTTCTAATGAAACTTCACGACCGTCAACCGTGTGGCCTGCCGTTAAAATGCAAATAAAATCAGTTTTGAACATGTGTCGCCCTTAGCAAAATTAATCAATGACTCTTTAAAAGTGAGTTTTACTTTAACGCTGTTTTTGCACTGTTTGTATCTGCTCTGGTTTTAAGGGCGCTATATAAAATAAGGGCGTAGCGAAGTCGGCAAGATGAAATTGCATACTGCCAACATGCCAGAATTAAAACCGAATAAACCAGAAGAGCCCGTTCTATACACTCAAGCGCAAACCAAAGCGCTTGGGCTTTTTTTGTGTCAGCGAACAACGAACGAAATTGCTCAAGAAGTGCGAGTCACTGATCGCACTGTCCAAGGTTGGATTAGTAAATTTGATTGGAAAACGTTGCGTGATGATGCCCCACCTGAACAAGTAACACGCCAACGCATTGCGTATTTAACCTGGGTGGATGAAAAAACAGATAAGCAACTACGTGAATTAGAAATTCTTTTAAAGTTTCACATGGGTGACCCGAAGAAAGTTTACAAAGGTGGCAATGCAAAAGACGGCACGAATAAAGGCCGTAAGAATAATAAAGTTAAAAATGATGTATCAGGTATTACCAGTGATTTGCTTGATAACTTCAAAAACAGCAAGTTCTTTAAATACCAGTTAGACATATTAAAAACCAAAGAAGATCGCGCCCTTAACTGGATGCGTTTTTATCTAAAATCTCGTCAAATTGGTTTAACGTATTTATTTGCTTTTGAAGCGTTTGAAGATGCAGTGTTAACGGGTGATAACCAGGTCTTTTTATCTGCGTCTAAAAAACAGTCTGAAATATTTAAAAACTATATCCGCATGTTTGCGCTTGAAATTGGTGATGTTGAATTAAAAGGCAAAGATGAAATACACCTAAGCAACGGCGCTACGCTTTACTTCCTTTCTACAAACGCACGTACTGCACAGGGCTTCAACGGTCATTTATATATTGATGAAGTTTTTTGGATCCCAAAATTTAAACAATTAGATGATTTAGCCGGCGGTATGTCGATGCATGATAAGTGGCGAACCACTTATCTTTCTACACCATCGAGTGTTGGCCATGAAGCTTATTCAAAATGGTCTGGTAGTAAAGAGCACAACATTGATATTAGCCATGAGACTTTGAAACAAGGCTCATTAGGCGCTGATGGTATTTATCGTCAAATGATCACGGTTGATGATGCTATCGAGGGCGGCGCTAATTTCTTTAATATGGCTCGCTTGCACCAGAAATACCCTGACAAAGAAGTCTTTGATAATTTATTACGTTGTGTATTCCTTGATGATGCGCAATCCGCTTTTAATGTAAAAAGCTTGATGGCCTGTAAGGTTGATGCGGATGATTGGGCTGATGTGAACATGGAGTTAGCGCGACCTGTTGGCCGTTTGCCTGTTTGGATTGGTTATGACCCCTCAGGCGTAGGCGATGAAGCGGCGGTTGTTGTTGCTTTGCCGCCTAAACGTAAAGGTGGTGCGTTTAAGTTAATTGAAAAATTGCGATTATCTGGCGTTAGCTACCAAGGCCAAGCAGATGAAATCAAAGCACTTTGTGAAAAATATAATGTCACTGAAATTGCGATGGATGTCTCTGGTATTGGTGGTCCCGTATCAGAACTCGTTGAAGTGTTTTTTCCTCGCGTTACTTTAATTCCTTACAGTATTAATACTAAAGCACACATGGTTTATAAAGCGCGTGAAGTGATTGGCGCAGGCCGTTTACAGTTTGATGGTCTTTGGGACGATGTTATTCACGCCTTTTTAATGGTTAAACGTAGCACGACTAAAAATAGTCACCAGGCGACTTTTACCGCCGCACGAACAAAAGAAACTTCTCATGCTGATTTAGCAATGGCCATTATGCAATTGTTGAGTTTAGAAGGGATCAATATTCACGAAGATGTCACCCCGACAGTATCGTTTGGAGATTAAATATTATGTCAGATTTTTCACCCACTGTTGAATTTGGTAATCCTGAATCAATTTTAGCATCCGATATATTAGATTATGTGGAAACGGCTTTGATTGATGGTTACTTTGAGCCGCCTATCCCGCTTGATGGTTTAGCAAAAAGTTTACGTGCTAATACGATGCATTCATCTGGCATTCACGTTAAACGTAATATGTTAAGTGCGATCACTGAATTAACTAAGGGAACGCTTAGCCGTAAAGATTTTTCTCGATTTTTGTTAGACCTGGGTGTTTTTTCTAATGCGTATTTGCTGAAAGTGACCAACGGACTTGGCGACGTTAGTTTTAAACATTTACCTGCGCTTTATATGCGACGCCGTAAAAAGCCTAATTGCTATTCTTATAAAACGGATTATCAAACCATTGATTATACAGAAGGTAAGGTATTCCATTATTTTGATTATGATGTAACGCAGGAAGTTTACGGCGTACCGCAATGGTTATCCGCTTTGAATTCGGTTTGGTTAAATGAAGATGCAACATTGTTTAGACGTAAGTATTATTTAAACGGGGCGCATTCTGGCTTTTTGCTTTATATGAACAATCCTAATTTAACGACCGAGCAAGAAGAAGATATTAAGAAAAAGCTCAATAGTGCAAAGGGTTTAGGTAATTTCAAAAATATGTTTGTTAACGGTAAGGGTAAGGATAAAGAAAAACCCGAACTAATACCGGTTGGCCAGTTAGATGCTAAAGACGAATTCAGCAAAATGAAGAGTGTTACCACCGCTGATGTATTAGCCGCGCATCGCATACCACTTGATTTAATGAGTATTGTTCGTGAAGGGTTTAGTAGTTCGAGTGATTTGAATAAGGTGGATAAGATATTTTATAAAAATGAATTACTACCTGCGGCTGAAATGCTTGAAGAGGAGTTAAATGATTTTGCAGGGTTTAAAGTGCTTTCTGTTAAACAGTATGAAGGGATTGATGATACTGCAGCATAGATGAAGATATTTATACTTAATAAAAAAGGGGCTAATTTAGCCCCTTTTTTATTGGTTTGTTATTTCAACCAGTGCGTTATGTTTATCCCTGCATTCGCCGTACATAATGATCAGCTCTTTTTTCCATAACAGGTGACCGCTTTTTCGTTTGTCTGTTGGTTGTTTAATTTGGGGGCAAGGCTGTAACAGGGCTTGCTCGATTTGTGGTTTCGGTATTTTCGTTGTGGTTGGCAATGTTGACGAGTTCGGTGATGATGTGCAGCTCATTATCACTAAGCATGCACTTAGCATTATTATTCGTTTGAACATATTTGATCACCTCTTTTTCTATGGTTTGTAGCTTTGGCTTTTGGGCTAATTTGTTTTCCCAATAGTTTTTGGCTATTTCGATATTATGTTGGTTTTGTTGATTAACCTGGTTAATTGCTTCGATTATTGCCTGTTCTTTTTCTAACAGATATTTATGCTCTGCAATTTTGTAACCTTGTTCATACGCTTGTGTTTTCACGTAAAAATAAGCGCTACCTAATGCGACTAATACAACCATTATTGCTAGTGCTAGCAATAATGGTTTTTTGGCTGAGCCACTAAACAGGCTAATTACTGCTGCTACTGGGATCATTCTTTTTACCTCCTGTAGACATATATATTTTTGCAAACCCAACAAACATACCAACGATTAAAGCGTATTGAGCAAATGCCCATTCGCTTTGTTCGCTCATTGGTATTGAATAAAAGTAATCATTAAACTGGATCCACATGTAGGCCATGAAGACCCCTATTAGGCGTGGAAATATTCTCCACTCATTAAATTTTTGAGGTGTTAGCATGATGTCCTCACAGTATTAATTCAAAGTGCCATAAATCATCAAAGTTATTATCTGATGTTTCAAAGTTCATATTCCAATCACCACCCCATCGTAATTTGATACCCATTTCAGCGGCTACGCCTAGGACATAACCTGCGAATAATGTTGCACGCTCTCTGTCTTGCCAATCAATAGGATATGGCGCGGCATCAACGGCCAATGAAGGCACTGCGTTATGCTTTCCTTTTGGGTATTTGAGTTGGCTTTTACCTTGTTCAAACAAACTATTTTGTTTTTCTTTTGAGCGGTGCCCTTCGATGATGGTGTTATCAACTGATTTAATCACCTGGTTAAAGACTTGTTGTAGCAATGGATGACACTGCGATAATTTACCTTGTGATGTTGATGAATATGTTGGCATTATGCCCCCTTAACTAGTACGACAGTTGCGCTAATAACGGCCAGAATAACCGCGCCAATAATTGATCTAGCAGTCCATTTTTGATTATCTTCCACCTTAGTTAATCGGTTATTAATCGCTTCTTTTTCTGAGCTTTCGGTTTCAAATTTACCCAACACTTTGGTATGAAATGTTTCATGTGACTTTTGCATTTCAACTAATTTCTCTAGAGTGCCAGACATTTTATACAACACCGCTTCATTCTTCTTTTGCCCTAACTCCAAGGCTTGAATGGCAAGTTGTGTTTTTAGTGAATCACCTTCCATCTTGCTTCCTGTTAATAATTTAAATTATTTCGATTGAGACAGGATAACGAAGCTGATGAATACACGCGAGGTGTTGAGATTTTAATGGAAAGGTTTAAAGCGAAAGGAATTAAAAGCGGCAATAAGCCGCTTAATCTTTAGTTGGCCAAGGGTTTTCAGAGCGGATTTTTTCACGTGCTGCTATCGCTTGATTTTCTAATTCGATAGCTTTATTTTCATTTCCTTGCAAACGTTCTATCGTTGCTTCGGATATTAAAGGGTCACTCATTGATGAATAAAAACTACGACGAACATTATCAATGTTGATAATTTTTGCTTCAAAAATGGCTTGCTCATCCGTAACCCAAACACCTTCATACCATGTATCAAATTCTGTGGTAGGCTTGTTAAAAGTCCAGCCATTCCCTATATCACCTAATTCCTCAATTATCATTGATTGTGTGAGGTCAATGGTGCTGTATATTTTTTTCCCTCGATAATCAAGAATATACTCTGTACCACTAAAATCTATTTTTGCTATCACAGAAAAACCTTCCTTTGGTGGCAGAGGTTTAACCATTATCACTCCATTAGGAATATGAAGAATACCTCCCCGCGTTTTAGCTACAACAGGAACTTGCGATACTTCTTTTGTTGCACTGACTGGATAATAAACTTGTTCCATCGCATTTAATCCTTAAATAGTAATAGCCATTGCTCGGGCGGTATTGTGAGGGCGTGTTTCAGATCCAGATTCTGCATTGGTTACACTTGTAGCTCTAATATAATCATCCCCCCTGGTACTCCCAGAGCCAACTGCATAAGGGGAAGTGGAGTTCTCATCAGAGAAAGCAACTGAAGTCCCATTGTTAATCGCATGACCATGCTGCCTTAATAAGTCCCTTTGATATGAATTAATGTGTCGATTTGCATCAAAGCCTCTTCCTTGATCTAAAACTCGTAGAAAATGCCCTCGAATCTCACCTGTATTAATAATTTCAGTGCTACCTACAACCTTAACTAAATCAGGATAGCAGCGAGCTAATCTCCAATAAACAGCACTTGGTAAATTGGCGTTAATTTCCATCACAGCAGATTCAGGCGGCGTTTCAGATAACCACCAAAAAGGTGTTCCAACTTCTGTACCTGTATATGGAATCCACCAAAAAGGTTTTGTTGGATCAGCCCATTGCTCATGGCGGTTAGTTAAATCAGCAGGATTTTTATTAATACAGGTGATATTGGGTCCTGCATACATTTGCATTGCAATCACTTCACCATAGGCCTCAATGGTGCAGACCTCACCCGTTTTATAGGTTCTCTTTGCATCCCATGGTGCGTGTTGAATTTTCAAAGTGGGTGAATATTTCGATAATTCATCTATTGTAAATTGCTTTATTTCTTCAAAATCTTTATCAAAGTTCAGTGTTAAATCACCAGTCACGTCAACCGTTATGCTATCTGCTGGGACTGAATCAAGGATCAAATCAAAGGCTTCTAGTGCACGCGAGCCATTACTACCAGATTTGTACATAATGATGATATCGGGGTCGCTATCCACTGCGAACAATGTACCGTCTTCTAGATAAAATCCTATTTCACGCCCAATAATTTCAGATTCACCATCAAATAGCGCAGTAAGATGTATTTGATTTGAATTTATTTTTTTACCGCCACTTATTGCTAATCGAGTGATTTCATTTTTCAATGAGTCCTGCTCGATATCCGGTACATAGCCAGTAGCCCCAACGCCAACATGCGTTATCTTAAAGCTTATTCCTTGTAAGGAAGCATCAATAGCTTTGTTTAATCCTGCCTGTGTAATTACTAATGCCATTTATTTATGCTCTCATTGTATGACGGTTAATTTGTAAGGTTTGTCGAGTACATGCGACATGAACAGCTTTCTCATTATTGTAATTAACACCCAAAGCTGTATGAGGTAATTTATATTCATTCAGTGTTTTCATTAAATCACCTGCTTTTTGATTTGCTTGCAATTCAATGTAAATAACGTTCGGTGTTTCACTATCATCGAATACCGTTCCTTTAATATTATTGTTGTTTAATATTGTTTGGTAATCCGCTAATCTCCAACCTGTTTGGCTGTTATCTGGGGTATATAAAATACTGATTTTAGTTTCATCATTAATCGTTTTGAATTCAGTCGCGGCCGCTTCTAATACATTGTCTAGTTCATCACCTTTTTCATATCGCCAATATTCACCAGGTGGCAATAAATTTGAAAGCGCATGCTTAAAATCAGCTTGTTCATATGTAGTTTCTGTTATTCCCAAAGTACACCTCCAAAAGTTAATAATTCATTATCTAAAAACGAGATAGACGATGAAGGTGATTTCAGTATGAACTGTTGAACCACATTACTAATAACGGTTGATATTTCATGTGCCTGGAGAGCGGCTCTGTTTTCTAATCGATTAGTGAAAAACTTTTGTAATTCATTTGTGATGTTATTGCGATCATTAATATCATCAACACCATATATTGTAATAAAGGTCGGTTTAATGGTTGGGAGTTTAGCGAACGCATGGCAACCAGCTAACCGTTGAGCATCTATATAACTTTGAGCGGTGTTTTTTATTTCTTCAGCAAGAATCGGGTTATCTTCCAATTGTGCAATATAAACGGTTACGTGCCCTAGTTGTGGTGTGTTATCTAACACCCATGCAAAATCGATATCGGAGTGAGATGAAAGCGCCCAATATTTATAATCTTCTATTTTTCCAACTGCATTTTTTTCATTGTAGGCAAGTACAACTCTTGCTCGCCAATGTTCTAAGCTTTCTAACTCAGCACCACCGCTTAGTTCGTTGCTTGTTATACTTTCTGGGTGTAATCCCGTTACTGCAGTGACTAGGTACAATTTTTCACCTGCAGGTAAATTACCACTTTCACCCGATGTGAGTGCGCGAATGGGTACGGGTAAACTAGATGCCGTTGCGGTGGTGACTTCGTATTCAATGCCTGCGCTTGTTTTTACGATCACAGATGATGGCACTAGTGACGATGATGCTGAGTTTTCAACGTTACAAGTACCTTCTGCATAGGATTGCGATATTCTCCATGCTTTTAATCGCTCCGCATGTAGGTATAACCATTCTTCATCGCATGTTTCTGGATTAATTTGTTTAAACAAATAATCTGAATAGGCATATTGACCAAATGCAATCCCCCCAATGACTGCAGCAAACGCGTCTATTGCTGGGTTATCTACACCCGTTTTGCTTTGGAAGGTTGTTTTTGCTCTATAGATTAACGATTGTAAGCTAGGCGTTTGACTCATATTGTTACCTGTTGTGTTGTGCCATTTTTCAGCGTTATGTTCATAAGTCGTTTTAATTTACCTTCTTCAAAGTAAGTTGTTACTTCTATGCTTTTGGCTATTTTCTTATCAATTAGCCATTGCAACGCTTGCTCTGTATGGCGTTTTGCTCTGTTTAATGTATCGGTTGTTTGCTTACTACGAGCTAAGGTCCAATCCCTACAACCGACTGCGGTGATGTATTCACCAGCCCACCAACCTTGTTTATCCTGCCCTTCGTCTACGAGGTCATTTTTTTGTGCTTTCGCCCAATTAAGTAAGCTTTGTAATACTGCATGCTCTAAACCAACCGCGCTTTTTAAAGGCCCTGTTAATGCTGTTAATTGAAAGTGACTCATACTTTCTCCTTACTGCGGCGGTGAAACCTGTTCGCCTGCTGTGCCAGTTTCGGTATGTGTGTGTTTAGTTGAACTGATACCATCAACAACCACATCACCACCTGTCATATTCATCCCACCTTTAGCGGGTACTGCGCCACCACCAACGGCGGCTAAACTGCCAACTGCACAAATGCCTGTTATGGTAGTATTACCATTTATTATTGTTTCACCATTGATGGTTGTTTTGGGTGCCGTAATTTTCACATTTGTTGGAGAAATAACATTAATGCCAGTTTTGGTAAGATGAACAAGATTGCCTTTGTCATCTAATACAGCGACCTCACCCGGCTCTAGTGCCATTTGATGCGTTTCATCTTCAATACAAACCGCTATGCCGCGCGATGTGTCGCCGCCCACAAATAATGTATAAGCTTTTGCACCAGGTAATGGCCGACTCATAAACCCATAGTTATGCACTCGCTTTATTCTGTCGTTTACTATTCCCGTTGCTAATTTAAGTTGAACGATGCCCGTTTCTATTCTTGTTGCGATGCCTGTACCGAATAGGTTTTTTATTCTGTTTGCTAGTTTTTCAGACATGGTTATCCACCCATCGACTTAAACATTTCAATGGAGGTGTTTTCGCTTTTGTCGTTTGCTGATATTGATATGCTTTTAATTAGCAAAGTTTCGTTAAATTCTTTTTTAGGATTTTTTACAGTAATGGTTTTGTTGATGGCGGTTCCTGTTAATGCAATATGTAATCCTGACGATACCGCTGTTGCATATAAGCCTTTTGCTATGGCTATATTTTTTTCATATTGCGCGCGTGTTTGGCATGACGCTTCGTCTTGCAATTTGTCTGCAATGATCACTTTGATTCTTGAAGTATTAACTGATTCATCATTCACGGCTGCAAAGGCATCATCCCAAGCGCCTTGAATTTCATATCGGTAAAACTGGTCTTTAAAGTTTCTTGTTACATTTAATGAGTCAAGATTGGTCCCAACTTCTAGCACGGTGTTTTGTTCGTAGTTTTGCCCTGGTCTTTGAATGACGATATAGCTTTTATCTTCTATGAGCATTAGGTTTTGCTGTTTTGCAACCTGCGCTAAGTTATCAAGCGGTGATTCTGCATTAATTTGAAACTCTGGTATTTCTGGTAATTCACCTGCGTCATTACGAACACTTAAACCAAAGTCTGAAACAACACGTTCAAGCAGCTGGTCAAACCGTTGGTTATAAATGGCGTCTAATTTGATGCGGCTATCAATTAAGTTTGCAGAAAGTGAACGGCCTGAGATAGACATTTGATCACTTGTTCCGTTTACGTCATCACCGGCACCATCAATTTGACCACTAAAAATAACCGTTCCATTCAATTTAAATTGAACAGGTAATGGGCTTTTTATATTTGCGTTTGGAATAATGGCCGAAAATGTATGCGCCAATTGCTCAATGCTAAACGTGAGATTTGCTTGAGTGAATGGAACTTGTTGTTTGTTAATATGCAAGGTTAGGTTAGGCATTAATCACCTGCAGTTCACCACTTACAAATAATGGATGCTTGATTTTGTTTACGCTGTTTAGTGCTGAGGTGTTTGTTTCTAACCGTTGCGCTAAACAAACTAATGGCATTGTCCGAGGCACATCATATTGATAAAGAGATTCTTTAAATTCTATTAGTTTTGCGACTTGTTGATTAACGTTGGTACGCAATGATTCAACGGCTTCACATAAGGCTAAACTTTCAAAAGTGGCCGCTTTGGTTACTTCGTTTATGCGATCATCTAATTGGTTTTGAATAAAACTAATGTTACCTATCATTTCAGTTAATGACTGCTCAACAACGACTGATGCATCAACCTCTTCAACAATACTTAATGCATCCATTTCAACACTGAATAATATTAAGGCAACGGTTACCTGTAAGTTGCAATGTGAGAATGTAGCATCAGGATTAATGGTGCTGCTTAACGATTGTGTTGCGATAGCTGCAGGCTTTTGTGAAATGCTTGTTGTTTCTTTCCCAAAGAGAGTCTTTTTTAAATTATTCATGATGGCATGAAGGTGATCAGATAATGCACCTGGTGAATTCTTTATTGATTCAATGGCAGTGAACCCATCTTCTATTTGGCGGTGCAGTAAACCAAGTTCAACGCTTGATTGTGCTGAACGATTAGCAACATTACGCAAGGCAGAAAGCACACTGCCAAAATCTAACTTCATTGCGTCCACTTCATCTGCAGACGCTTTTGAAACAGCATCAATAAACACAGCGTTTGATTCTTCCATGACTGTATCTATTAATTTAGCAGGTGTATCTTGGTCAAGGCTGATTAACTCAATGCTTTCGCCTTGCTTATAAAACTTAAGTGATAAGGTAACCAGGCCTTTGGTGGTGTTAAAGCTTTGAGAATAAGTTTCATAGACCACATCAACTTCACCCAAATAAGGATGCTCTAATGTTCCTTCGGGATTCGTTTCAAGTTCAAGTATTGTGGCATTCGATTCAACTAAAGAGTTAGCCCCAACAAAAACAACTTCAATGCTAATGGTGCGCGCTTTGGATCCCATCACTTTGATATGAGGTAGGTCAGTGTAAGGTAACTCTGATACATGCAGGCGCTTACCGCCATCGAGCGTGGTGCTTAGAATGTTTAAAACATTACCATTCCATTTACCTGCTTGTGCTTTACGTTCCCACATTGAAACACCTCATCGTCATATATTCACACAGTCCATCAAACCAAAGAAAAACAGCACACCTCCCCCTCCGCACCGAAATTGCCCTCGGAAATTGGCGAAACCAAAAAGCGAAGCGTTAGTACCAAAAAAATCATCGTTAACCCGCAATATGCATGGGTTCTTGGGGTAATAAATCCATTTGCATATGATCCTTTACAAGATCGCATTGGATCGTAGAATCAGGAGGAAGCGAACCTTCCTTGGGGGAGCGGATAACATTCTCTAATGTGGTTAAAGTGGTAAAGGTCACACCGCAATTTAAGTTAAGGCATTGACAATATTGACGGCGTGTTTCAATCGTCATTGATTCAGATGCAGCAATTCGACATTTAACAAAACAGACCGGGCAATTCACTAAAGACATAAAACCTCCTAATTCATTAAGTTAATAATAACGAGTCTGTAAAAAATTGAATCAAAGCCGTTATTTAATGAGGGGATATAAAACTGGATTTAAGTGTTTTTGCGGTTAAAAGGTTGAAACCATAAAAGCGACTTAAACGATATGGGAGATTATAACGGAGCCGCCCAAAACCAATAAGTTGAGGGCATAAAAAAACCACTCTAAAGTGGTATTTTGTTTGTTGATTTTTCGGGTTTTGGTGTTTGGGTTATTCGTAATAATGGTAATTAAATGAATTTTAAAATATTAGCCACAGCTATTACTTAGCTTAATGGCATTAAGGTCCATCAAACCTCCCCACTTTTTTTCAATTTCTTGACATTCAATGCTTTTATTATTATGAACAAAGTATTCATGTAATAAGAACGTGAATTTAGAAACCGACTCATTTCCTTCATCAAATTTCTTACCAACCAACCTTATAAATACAGCATGATCAAACTTTGCTGCCAGCGCTTCATCACTCCATTCAAAATATGGATATTCTTTCATTTCAGGGTAATATTTTCCTCTATCAATCCAACTCCTTTCCGCACTATTGTTGGCATTTGACACCGCCTTGTAAGCCTCGACATATTCTTTAAATTTTTTACACTTATTTTTTTTCATATTTATTCACCATTACATTGAATACTCACTGACCTAAATCGACCATTAATCTATTTTAGATTCCTCTCTTTCTTTTTTCGGAGTCAATTCCTGCCCCCAGAAATTAACACGCTTTTCATATTCATCAGTCAGTGGTTCAAGTTGCTTTGTAAACTCACTAAAACATCCCAATCTCCAATGCCCCTGAGCAAATGCGCCATATTCCTCATTAAAGTTAAGCATTTCATCCATGTATTTAATAAATCCACTTTCTGGCAATGAACCTTCTTTGAATAAGGAATAAATATAACGGTAATGAAACCCTTCGTATCTTTTATGAAAATCAAGGTAACTATTAAATGCATTTCCTGACATTACTCCTTTTTCAACCGCTTCCGTCATACTTTCAATATTGCTTTTAACCGGTGCAATATATTTCCCATTTTTAGTTACATTCTCTTCATACATATCCCACGTCAATGGATGCAATGCCGACTGGCGTTCGTCTCGTAATGTTAAATATTCATCAGTCAAAGGCTTAACATCAAGAAATGCATTCCTTCTACCCGTTACATCATTTTTAAAGCGCTGCTTAGGAGGCTCAATATAAGTAACATTCCGCTTAACATTCACCTCCCAAGTACGAAGTCTAAAATTACCGCCAATATTCAGCATATTTCTCTTCAGTTTACCCCAAATAGTGCGCTTAACATCACCTCGCCACTGCTCATCAAGCACAGTATCTTGAAAGGTAAATAAGTCATTAATTATTCTGTCACTTACCTCCTCGCCTTTTTCTTCTAATAAGTTACTAACCTCTTGTTTTTCATCTTCATTTATCGAAACCGTACAGTTAGTGTCAGAACTCCAAGGGCGCGATGCGCCTGTTTTAAAACCAGCATCTTCCGCTGATTTCTGGGTAAATTCCCACTCTTCAGTGCGTGTTAAAGCCGTTTTAAGGCCATTAGTTAAACCCTCAACCTTTTTAACCGCTTCGCCATATCGACTCTTAGCATCTTTATAAGATATTCTTATAGGGTGGTCTTTACGTTCGCAAAAAATGCCACCCATAGCATGAATGTACATACTCCAATTACCTGCATTTGCACTAATACGGGCAAGCTCTATCGAATCGTTCTCTTTCTGAAGATCATAAAATGACTTCACTTTACCTGCAGGAATATATTCAGTGCCGTTTTCTTTAGCGGCTTTCTTCGCTTTCATTTCAGCAACTTCATCATCAGTTTGTTTCATTCGTCTAAGCTCACGCCAAACGGTGACAGAAGCGCCACCGATTTGTTGAAACTGCCTAACATTCCAAGTACTTGCCCAACCTTGAACGGCACGTGCTTTTTCATCTGCAGTTGTCCCAGTATCTTGATCATCAGATAGTTGGTAACCATCAATATTTTTAGCAATGTATTTAGCAATGTAGCCTGTAGCACTTCCCTTTTTAGGGTTGATTCGCTTGTAATCAAATCGTCGTCTAATGCGCTTTGCTACGCTAAAAATATGACGTCTTTCGTCTGCTCTATCAGGATTGAACATATCACTGGTGGAAAACCCTGTTTTGATGGATTTATTCCATTCTTTAAAGTCTTCACGGTCGACATGTAATTGTGCACGGTCTTCCCTGGTGAAATAATCAGCAAGAACAGCACGTATAGCTTGCTCATTCTCAGGCTTAAAAAAGAATAAAGCATGCCAATGAGGCGTTGCGTCATGGTGTGGCTCACAAACTCGAAAACCGAAAATATGAAGATTCATTCTTTTCAATTTAGCTCTAGCTTGAGACCATATTTTTGATAGGTATTTTTGTGCTTGTTTTGGTGTAGCGCCTCGATATTTATCATTATCAAACGCTCTTCGCTTATCTTTTGAGGAGGTACAAGGGTGAAAGCGACTAGGCGTAGTAAAGGTGAAAAAACCACCAATAAGATTGAACTCTTTAGCTATTATTTCAAACCCTGCACAACGCACCATTAACTCACAACGCCGAATGGCTGGATTACCCGTGGATTTTTTAATAATTTCAAGGGCAGGTACTTCTTCACCTGTTTCAACATTCCGAGCCACCATTTTAGAAAGCGCCAACACATTTGCATCTTGACGCTCTTTGTAATCAGCTCGACCTGCCATACTTAAATACTCAGAAGCATTTTTGCGAACACGACCAGCAATGATCTGACAATGTTCGCAAAATTGCCTATAACTCTTTTCTATTCGTCGCTTCCACCACGATTCATCGATTAAACGCTCTATATGAAACCACGCGTTATCTTCATTAATTCGGAAATTATAATCAGCATCACTCTCCCCTTCAAAAGGCTCATCTTGCTGTGTTGGCAATTGCGGCTTAAATCCCCATTTATCAGCAAGCAATTGAATTTCTTTTGCAGTATCTTCAACCGTTAGACCATCAAGAGAACATTCACGTGCAAGCTCTATACACTTCAACGCCCAAGACTGAGCCTCTAACGTCCTCACCCCATCATTTTTTAGACGAGGCAAAGCAACGGGGAATTTGTCGGCATGTTTTTTAACCATTTTGATGCGGGCACGTAACCACTTATTAGGGTTTTTATTTTCCCAATAACTACGCTGTTTTGGTGTGCCCATTACGACTGGCTTCTCTAAGTAATAGCTTTCCCACTTTCGGACAAATCCAGAAAACAAACCAATCGCCACACCTTCCGCTAAATTTTTATATAACGTAGTAACGGCAAAATGCTGATCAATTTCCCATTGATCAGCACAATTGATTTTAGCTAATGCTTTTCCCGGTACCGCATCAAAATCACGGTACTTAGTAAGCAGCTGCTGTTGAAATTTACGTATTTTGGGGCGTTGATTACTCAAAAGCTAGCAATCTCTCTGCAGCAACTAAAACAGATAACGTCAACATGATTGATAACACCATGTGAACAAACAGAGCTACCTTCACGAACATCCGCAACTAAGAAATTAGCAACATTTTCAGCCGGAATATTCTCAATAAACGCCTGATTTATAAAAAGTGAGTGGTATGCATTAGCCTCATACCCTTGCTGAAGTTCATCCGCTGCAACTTTTAAACATCTAAACACGCGGCTTCGGTAACTTAATAATTCATCATTCATTACAGTTCCTACCTAAAATCAAACGGTGAAATGTTGTTAAAACGGTTTGCTAATCTTTCGAGGCGTTTAGCGCCTGCACGTAAGCGGCGAAGTTCAGCACGATCAAAGTTTTGAATGGCATGACCTGCAAGCGTTTCATCTAACCCCGCGCATTGGCAAAGTATGATGCGGTCGCTTTCTTTCATTCCACTCCAAAAATCAACACCTTTACCTGTTGAACCAAACAATTGGTTTATGCTGTCTAAATGAGTGTTAACAACTTCATCTGAAGCTACGTTTGGGAATATCATACGGCCCCCATTGCTTTATCTTTTGCATCAGCAACCAGTTCAATCAATTTATCTTCTAGTACGTTGAGTTGTTCACGAGCGTTTTTGCTTTCTAGATAAATGCTCTTTGCAAATTTTTTAACAAGCTTGTGGTAGGAATGGGTATCAACATCGAACACTCTCACTTTCAGCTCCTTTAGTTGAGGCGAATAATCAATATTGATATGTAAAACATCAGCGCTGACGATAGCCAAAGTAGTAATAGCGGTGACAGAATCACAAATTGCACGATCATCTTTTCGATTTACTGTAGGAACACCATTAAAAACATGACGGATGGATTGCTCAGAACCCTTTTTATCAGAATTAAATCTACTCATGTTCAGTTGTAAGTTTTGTATTGAACGCTCCATATTAAACGCCTCCATTTACTTTGACGCCGCAGAACGGGCAATAATTATGCGCAAAACTCACAGTTTCAGTTTCACTCTCTCCTATGAACTTGATTTCAACATCGCTGAATGCTTCATCTAATTCGCATTTCGATACTTGCCCGGTGCACTTCATTTTTACACTTTCAATTTCTTTATTAATTACAGGCATATTCAATTTAATAGCATCAGACTCCATGCACTGACACTTACTGTTATTCGACATAATTAAGCCCCTTTCAAAACTGCATTTTTAAATGCGGTTGATAATGCTGGCGTAACAGCTTCAACAAACGATGCACGTTCATTCACGGGTAATGCCATGATGGTAGTAAACGGCGCAGTTGCGCCAAGTTTTAAAGCTGTGTTATATTCTTTCGACATAATTAATTCCTACTGGTATGGTTTTTATGTACGTGACAACCAAAGTCTCACCTTTGGTTGTCACACTCTCTTCAAATAAAATCTCTTAATAACATCCCTTTTTTACCCCTTAGCTTTTGTAATCCATCTCTTATTAGTTGTGATATGTAGGATTGACTGCACCCACACAATTCAGCTATTTCATGCGTTGTTAATGTTTCATCGCGTTCAGCAGTGATGCACATCACATCTAAAGCCGCATCAATTTCATTGGCTCTCTCTTTCACTTCTTTACTCGAAATCATAATCAGGCCCATCTCCATCTAAAAAATCACCTGGATTACTTGTCACTTTCAATTGCACCTGAACTACTTCACCATTCATGCAAGTCAAAAAACCTAAAGAGATTTCGTTATCTTCATGTTTCCCATCAAACATATCTGTTAATAGTTCTTCTATTTCTGCTTCTGCACGTTGCGCTACTTCAATTGCTCCGCTCATAAATCCCCCCTTTATCCTATTAAACCTGGTGCGCCATTGGTGATCACAAAATCAGTAGCCATTGATAAAAATGGTGTTGTGCCACTAGTGCGGTTTTCTAAGTCATTCGCTAACAGCACTAAATTTGCAATACCTGCGTTACACACATCTAAAAGCTGTTGAGCTTTACGACGTGGCAAACGTGTTTCACCGCCATTTTCAAGCGTTAATTCCGCAATCAAACCAGCCGCTTTACTATTCTCAAGCGCATAACGAACAAGCGTTGCATCTTCACCATTGATATCAATATTGGCTGCTACTAAGTCGAGTTGACGTAACACACTATTAATAATTGTGTAGTTACCGCTCTCTTTAGTGATCAGAACTAATTCATCAACTGCTAAACGGTGCACTTGGCTTGGGTTTAATTTATTGCGCAATACTGACTTGCCTATTCCTGTCTTTACTGACAGTTGCAACATGTTTTCTTTTTCCGCAAATGCGCAGTAAGCATTGTTTAATGCCAGCTGTGCAGACTCACGGAAAGTGCACGTATTATTTATTTGCTCCATCCTAGATACTCAACATTAAGAAAAGGGAATCAACCAACACTCTGGCTGACACTAATTAGATTGAACTGATTGCCATTCTTGAGCCGCGGCTTGATATTGCTTATCAATGTAAGCAGCTAAATCTTCAACCTTAACCATGGTTGGAGAACGTTCAGAGGCACGTAGTTTGCAAGTAGGAAAAGGTAGTGCGCATGCTTTTGCCTGAGCTTCAGCAGTAACAGGAGTAATGCCTAAAAATTCTTTACTGATCACTTTTAACTGAACATAAGGACTATTGTATAAAGCTAGTAAAGCAAAGTGTGTTCCCATGAAATCACCTATGATATTATTTACAATTCAAAGTAGTTAAATGGAATTCAAACTCCATTCAGTTGATTTAATCAATTTAATTGATATAACGAATTAAATCAACTCCTTTATTTCAATTTAGTTGATTTAATTAATTTAGGTTATAGGCATTTTATGCGTGAATGGTTTTTAAGCTCAGAATTAACCCAGCTAGATACAATGCCAGGTTCTGTAGCTGGTATTTCAAAGAAAGCTAAAAAAGAAGAATGGAAAAGCCGTAAAGCAAAAGGTGGCGGTCGTTCACTTGAATACCATATAAGTAACTTTGAAGACGTTGTGCAATACCAGCTTTACTGCAATGAATACGGTAATACTGACTATAAAGAATGGGAAATAGAGCAAGCTATATTAAAGACAGGCGCCGTTGAACAAGAAGATGTTAACGCAGTAATTAAAGCCGTAAAGCAGGGGATGAATCTAGATGAGCTAATAGCTTATTGGGTACTTCACGGATATCCTTCAGAAAAAAGAAATACTAGTGACTTCCCTCCTAAGAACCATGCCAACGACTCCAATGAACAACTAAAATCTCACGAAGAGTTAACGCAAGAAAAACTCAAAGCTTTTGATACTATCAGTGAAGAAATAGGCATTGATTTTGATACGTTATTATTTTGGGATGAGCAAGGCGCTCTAGAATCTAATATCAAAAAGATAAAAGCTAAAAAACTCAATCAAGCAGATGCTGCTGTGAGTTTTTCATTATCAGCGCCAGATGTAGACCAACTCGTTAGCTTACAGTTTTTTGATATTGATGTCAGTGCAGGCAGTGGCTCATTAGCTCTGCAGGAAGATAAATCTGACCCGATTGCTTTTGATAGAAGTTTCTTAATCAATTCCCTTGATGTTTTACCAGATGATGTGTTTTTAATGCCTGTCAGAGGGGATTCGATGTACCCCACTCTAAAAAACCAAGCAATTATCATGGTTAAAAAGATAGATATCTTCGCCATGGATGGAATTTATGTATTCCGCTACAACGGCCAGCTAATGGTTAAACGACTCCAATTTTCTAAATCAGGATTAACTATCGTCAGTGATAACCCCACTTATAAAACATGGGAATTAACTGGTGAAGAAGTAGAGGCTGAGGACTTCGAGATTTTAGGTGAAGTGATTTGGTCAGGACAGAGAATGTAATTATGTCAGAAAATTTATTAGAAAAATCATCAAAAATTACTCTTGAAGAGTTTACAGATTTTTTAAGTCGTAAAAATATTTCTAATGTTTGTAAGAATTGTGGAGAACCTACACTTCAAATTAACATGAAAATGTTAGAAGACAATAAAAAAGCGATAAGAATTATCGAAGGTCTAGTTCACCCTAGAGAAGAAGAAGTAATATTCCCTTTTTTATCTAGAACTTGCGCTAATTGTTTTTTTATCGAAAGCTATGGTGCTCTATTAGTTCTTAAAGATATTGAAAAAAACAGGGAAATAAATAATCCTCATGAAGAACTTTTCCTTGATGAGGATACAAACAATGCAGGAAAATAGGCAAATTGAATTTGCAATAATAAAAAAAAATTGGCAAGCCATTTTATTACAATCAATTGCTTCAGGCTTTATCTTTGTTTTAGCGTTAGATCTTTCTATTATCGAATCTTTCGTCGCCGGATTTTGTTTATATGCAATTCTATATATTTATTTAAAAGTAAAAAATATATTTACATTCTTTAGACGTTTTCTGAAAAAACTAGGAGTAGCTCCAATAATTGGAATTATGGCTTATGCACTATGGTGCCTAATTTTATTTATTTATACTGAACAACTGGATTCTGGTAGTAAATTTATAGATCAAACTATCAGGTCATTTGGTACTCCCAGCAAATTTATACAAGCATACGCACCATCAGCTTTTGACAGTCTTATTTTCTTTATTTTTATTGGTGGCATCCTCACTATCAATTCAATGAAACAACCCGAAGATGAAAAGCTTAGCCGAAAAGTAGAACACATATTTCCAACGGTCCCAACTGAGAGTAAATTATCAAATTTTTTAATTGATAAAGTATCTGAGCTGGCATGTATTAACAAAATAACAGAACAAATAATTACAATTGAAGATTACTCACAAGACGATGAACACATTAAACTCTCAATAAAATCCCACTCCGTAATTAAAAATATACATAACAATCATCCTTACTCTAGTTCGGAGTTACCCTGGGCATTCAGTGTAGAATCAGTCAAACCAAATACTGATATATTAGGCGAAATACATGAAATATCTATTATTCGAAATATAAGCGGGAGCTCAGAAGAAAAACATATTTTAAATGGAATAGAAACGCTTACTCCTTCTACAAAGGAATTTTCGACAAAATACCCTCTTGAAATAAAGGAAGAAAAAGAAGTCCTTTATCAAACAAACGCTTGGGCGTGGGAGCATATTAAAAAGAAATGGACGTTTAATTCATCTCGATATACTGAACTAAGAACAATAAAATTTATAAATAAAACTGATTTTATATTTCAAATTTCATCAAACATTTCCAACAGAGCAAAAGTTGATTCATATACGGTTTCAAAAGAGCAAATAAAGACTATTACTTATAAAGAAATTTTACCCAGTGAAAAAATATCTTTATCAATTAGTAATCTAAGCTCTAACACAGAAGGTGAAACATTTTCCACAGCAAAAACAAACCACAAAGAAAAAGACAGTAAAAAATCAAAAAACATCAAAGCTATTGAATAGTTGTTATATTTAGGTACTATGCAACAGTAAGCTTTTGTAAATATAAGGAGGGAATGATAATGCTAAATACTAAAAATGGTGAAATGACAGGCCCATAACCCCTGTATTATCTACAGAAGCCTGCATTGAAGCAGGCTTTTTTTTGCAAAAAACAGACAGTTTATAACTAAAATCCATTCATCTCGCTATCTAGTCAGTCTCTCTGGAAAAGCAGAATAGCTAAATTAAAATCAAATATTGAATATATTAAGCACGATGCAGCTGATATAAAATCACCTATAATTTCCAAAAAAACTTGCACTTTCAGGATATTAAACATCTCTAATATAAGCACGACTAAATACCATTCCGTTTAAATGACTTGTATGGCATTTACATCTTGTTAACTTTGAAAATTATTCCGTCAACCTCATCAATACTTGCTTGAATAGTCAACTTAGCTTTAATACTTTCAAGTAACTCTTTTGCTTTTTGTTTCGGTTTACTCGAAATTAGCTCTGAATTTGCTCTATCATTTTCAATAAATAACCTTGCCAATGCAATTAATTGATTACTATTTAGTATGTCTATGAATGGTTGTAATGTTAAAAATGCAGATGAACGTCCCCAGTAATTACCAACCCATACGGTTACTATTTCTTGGTATACATCTTCAAATGCAATCGAAGGAATATGAGGGCCAAATTGCGCAAGGGCTGTAGCGGCTTTCTCTTCATCAACCCAGCCGTAAGAAGTGTTTTTGGCATTTACCAATTGCTTAATTGCATGACGATACAAACTTGCACGTGCAGCATCAGGAATAAATTTAATACCATCAACTTTTACTAAGGTTTCCAATATTCTTAATTTAGCTCCGCTATCTTCACTTGTATCCGATTCAGGTTCTAATAAATATGAATGATAACGCTGTCCTGCAGTTTTTTTCAAATCATCGTTAGATTTTTCCCATACCTCTGTGAATAAATTACTAGCATTGTTATGAGATGGATTTTCCCCTTTTGTTATTAAATCTAATAGAAAGCCAAAAGTTATTCTAATGTCGCCCTGCTTAAATGCTCTAATTTGATCTTTAAGTAACTCAATATTTTCAGCAGATAATTCAGATTTTTTCACTGGTTCAAACAACCCTGAAGGAGAATGACCTGGGTCAGGCATTTCTGCTTCAAATAGGTTTTTTTGTAGCATTAACGCCAATGCAAATACATCCTCAGCTTCAACTTTACTATCGCTAGGATGTGCAGGTGATGCATGATTTCGCATCCAGTTAATCATTTCCAACGACTTTCCTGCTTTCTTATGGAGAACACCAAGTTTAGTTGCGCCATTAATTAACGTCATGTCGTCTACACCAGACCAACGCTCATTAATTGTTTCTCCATCTTTATCGTACTTCTTTCTACCTGCTTCATCTTTGATAGCCGACGTAAATAGATCTAAACCATATGCTTCTACTCGTCGTCGTAAGTTATGTACTGCAGCATTCCATATATCCAATAAAGAATGATCAGGAAACCCTGCATCCAACAACTTTCTGGCTTGAGATAGAAAATTAATTTCGGTATCTACAGTTGCAGGGAAATTAATCATGGTAGGTTCACGAAGCAGTACAGGTAAGTTTTCTGACATATGTATTCCTAAATTGTATAAAAAATATAGCAGCAATGCCTAACGAGGCTATAGAATGGCTCTATTTCCGAGCAAGCACTGCTATTTTTTAAATGTAATAATCAAATAAAAGAACAAGTTAAAAATTGTAATTTTTTATAAATTTACAAAAAACAAGTTATTCTACAACTTCAACACCACGTTAAGCGGCAAATAATAGCTGGCTAAAATGTGTGAGGCACGAACAACAGCCAGCTGCTATTTGTCTATTTGAACGCCTTTGTTAAAAGCCTTTATTCAGTTGTTGTTTTGTATAATGTTCCACTGCTTTGTGTTGCATTTCATTCCATGAGCTAAATGACGTATTTTCTACAATAAATTCTTCCCACTCTTCATCAGGAATTGCAGCAAAGTCAGCGAGACTTTCAACAGTAAACCCACTTGCATCAAATAAATCTTCGATAGTGCCAAACTTAGAGCAACCAGAAACGAAACCTGGACTCATAAGTTCAGTCAGTTTTATTTCCGTATTTTTACTAAGCTCTTGTATGTTCTTTTGTAATTTTTCAAAACCTTCAAAATTTGACGACATTTGACTCACCTTATATTTGAGTTTAGGAGGATTTATTGGCTTATAACGAGGCTGTAGAATTACTCTATTTCGAGAAAACACAGCTATTTTTTTAAATGTAATAATCAGATAAAACAAAAAGTTAAAAATTGTAATTTTTTATAAATTTAGAAAAAACGAGTTATTCTACAACCTCAACGTCCTAATAACAGGCGAAAAATAGTTGGTTGAAAATAGCGACGAAGGAGCAAAACCAACTTTTTCCTTTGTTCATTAGCTTGTTATACGTCTTTTTCAAAGTGTCCAAATGAGCCTTTGTTTAATAACATAAAAGCCCAAGCTAAGATGGCCACACCAGTTACTTGTGAAAGTGGAACTTGAAAAGTTGTAAAATAATCAGGAAATAAACATGCAAAACCTAGAGGCATTATTACAATCGCAACAAAAGGAGCTGCATCTTCACCTTTAAATAAAAACAGGCTAATCATTGCAAGTAAACCAAATAATAAGCCTGAGGCAATAAAACCTATGAATACAAAAAAAATATAAGTTTCAATTAATCCTGCGCTTTGCCAAGTCTGATAAAGAGGCCCAAACTCAACAATTAATGATGCGATTAAGCCAGGAATAAATATCTTCCCAGATATATCATCTATGGCTTTCGCGTACGTTGTTGCAAAACTTTCTGACAAATTAAACTCCTGACGTATAACGAGGCTGTAGAATTACACTATTTCGAGAAAACGCAGCTATTTTTTAAATGTAATAATCAAATAAAAAAACCAATTAAAAATTATAATTTTTTATAAATTTACAAAAAACGAGTTATTCTACAACCTCAACGCAACATTAAACGGATAAAATGTATTGTTATGCATTTCCCCGATTGACGCGAGATACTATTTCTTGAGCTGAGACTTCTGGTAACCATGACATATACATATTTAGGTTGGTTGAGTTTGCCCCTTCTACGGGCAAGCCGAGCAGACACAATTTCCCAACCTCAGCTGGTAAACCATGCTTAACTCGTAAATCAACGATATCATTCGCTATTGAGTAAGCCACTTCAGCTTTAATGTCTAACAAAATATCACTGAGGGTTTGAAAACAGCAATACCAAACGTCTAGAAAACCTATTACAGGTAGATTATCTGAGAATACTCTTAGATCCTGCTTCAATTGACTATTCCAAACTGATTTTTCTTCCAACAAGATGTCAGTTTTTAAATCTAATTGAAATGTTACTCCTTCTGAATCCATAGAGTCTTCAAGTTGAAAAGTAAAAGGAGGCACACCAACGTGTTGACAGTAGTTCCTCAGTCTGTAGAACAACCTATATTCGCTATGTGCATCATATAGTTCAGATTGAGCTACTTTCCATTTTTTCATTTCTGATGAATCTTTGCCACAAAGGCGAGAGATAGAGCAATCTGAATGATCGAGCAACGAGCGAAACATACTGGATAAGTTCAAAAACTGCCGAGTTAAGTCTAACGTAATATTTTCGCAGAGTTCGTCTGTCATGTGCTGTTCATCTATATATTGACGCACATATCTAGTTATAGAGCCAAAGAATTCATCCACATTCATTTGAACGCTTTTTATCAATTTAAAGCTTTGAGAGTACTCCGAGATACATTCATTATTATTTGACGCAGTTGTTTTGCATGCAGGCTCTAACCCTTGAATTTTTGTATTTCGCTCGAGTTTCTCATTTTTTTCTTCAAGTTGATCGTACACATAAGCATATTCCCAGCTAAACGATGAATCTGTCACATATACTCCTTATGCATAACAAACAGCTTGTTAGACGAAACTTATCCGTATTTCCAGTAGATACATAGAACGATCTAATTTATTTAAATTTGATCAACAATACCAAGTTAACAAAACTAATCAATAGGTTAAGGATTTAAATGAAATATTAATCATGAGGATAGATAGGAAAGTTCTGTATTAACAACAAAAATTCGGAATAATGTTGGAATTGTGCATAAATACAGATAAATTTAGAAAGAAATTGAAAAAGATTCTAAGTCACTTTGAGATGTTAGTGTGATGGTTTTTGAGATGCGATCTAGTTAAAATTAGACTAACAACTGAGTACTCCTTTAGTTCCCCTAAAACAACACCGCCCCCTATAGACTCCCTAGATTACTAAAAAGACACTAAAAAAGCATAAATAGCC
>TARA_R110001583_G_scaffold69435_2_pt1 | contig 34411 bp, 34 predicted proteins | sample TARA_R110001583 | Tara Oceans TARA_R110001583 (sample SAMEA4398432) | marine metagenome | biome: Polar Biome; feature: [MES] marine water layer (ENVO:01000295) within the mesopelagic zone...; material: water (ENVO:00002006), including particulate matter (ENVO:01000060) such as...... | reverse complement strand
TTATTAAGTATAGCAAATACCGACTGGACAAATAAAGACGTATTATAGTAAAGAATCCAGTTAAACTGAAGTTCAAATAAAGGATAAGTTAGGACACCACGTCGTTAATCATAACCATACAAATTAAAGAATGGAAAACTTAAAGAAAGAACAAATTCGATTAAAGGAATACGGCGAATCAGTTTTCGAGGATAAAACTAACTTTGAAAAGTGGTTAAAGACAAAGTCAAAAGCCTTGGGCGGGATAACCCCTGAATCACTTTTAAAGAGTGCAAGAGGCGTACAGAAGGTTATGTATGCTTTAGGAAGAATTGAACACGGTATCTTGGCTTAAAGTTCAAATAAAGCAAGAGTTAGGACACCAAGTCGTAATTCGTAAAGTTCAAATAAAGGATGGTATTATATTTTAAAGAAGATATTATATTGCTTTTTTAGAAATGTAGATTACGTATTAGAATTTCGTAAATGAGCTTATTTGCCGTTAATTTAAAGGCAGATAACCCAAAACACCCAAATTTTTGTTAAAAAGGGGCTAATTCGGTGGACCTTAAAATTAAGAGTTTGTTTATCGCCCGAAAACAGGCGATAATGTAGATTATGGATAGTTCCTCTTTCTCCGCTTTAAAAAAAGCCCTATATCTTATGATGTAGGGCTTTCTTCATTTAGTATATGATTGAAATTCTATTTAAACAAAAGTGAAAAGCTTTTTTAAATACCGGAAATTTTCAATATGACTACAAGTATTTTATGTTTAAGAATGTATTTGAAAATGCTAATTTATTTAAATACAAAGCCTTGTAGACTCTATGTTTACAAGGCTTTATTTTTTTAAAAATCTTTTTAATTAAAAAAAACATTAGTTGATTTCTTCAATCACACTACCGCAGGTGAGCATGTCATTACCATAATATGGATTTTTAATATCCTTTTCAGTACTCAACCAAATTGCCCCTTTGTTATTATTTGCCATTGGGCATTTTTGAACGAATAGTATCTGATTATTACCATCGGCATTCATTGCTATAGGAACTATATTTTCGTTTAGCAAAACAAAATAATTTCGTTGATTTTTTAAATCATCATTTTCTGAAATGGCATCGATCATTTCGATGCTTTTCTTAATATGTAATTGTTCCATTTTTCCCAAACTTCCTGTATCTAATGCTTTTAAAGACTTGGAAGTCTTTTTCGCGAAGGCAGAAACTTGTTTTACATCATTCTTTACAAAAGCATCTTTCATTTCAAGGTAAGGCTTGATTACGTCATTAAAGCTATTTTTAAAGCTTTCTGGAAATTTCATTTTCATTTGAGATATTGGCATTTCAGATTTGACTACCTTTCCTTTATTCATCATTGATTTTTTTCCTTGTAGTTGTGCTGCAGCATCTACAGTGAAAATACCATTTGTTACAACTTCATCTCCATCTTGTAAGCCGGCACTAATCCTATAATTTTCTCCATTTCGCTTGTCGATAGAAACCTCTCTCATTTCAAAAATGGGCTCATTAGGGTTTGTTTTTATATAAACTAATGACCGTTCACCAGTCCACATTACAGCAGAGGCAGGTATGTTAAGCATTTCTGATTTTACTGTTTTTCCTTGAATCTTGCCTGTTACGAACATACCAGGTTTAAATAAATTATCATTATTTTTTATGGTTGCTCTCACTGTTATAGTACGAGTCGCATTATTAAGTATAGGGTCGATAAATGATATCGATGCATCAAATTCTTTAGTACTATATGCATTCGCGTAAATCTTTATTTTTTGACCTTCTTTTAGATTTGAAATTTGATTTTCATATGCATCGAACTCTGCCCAAACGGAATTTAGATTGCTTACTTTTAGAATAGGCTGCCCTTGCTTTATATAATCACCCTCACGTGCCATTACTTCTGAAACAGTTCCATTAATTGTTGCATAAACAGGAAAGTTGTCACGGACATTACCTGAAGATTCTATGGCGTCGATTTGTGTATTTGAAAGCTTCCAATTTTTCAATTTATTACGAACGGCTTTGTAGAGTGCAGGTTGTGATTCTTTTAAAGAAGCAGCTGTTATTAGTTCTTGTTGTGCTGCAACAAGGTTTGGCGAATAAATAGTAGCTAAAAGTTGACCTTTAGTTACTTTTTGGCCATCATAATTTACATTTAGTTGCTCAATACGACCGTCAAAATAGCTCGCTTGCACCTTGTTATTCTCTTCATTTGCAGCAATTTTCCCTGAAAGCGATATTATTCCATCTTTTTCCGAAGGGGTATTGCTCCCCACAATGGTTGTTTGAATATTAGCGAGAGACATTGCATTTTTAGACATTTTTATCTCATTTATAGCAAGTTCTTCTGCGCCAGTCTCCGCAAGAATTAAATCCATTCCACAAATAGGGCAATCACCAGGTTCTGGTAGCATAATTTGTGGGTGCATAGAACAGGTCCATACTTCTTCTTGGGGTTCATTAGAATGGTCATGTGTATCAGAAATAGTTGATTTTGAGTTCGATTTAGAACCATTATTTCCGAAAATAATCCAACCAGCAAATAAACCGACGAATACAGCAATCCCTATATATAAAATATTCTTATTCATAATAACAGTACTTAAGTAAGTAAATAATTACACTTTAAATTTGAAAACTATTCGTTTTCAAGTCTCGTAATCATCGCCTTCATTTCTTCTATTTCTTTTTTTTGTGCTTCAATAATATCATTAGCCAATTTTTTCACTTCTGGGTCTTGTATAGCTGCGCGTTCACTAGTTAAAATTGCAATGGAATGATGTGGAATCATTGCTTTCATCCACAATACATCACCAACAATTGGTGCTTGTGTTCGAACTAACATTAATGCACTTATAAATAGAGCGATACTACCGACAATAATGGCTTTGTTTTTCTTCTTATTCTTATACATGTTACGCATTGCTACAAACATGATAATAGCCATTGTAGAAATACCTAAACAAGTCATATAAAACCTGGTTAAGCTAAGATATACATGGTCAATAGCATATGTATTTAAATACATTGTAATATACATGGCTACGAATGAAGCTGCTAGCATTCCAATAAATTTTGTGTATTGGTTTTTCTTCATTGAATCGTGATTCATATTTTTAGTGCTATCCATCTCTTCGGGGTTTTAACAGAAATTAGTTTATTGATTTAGTTTTTAATCTCAGTGCATTTGCAATAACGGATACCGAGCTAAAACTCATGGCTAGAGCAGCAATCATTGGTGATAATAAGAGTCCGAAAACAGGGTATAGCACTCCGGCTGCAATTGGAATACCAATAGTATTATAAATCAATGCGAAAAATAAGTTTTGCTTGATATTCTTCATTACGACATCACTCAAATTTCTCGCTTTTACAATTCCGTGTAAATCACCTTTTACCAAAGTTATCATGGCACTTTCAATGGCAACATCAGTTCCAGTTCCCATGGCTATGCCAACATCACTTTTTGCCAAAGCTGGTGCATCATTAATACCATCGCCTGCCATAGCCACAATATGACCCTGTTCCTGCAACTTTTTCACCTCTGCTAATTTATCTTCTGGAAGCATTCCCGCTTTAAAGTCCGCGAGGTTTAGCTCTTTGGCCACCGCTTGTGCGGTATCATAATTATCGCCAGTAAGCATTATTACGGTTATCCCTTTCCCTTGAAGTGCTTTGATAGCTTCGGCACTTGTACTTTTTATTTTATCACCAATAACAACATAGCCAACTACCTCTTTCTCAATGGCTAGATAGGATACCGTTTTGCCTTTCTTTTGATGTTCATTAGCCGCATTTTCGAGTTCAGAGTTTAGAGTAGCATTAACGTGTTCCATCATTTTAACATTCCCTAAAGCTATTTTTTTGCCCTTTATTTTTCCTTCTACTCCTTTTCCGGTTACAGCATTAAAGTTTTCGGTTTTCAAGATTTCTACCCCTTTTTCTTTTCCGTATTTCACCGTTGCTTCCGCAAGTGGATGTTCACTAGAATTGTTCAAGGAAGCTATGTATTGTAATACTTCTTTTTCAGAATAATCCCCTCTCGAGGTACCAATAGCCTCTACCGTTGGTTTACCCTCGGTAATAGTTCCTGTTTTATCAACAATTAGAGTATCTACCTTATACATTTTCTCTAGGGCTTCGGCATTTTTAACCAACACTCCGTTCTGAGCTCCTTTACCGACCCCAACCATAATAGACATGGGAGTAGCAAGACCCAAAGCACAAGGGCAGGCAATGATTAAAACAGCAATGGCATTCACCAGAGCAAATACATACGCAGGTTCTGGACCCCAAATGGCCCAAGCCACAAATGTTATCACCGAAATAATCACCACTACTGGTACAAAATAACTAGAAACGGTATCTGCCAACTTCTGAATAGGAGCTCGACTACGACTGGCGTCGTTTACCATTTGTACAATTTGAGACAGTAAGGTTTCGTTACCTACTTTTTCGGCCTTCATTAAGAAAGACTGATTTCCGTTTATAGTTCCACTACTTACTTTGTCTTCCAATGTTTTGTTAACAGGGATAGGCTCACCCGAAATCATAGATTCATCAACGGTGGTTTGTCCTTCAATAATAACTCCATCTACAGGAATTTTTTCTCCCGGTTTCACCCGCAACGTATCGCCTTTTTGTATTTTCTCAATAGCAACATCTTCTTCAATTCCATCTACAACACGTACAGCTTTATTAGGAGCTAGTTTCAACAGTTCCTTTACGGCAGAATTTGTTTTGCTGTGAGCACGTGCCTCTAGCACCTGACCCATTAAGACCAACGTAAGAATAACGGTTGCCGCTTCAAAATAAACATGTACCGCACCCGATTCCGTTTTAAATTGCGGAGGAAAAAAGTCTGGAAACAACATTCCAAAAACACTAAAAAGCCAAGCCACACCGGCACCAATGCCAATGAGGGTAAACATGTTCAGATTCCACGTTTTGATACTTCGGTAAGCGCGTTCAAAAAACATCCATGTGGCATAAAAGACTACGGGAATAGAAAGTGCAAACTGAATCCAGTTCCACCATTTCTGCTCCATAATATCGTACAGCGGATTATTAGGAATCATCTCGCTCATGGCAATGAGAAAGATGGGCAAGGTTAAAGCAAGTGCTATCCAAAACTTTTTTGAAAGTTTTTTATATGTCTTTTCTTCTGCGGAAAGGTCTGGTTGCAAAGGCACCAAATCCATTCCGCAGATAGGGCAACTTCCTGGTTCATCGCGAATAATTTCTGGGTGCATAGGGCATGTCCATTGCTCTGAATTGGTTGCACTTAAACTTTGTTCTTCCACTAAATCCATTCCACAAACCGGACAATCGCCTGCTTGATCATAGGTTTTATCGTCCTCGCAATGCATGGGGCAGTAAAACGTACCTGTTCCTGTTCCTTTTGGTTTTTCTTTTTTCTTTTCCGAGTGATGCTGATGTTCCCCTACATTATGAATGCTATATGAACCGCCATCATCTAGCAGCGCTTTCTGAAAATTTTCTATAGGAATATGAGACTCCATTTCAATCGTGGCCTCAGCCTTCTCTAAATCCACAAATGCATTACTTACACCATCAACTTTTGATAGTATGTTTTCAACGTGATTACGGCAACCATTGCAGGTCATACCGTGAATGTGATATGTATGTTTCATAGGTATAATACTATTTGATTGTTCAAAAGTACTTCTGGTTCAGCATTTTCATTAGTACGATTTTGGATACTATTTACACAATTTGGTCAATGGATTTTCTGTCCCATTGTTGTAGGTTCTTAAATTCGGTCATGGACATTCCTGTAATATTTTTAAACTGTCTCGCCAAATGTCCGCTATTGTTATAATTAAGACTATACGCTATCTCGGAAAAATTGAGTTGCCCTAACTGAATCTTTTCTTTTACATTTTCAATCTTTAAATTGATTTCATATTTTTCAATGGTCATTCCTTCTGTTTTACTAAACATTTTACTCAGTGCCGAATATGATTTATTAATCTGCTTTGTTAAATAGTTGGATAGATTAGTGTTGTCCTGATTCTCAATTTTCTTTATCAGAGCAATCTTTATTTTTTCTATTAAGCTATCTGTTTCATCTTTAATAAGTTCAAATCCATGGCTTTGAAGTGCATCTTCTACTTTAGACAACTCCACCTCACTTTTTCCACTAATTTTGACTTGTCCCAATTCTACCGCATCAACCGTGTAGCCCAAGTTTTTGAGTTCGCGTAATACAGTCGATTTGCAACGGTCACAAACCATGTTCTTGATGTGAAGGATTTGCTGCATTTTATTTTAATTTTTTCCGCATGGCTTCTGAAATATTTTCGGCATAAACACCGTACGCATCAACTAAAAGGCCTTTAATCCCTTTTTTAGAATGTATGGCATATAGAATGCTATTGTCGTCGGTACTGCTCATGCCTTCAAATCGATAGAATTCATCTACTTCAAAATCTTCGGGATGTAATTTCAATTTTAACGCATTGCATTCGATATGCTCGTGCTTCAAATTGAAATCATAAGTGTATCCACGCTTTTGTAAATTGTGGATGCCTTCTGAAAGTGTGTCGTAAGTTTCCATATGTATTTTATTTAGCAATGATTATTCTAAAATCTCCAATAAACTATTCATATAATTATTTAGCGCCCTCTTATCTGAATCACTCAAAATGGCATTCTTATGAATCAATGTATATGAATATAGTGGCATTTCATCATCTTTCACTTGATTTATTATTGACTTTAATTTACTGGACTTCCTTCTATCGGAAAGTTCATTCCAAAGATTAAAATTCAATTCGCCTTTAGCATTTTTAACGTGGTCTTCTAAAAACCAAGCTGCAGGCTGTACATTGCTGTACCAAGGATATTCTGTATTGTTACTATGGCAATCGTAGCAGGATTCTTGTAGTATGGTTCTGATATTTTGTGGTGGATTGTTGACCAACAAAAAATCTGTTTTTGGTACCACGCTACTTTGATTGCGTTCTGTGGAAAAAAATTGAATCGCCACAAAAGCAAATAATAATCCCCATGCTATGATTTTAAAAATTTTCATTTAAACTTTTTTAATACTACAAGGAATCCGCCGTAAAAAAAGCGACGGAACTACCTTGAAGATTTTAAGTGATATTTACATGGTAGATTTAATCTCCTTCTCCACTTTACCACAGGTCATCATTTTGCTTCCGTAATATGGATTTTCAATATTTTTGTCCATACTCAACCAAGCGCTACCCTTGTCGTACATTGGGCAAGTTTGTTGGTATAGTGTCGCATCGGTTCCTGTAATCGCTACCATATCCATCATATCTTTACTCAACGTTTTAAAATGCTCACGTTGGTGGTCCATTTCACTTTTTTCAATATGCTCGGCATGCTCTGTAGCATCAGCAATAATGTCTTTGAGTTCCTTTTGTTGTGATGCCGTATAACCGCTCATATCAAAGATTTGTAAACTTCCAACTATTTTAGTTCCTGCCTTTGCAGCAGCATCTTTATTACTAGCAACCAAGGCTTCTTTTAAAGTCATATAATCTGCAACTACTTGTTTTGAACTGGTCATTTGCCCATCATGGGATGCCATATCCATGTTATCATGTTCCATGGTGTTATCTTTATTTTCATCATGAGTCATTTCAGAATGGCTATCACCATTCACATGTTCTTTTTTATCGTCTTTACAAGATAAAGCGGTTAAGCTTATAAGTGCCATTGCAAGAATTGTTGTTGTAACGTGTACTTTTTTCATTGTGTTGAGGTTTAAAATTTACTTATTAATTAATTGCTATAATTTTTTGATTACATCTTCTAACATTGCCGTTATTTCTGATGCAATTTTATTAAGTGCTTCATTGTTTACAGCTTGCATTGAAGCCATCGGATTAACTGCGGCAACTTCAATAATCCCTGACTCTATTTCTTGAACAATGACATTGCAAGGTAACATCGTACCAATTTTATCTTCTGCCTCTAGAGCTTTATAGGCAAATGGCGGGTTACAAGCACCCAAAATTTTATATTTCTTGAAATCTACATCCAGTTTTTTCTTTAAGGTTTTCTGAATATCTATTTCAGTAAGAATACCAAAGCCTTCTTTTTTTAAGGCTTCTGTCACTTTTTCTATTACCTCCTCGAAGGTTCCATTGACTGTTTTATTAAAATAATATTTCATTGTTTTTAATTTTTAATATTCAACGTTCGTTTATGTTCTTCATATTCTTCTTTAGATATTTCACCTTTTGCGAATCGACTGTCCAGAATTTCCATGGGTTTTTCTTCCTTCACGGTATTTTGTCCATTTCGTCTGTTGTACAGAAATACTGCCAATACAAGCATCAACGGTATGGGTATCCACCACCACATCATCATAATTGTATAGTTTTAATAGTTAATTAATTATTTTCATTTGTAATTACCCCAATCTTTAGTGAGGAATTTATTATCCTTCATTCTTCATTTTCCCTTTCATCTTCTTCATCATTTCGGGCTTTTTCTGCATCATTTCTTCCATCATTTCAGGGTTTTCATCCATCATTTGCATCATCTTTGTTTTCATTTCTTTTTTCATCATTTTGTTTTTATGGATTTCATCCATCAGCATTTTACGACCCTCTTCACTCTCCATCATTTTATTGAGCATTTTAGATTGCATTTTTTGCATCATTTCAGGATTTTTTTCCATCATCATCTGCATATGGGATTGCATTTTTGCTTTCATTTCAGGATTTTTATCCATCATCATTTTCATATCTCCAGATTCCATCTTTTCCATATGAGCTTTCATCAATATCTTTTTAGCTTCTTCACTTTTTTCTGCCTCACTGATAAAATTGGTAAACTGAATAGGGTTTGAAATGATTTCTTGATAAATGGCACTTCTATTTTCATCAACCTGCATTGTTTCGGTGGCATTGAAAGCTGACTTACAGCTAACCACCGTACCGATTAATGCTATAACCAGTAGCGTTTTTACTATTGTTTTCATATTTTTCATTTTTATTAATTTTAAATTATTTATATACATTTTTTATGCTGATTCCTTGATGTTTTTGTAGTCAGTTAAAAACCATCTTTCTCCTAAAATGATAAGTGTCATAGCCACTAATGCAACAATTATGACTGTTATATCGGTGCTTGCTTTAATCCATAAAAAGGCACTTAAAACTATTATATCTAATAGTATTGCAATTATAATTATGGCTGAATTAACTTTAATTTCTTTTCTTAAATTTCGAAGTATACCCCATTGGATGCCGATGTCCATTACTAAATAAAATATTGCACCCAAAGATGCTATTCGACTTAAATCAAAAAATATAGTTAGCACAATTGCTATAACAGCAACGTAAACCAACATATGTTTTTGAATATTACCAGGCATTCCAAAATGTTTGTGCGGAATGAGCTTCATTTTTGTTAACATTGCTGTCATTCTTGATACGGCAAAGATGCTGGCTATAATTCCAGATATGGTAGCTACTATTGCTATACCAACGGTGAACCATAATCCGTATTGACCAAAAGCTGGCTTCGAAGCCTCGGCCAATGAATAATCCTTGGCTGCTACAATTTCTGAGATAGTTAAATTAGAGGAAACCGCAAATGCTACTAATAGATATATTATAGTACATATTGAAAGAGAAATTATAATTGCCCGGCCCACATTCTTTTTTGGGTTAACAATTTCCCCACCGCTGTTTGTAATAGTTGTAAATCCTTTATACGCCAAAATGGATAATGCCAATGCACCTAAATAATCTGTTATCGCATAATTTGTTGAATTGCTTAAAGAAATAGCATCTTGGAAAGAAAATCCAGCAGCCCAAAGAGCGCCTATTGCAAATATAGCGATACCTCCAACCTTAATGATAGCCATAATTAATGATGACTTTCCAATAATTTTATTGCCAGAAATATTAATTAGAAAGGCACCGACTATTAAGATTACACCTAGTATTGGCACCCAAACACTATTGTTGCCCACATTAAAAAGCTGTAAGGTATAAGAACCAAAAGTTCGGGCGACCAGACTTTCATTGATTATCATTGAAAACGCCATTAAAAGTGCACCTGATGCCGCAACAGTTCCTTTTCCGTAGGCTTTCACCAAATACATAGCTATTCCGCCAGAGGATGGAAATGCGTTTGACATTTTAATATAACCATACGCACTAAATCCCGAAATTATGGCTCCGGCAATGAATGCAAGTGGAAATAAATTACCTGACAGTTCAGCGACCTGACCCAATAAGGCAAATATTCCAGCACCAATCATTACACCGGTACCTAATGCTACAGCCCCTATTAATGATAGACTGTCTTTTTTATAGTTATTGTTCATATTTAAAACCTTAATGATAGTCCGCCACCTGCTCCAAAACGGTTATCGTAGCTTCCCATCAACGAAAAATTACGTGATAAAAAATATTCTATACCAGCATTCCAAACAACCTCATTTTCATAGTCTATACTTGTAGGGAAGTCATTTACCCATCCAAAATCTGCTTGATATTCATAATTTCCGAAAATGGCAGTTCGTGGAAAAATCATAATTTCACGACTTAAACTTATTTGAGGTCTTAACTTGTTATCTATCCGTACATCAAGATTAAATAAATAAGGCGTTAAAAATCGAATTCCGGCAATCGCAGTTGTCGATATTTCATCTAAACTGTCTTCCATTTCATTTTCTACGTTCACCCCAGCAAAAATTCTCAAATAATCGTGTAGGTATCGTTCGTATGTGATTTCCGCTTCTAAATTTTGATTCCAACCATATTCACCCTTGACATTGAATTGGTTCCGTATGTTCGAGGCAACATAATTAAATTCGGTCATATGCGACGCGACATCTAACATAGACCAAGAATAAAACATATCTGCTTCGCTTATCAATTTTGATACTGGAAATTCCGCCATTCTAGAATCTCGTGGAGTATCGTAACTTATTACTCTCGCCATACCACTCATCATGTGGTAAAGAATGTGACAATGAAAAAACCAATCTCCATATTCGTCGCCATTGTTGCCATAAAATTCTATGGTAATTTCTTGCATTGGCGGCACATTTACGGTATGTTTTAATGGTGAATATTCACCGTTTTCGTTAATTACCCTAAAGAAATGACCATGTAAATGCATTGGATGGTGCATCATGGTTAGATTATTAAAGGTCATACGAGTGACCTCACCACTACTAATTTTTATATTATCTGCTTCACTTAATGGAACACCGTTCATACTCCATATATACCGGTTCATGTTTCCTGTTAGATTCAAGAGAATTTTCTTAACAGGAAGGTCTTTACTGTACGTAGTGTTTTCCTTTGCTTTCAGGTATTCATAATTATATTCATCGAACATGTTCATGCCACTCATCTGCATAGCACTCATTTTGGAATGGTCCATTACTTTTTTGTCGGAAGGCATTTTTGAGTGATCCATAGATGTGGAATCGGATTTCATTTCCATATTTTCCATCTTCAAGTTATTCTCTTTCATCTTACCGTGATCCATTTTACTATGATCCATAATCACAGCATCTGTTTTCATGGTCATTTCATCCATCTGCATTCCATATTCTTCTTTCATCTCAAAACGGTCGTCCTCTTTGGGTTGGAATTTTAAAGCGTGCGCACCCATTTTCATGTCCATTTTCGCCATTTGCTGCATCATCTTTATTTTGTCTGGACGCGGAAGTTCTTTAGCTTTCAGTACTGTTCCTTCTCCAAAATAAGCTGTAGCTGTTCCCGAACCATCTTGTGCCATTGCCCTAAATTCAATTTTTCCATTTTGTGGAATCGTAACGATAAAATCATAAGTTTCTGCTACCCCAATAAAGGTTTTATTACGAGCTACAGGAACGACATCGAGTCCATCGGCAGATACTAATATGGGCAGCTCTCCTCCAAAGGTCATCCAAAACTGCGAGGAGGCAGAACCGTTGATGATACGCAGTCGGACTTTTTCTCCAGACTTAAATTCTGGATATTCAACCGTTTCTTTACCGTTAACTAAAAAAGCTGGATAGTATACATCTGCAATGTCTGCACCTTCCATTCGTTGTTTCCAAAAATTTAGTTGTGCACCAAAAGCTCCACGTGCTACAACCCTATTTAACGGTGTTGAAGTCCCTTTTTTCATCTGATACCACTCGTTGCCACGTTTTAAATTACGTAACACATTACGTGGTTTCTCATTCGTCCAGTCAGACAGCATCAAAACCAGTTCTTTATCATATTCAAGTGTTTGAGCTTTTGGCTGTATCACCAAAGAGCCAAAAACGCCACTCTGTTCCTGTAACATGGTGTGTGAATGATACCAATAAGTTCCCGATTGCCTGATAGGAAACTCATAAGTGAACGTTGTACCAGGTTTAATAGGTGGTGTTGTTAAATACGGAACACCATCTTGAAAATTCGGCAATAGTAACCCATGCCAATGAACTGAAGTTTCCATGCTCATTTCATTTTTAACATGTATAACTGCATATTCTCCTTCGGTAAATTCGAGTGTTGGTCCTGGTATGGTCCCATTCACGGTCATTCCCATAACTTCTTTACCTGCCTTATTAACCATCTCTTTCTTAATGGTCAAAGTGTATTCATGCACAGCTAAATGGTCTTTATTACCGTTTTTTTGCTGTGCAAAAATGGATTGAGAAACAATCAGTACTAGTAGTGAAATGTTGAGTATAAGTTTCATAGAATTACTATTTAAAACAAATTATCGTTTATTATGGATTTCCTTTGACGCTAATCGTTCATTTATTGATTTGTTAAATAATTAATGATCGCCGTTTGCGAATAATAATTATTTACAGATTCAATCTGGTTCATTTGAAATTTTAATTGTAACTCTTGAATATCTAAAACATCATTAAAATCTATTGTACCTGTCTCATAGTTTTTGATTAATATTTCTTCTGCATCTTTAGCTTGTTTAAGATTTTCAATTTGTGTTTCGTATTTAATTCGCGATTGATTTCGCTGGGACAACGCTTTGGCGAAAGCAGACTCCAAAACATTTGATCGCAATTCTTTTTTGCTCTTAATTTCTTGTTGACGGAGTTCATTTTGTTTTGAAATAGAGCTATATCTACTATTGAAAATCGGAATGGATACAGAAATCATTGGCATCAAAATATCTTTTCCATTTTCAGATAAGGCCATGTCAGTTCGTTCACTCACAGGTAGGTAATCTACTCCAACACCAATCATTGGTAAACTTTCTCTTTGATTAATTAGTTCAGATTTTATGACTGATTCATAAAGCTTATCATATTTGAGTAGTTCGGGGTTAAGTGATAACGCATCGTAACTAGTCATCAAATCTTCTTCGGGCAACTGTAAATTCTGTACTGTTTCTATTGCAAGACTATATGGCCTATTAAGTAAATTGTTGAAAGCTGCTTGAATTCCTAATGCTTGTTGCACCAAAACTTTTTTTTCTTGTACTAATTCATTTTGTCTTATTTGCAGACGTAGTACATCAACTGCAGAAGCTTTACCTACTTCTACTGAGGTAAGTGCAAGACGTTCATACGTTTCTAAAAGTTGAATGTTTTCATCTAGTATCGCTTGTTTTCTGCGTACCTCATAAAGCAAATAATATGTTTCGGCAACTGATAACGCCAATTTTCTCTTGGCAATTGTAACCTCAATGAACTCAGCTTCTGCCATTGATGATGCATAATTTTCACGTGCATTAATGGTACCGAACCAAGGTAGCATCTGTTTCAAACTAATTCTAGCACGTTGTGCTCCCACACGCGTTTCTGGTTCACTTACAAAGTAGCCAGCGCTAATTTCAGTACTGGGTAACCAATTTGCTTCTTCCACTCTTTCTTCAGCAATAGTATATCGAATATCGAAGGCTTGAATCTCTGGACTGTTTATTGTGGCCTCGTCTATATAAGTTTGTAATTGTTGTCCTTTAGCGAATGTTGAAACGAACAAAAGACCTATTATAATTATACAATTTTTCATTTGTTTGCTTTTTTAAGTTGGTATTCTTTTTTCCAGCTAAATAGTACTGGCACTAAGAAATATGATGTTATATCGATAATCATTCCTCCGAAAATCGGGATAGCCATCGGTATCATAATATCACTTCCTTTTCCTGTGGACGTTAACACTGGTAAAAGTGCCAATATGGTCGTTACTGTTGTCATTAAACATGGGCGTATTCTTTTACCGGCAGCTTCTAATGTTGCATGTCGAATTCCCTTCTTATCATTTGGATTTTCTCTGTCAAAAGTCTGAGTTAAATACGTGGCCATTACTACGCCATCATCTGTAGCAATACCAAAAAGGGCTATAAAACCTACCCAAACCGCTACACTTAAATTGATGGTCTTCATATTAAAAAGTGTTCGAAGATTCTCGCCAAATAAATTGAAATTGAAGAACCAATCTTGCCCATACAACCATATCATTATGAATCCACCAGCGAAAGCAACGGCTATTCCTGTAAATACCATTAGCGAAGTAGAAACTGATTTAAACTGAAAGTAGAGAATTAAAAAGATGATGACTAATGCCATAGGTACAACAATAGAAAGGGTTTTTTCTGCACGTAGTTGATTCTCATACGTTCCGGTAAAGCGATAACTAATGCCTTCGGGAACCAGTAAATCGCCACTATCTATTTTTTGCTCAATTAGTGCTTGTGCATTTTCCACCACATTTACTTCTGCAAAACCATCTAGTTTGTCGAATAAGACATAACCAATCAAAAAAGTATCCTCACTTTTTATTACTTGTGGGCCTTGCTCGTATCTAATAGTTACAAGATCCCCAAGTGGTACTTGACTTCCATTCGCAACAGGTACATAAATATTTCGTAAATCTTCTGGGTTTGCTCTTAGTTCTCTTGGGTAACGAACTCGAACTCCATATCGTTCTCGACCTTCTACTGTTTGTGTAAGAGGCATGCCACCAACGGCAACTTGAAGCACTTCTTGTACATCCATAATTGTAATTCCATATCGGGCTAATTGATCTCTCTTTATATCAATAAGTAAATAAGGTTTACCAACAATACGGTCAGCAAATACAGCTTGCTTTTTTACACCTTCTACTTGTTTCAAAATATCTTCAAGTTGTAAGCCAAAGGCTTCTATACTTTTCAGGTCAGGACCTTTTACTTTTATCCCCATAGGTGCTCGCATTCCAGTCTGTAACATTACAAGCCTTGTTTCAATCGGCTGTAATTTTGGCGCAGATGTAATACCTGGGAATTTGGTTACTTTAACTATCTCATTCCAGATATCATCGGGACTATTTATTTCTGGTCACCAGTTTCTGTAATATTCACCGTCATCATCGAGAATTAGGTCATGATGAGTTGCCGTTGTTCTCAAATTTGAAGCATCGTAGTTTGCATCAGCATCAGTTTTATTGTTCGGATTGATGATGAATTTATCATTTTTAAGTACAAAAAGGCCATCGTCATTTATTCGGTAGCGTTGTCGCTCCCCATCTGTATTCCGCATATATTCAGATTTATACTGAATCATATTCTCATACATCGATAATGGTGCAGGATCAAGGGCAGATTCTGTTCTACCTGCTTTACCTACAACTGTTTCAATTTCTGGAATACTGGCAACGGCCATGTCGAGTTGTTGTAGCACACGCTTGTTTTCCTCAACACCAGCATGTGGTAAAGAGGTAGGCATTAAAAGAAAGGAACCTTCATTAAGCGCTGGCATAAACTCTTTACCGGTATTGCGCATTATGACTATACCTAAAATCAAAACCGTGGCTGGAATCATTAAAAAAAGGATTCGGTTTTGAAGTGCCCAACGAAGGATGCGATCATAATACCTTTGGAAAACAGTAAACACACCTAGTAATCCAAAACAAATAAGCGAAACAAAAATTAGGTTCATTATAATACTACGGTCGAACCCGAGCGGACGCCAATATTCTGCCAGTAAGATTACAATGGCTACGGTTGAAATAATAATATTTATGAGGTTAGCTCGCTTGGCAGTAAATAAACTGCGAGAACGTAAGAATGCAACAACTCCAAATCCAATCAATATAAGACCTAACCAATAACCATAGGCGATTGCTATGATACCAAGAATAATGAGCACACCATTTATTATGTATAAAGAGCGTTCCTTAATGTTACTTTTTCTAAAAAGGAATGCTGCGATTGGTGGAATTAAAAAAAGTGCAATAATCAATGACGCCGATAGTGCCATTGTTTTGGTGAATGCTAGGGGGCGAAATAATTTTCCTTCAGCGCCTACCATAGTAAATACGGGTAAAAAACTGATAATCGTTGTTAAAACAGCGGTAAGTATAGCACCTGATACCTCGGCGGTTGCGTTATAAACTATTTCATTCGTGGTATATTCAATACCACTTTCTCGAAAACGTAACTTTTCATCCTCTAAATGTCGGATCATATTTTCGGCAAGTATGACACCAACGTCCACCATTGTGCCGATAGCGATGGCAATACCTGAAAGGGCAACAATATTGGCATCTACATTAAAGAGTTTCATCGCAATGAAAACCATGAGTACGGCAACTGGTAATAATCCTGAAATTAGAATGGATGCGCGAAGATTGAAAACCATTACAATAATGACCAAAAAGGTAATGAGAATTTCTAATGTTAGTGCTTCCTTTAGTGTAAATAATGTTTCTTGAATAAGTTCTGTACGGTCGTAAAAAGGAACAATGGTAAGTTGTGAAGTACGACCATCTGCTAAAACCTTATTAGGTAGTCCAGATGAAATTTCAGCAATTTGTTCTTTTACATTATTAATTACTTCTAGTGGATTTGCACCGTATCTAGCAACTACGACCCCACCAACAACTTCGGCACCTTCTTTATCTAAAATACCGCGTCTTGCTTCAGGGCCTAAATGAACATTAGCGATGTCTTTAATACGAATAGAGGTGAAATCTTCAGAAGTAACAACAGCATCTTCAATGTCTGAAATTGATTTTATATAACCCAAGCCACGGACTAAATATTCGGCTTGGTTCATCTCTAAAGTTTGTACACCTATGTCTTGATTACTTTGCTTGACTGCTTTTACTATAGCACTTAAACCAATATTATACTGGCGCATCTTTTCAGGGTCAACATCTATTTGATATTCTTGAACGTAACCGCCAATAGATGCAACTTCAGAAACACCACTTGCTGAGGCCAATCCATATTTTACATAGTAATCTTGAATACTTCGCAGTTCTTGTAAATCCTAACCTCCCGTAACATTACCATCGTTGTCCCGACCTTCTAAGGTGTACCAAAAAATCTGACCCAAACCTGTTGCATCGGGACCTAAAGCCGGATTAGCATCGTCAGGTAATAATCCGCTAGGTAAAGAATTTAGTTTTTCTAATATTCGGCTTCGGGTCCAATAGAATTCGACATCTTCTTCAAAAATGATATAAATACTAGAGAAGCCAAACATTGAAGAACTACGTATGGTCTTCACACTAGGTATACCTAAGAGCGCTGTAGTAAGAGGATAGGTAATCTGATCTTCAATGTCTTGTGGCGAACGACCTTGCCATTTGGTGAAAACAATTTGTTGGTTTTCTCCAATATCAGGAATGGCATCTACAGCTACAGGGTCAGAAGGTAGAATGCCGGTATCCCAATTAAAAGGGGTATTTACAATTCCCCAACCCACAAAGAGTGCGAGTAAAAGAACAGCAACCAATTTATTATCTATAAGAAACTTGATGCTTTTATTGAGCATATGAATTGAATATTAGACAGTTATATTAATATGATTTTGATAGTTTTCAAAAAAAAATAAAAACAACAAAACATGCCCAAAACAAAATTGCAAAGGGCTTTAATGTCCGATGTTTATCGGAAGTGTCTAATAAATCAAATTAAAAATGTCTGGTGCAGTACTTGCACATCCTGTTTGAGAAAGGGCGGTGCGTAATTTACAAAAGGAACTTCGTTAGTTTCAATTCCTTCAAAAAGATTGATGTAAGAAAATGTAAAGGAAGCAACAAAGATTTGTTGCTCTAATGTTAGATGGTCAAATGAAACTTTCAAATCTTCTTGACCTTCTATAATCAATTGTTTATCGGTACAGCAAGATTTTTCTGATGCAATAGAAGTTTCACAATTTGCAATAACCTGGGCTTTTTCCATGCCGCAAGATTCTACTTGATGAACAAAAGAAAAATCAACCAATGTATCTCCGCAATAATGCATGTCAACAGCAAAAGACATCGTAGTCATCAGAACTACGGCTGCCATAAAAACTGCTGTTATTTTATGCAAAATTTGTTTCATTCCATGCAAAACTAACAATTATTTTTACAAACTAGTGCTTTTTTGAATTAACAATTGTCTCATTACGCACATTACACCAGGTCAAATCAATTTATTTTTCAGTTATGAATATTGAAAAAATGTAAATAGGATTAATTTTATGTTACTCTATTCCTAAATGGTATTGACTTATATTTATACAACTAGGATGGTTAATGTTTTATATTTGTTCCTGTTTTTTACTATTTTCATTTTAAATATCTACTAGAATATAAAATATGATAAAAGCCAAGATTCATGATAAGGAAAAGGAGAGACTTACGCTTCTTAATTCATATTCTATCTTAGACACACTGCCTGAACAGGATTATGATAACCTTACGAAACTTGCTGCTGAAATTTGTCAAACACCTATATCATTAATTACTTTACTTGATGATAAAAGGCAATGGTTTAAATCTCACCATGGTTTAGCTGTTTCAGAAACTCCAATAGAGAATGCATTTTGTGCGCATGCAATTACCGGAAATGATGCCATATTCACAATGAACGACGCTAGAGATGATGTTCGTTTTCATGATAACCCTTTGGTTACCGGTGACCCTAATATCGTGTTCTATGCTGGTATTCCCTTAAGAAATTCAAATGGTTTACCCTTAGGTACTTTATGTGTAATAGACAGAAAGCCTCGAACTTTGACAGTCAATCAAAAAGAGTCGCTCCAAATTATTTCTGAACAAGTCATAAACTTATTAGAACTTAGAAGAAATAAGGTAGAGCTAGAAAAAACGCATAAGAAGCTTAAAAAGTTTTCTAAAAAATTAGAGAAAAAGGTTTTTCAACGGACAAATCAGTTAGAGATTAAGACTATTAAGTTAGAGTTGATGATTAATGATTTAGCATCTTTTAACCATATCTGTAGTCATGATTTACAAGAGCCTTTAAGAAAAATTCAAATGTTCATTTCTCAAGTAAGTGATACTGAATTCGATAATTTATCTGCTAACGGAAAACATAAATTAGAGCGAATTGACCTTTCTGCTGCACGAATGCGTAACCTTATTCAAGATCTATTGACCTACGGTTTTGCCGAAACAATTGACAATAGCTTAACGAATGTGTCATTTAAAAAGCTTGTTGAAGATGTAAAAGATGTTTTGAGTGAAGAGTTGAAAGAACACAAGACAGTTCTTAAAGTCTTAAACGATTGTGAGATTACGGTAAGGCCTATTCAGTTTAAACAGTTGTTATTCAATATATTTACGAACTCCATTAAATTCACTAAAAAGAATGAATTCCCTAAAATAGAAGTAAGCGGAGATATTATTGAGGGTAAATCATATCCTAATCTTGATTTATCCGAAGATAGTAAATATGCTCATATTGTTGTAGTCGATAACGGAATAGGGTTTGACCAGAAATATGAAAACAAAGTATTTGAAATTTTTCAGCGTTTACATAGTGATGAAGAATATCAAGGTACAGGTATTGGTTTAGCTATAGTGAAAAGAATAGTACTTACCCATAGAGGAAAAATTAGAGTAGAAAGTAGCCCTGGAAATGGTGCGAAATTTGAAGTTTTTATTCCGTTGGCCAAGAGCTAATTATAAAAATTTTTCAATTGAGAGTACTTATTTATGTGCTTAAAGAATTGAAATAGTCTTTTACTTCAATAATTCGTTTCTCTTTAGCTTCTTTGCTTAACCAACTTGCTTCAAAACCATTGATGGCTAGTTGCATTAATTGGTCAATATTTAAGTTTAGGGCTTTTGCTGTTTCATAATAATTTTCATTCATGTAACCGCCAAAATACGCTGGGTCATCAGAATTAATAGTAACTAAAATTCCTTTTTCAAGCATTTGAGCAACAGGGTGTTCTTCCATTTTTTGAATAACCTTGAGTGCAACATTACTAGTAGGGCAGAGGGTTAAAGCAATTTTCTCTTTTACTAATCTTTGCACTAAACTCTCATCATATAAACATCGATTTCCGTGGTCTATTCGAACGACTTTCAAAAGATCTAAGGCTTCCCAGATATATTCTGCCGGACCTTCTTCGCCAGCATGAGCTACCAATTTATAACCATTTTTGGCAGATGCTTTAAATACTTTTTCAAACTTACTTGGCGGATTTCCCATTTCAGAGGAGTCTAAACCTACGCCATCAATTAAATGCTTAAATGGGAGGGAAGCTTCTAATGTTTCAAATGCTGCTTCTTCACTTAAATGCCTCAAATAAGACATAATTAGTTTATAGGAAATGTTTAACTCGTTCTTGGCTTTTTCTAATGCTTTATAAATGCCATTAAACATTACATCAAAAGAAATACCTCGGTCTGTATGCGTTTGCGGGTCGAAGAATATTTCTACATGTACTACATTCTGACTATGCACTTTGGTAAGGTATGCCCATGTTAAGTCGAAAAAATCTTGTTCATGAATCAATACTTGTGCACCGGCATAATAGATATCTAAAAACTCTTGAAGATTATTGAATTGGTAGGCTTTCTTTAACGATTCAATAGAATCATATGTTAAGACAATATTGTTTCTTTCTGCTATCTTGAACATAAGTTCGGGTTCAAAACTTCCTTCAATATGCAAGTGAAGTTCAGCTTTAGGAATACCTTGAATAATTTTATGAAGTTCAGATGATTCCATTATGTCGGGCTTTTTGATTTGCTATAAACATAGTAAATATGTTTGGTATTTAAAAAGCATAATCATCTGTATTTTATCGGTTGTTACAATTACTTTTAAACCTTAATCCGTAATTAACTTAACAAATTCTATAGGTTCATATGCTAGATTAATTTTCATAGTATTTATTATACCACCATTATCTGAATAAAAAGCTAATTCAAAAAAATCTGGATTCAGTATTTGAGAACCATTTTTATCAAGCTTCATTTTGAATGTATTGTTATATAAATATTCGAGTCTATAAGTGATGCTTGGATAAGAAACATAAAGAACACCATTTAATTCCTTTATTTCTAATTTTCCATAACCCTGGTGGAAATATTTGCCGCAAAAATCTGATAATTTATAAGTTGGTTTTTTTTCTTGGGTTGTTGCATTTAGAACCTTGTCATTAGTGTAAATATCAGAAACAATAATAGGGTATTCACTGATTTCCATCTTTTGCATTTGTAACATCCTATTTGTTATTATATCTGCTATTATATATGGTAGTGTAGAATTTTGTTGATTGGTCAGTACTGTAATACCTAGTTTTTTATACGGATACAAAACAACGAGTGATGTAAAACCAGAAGTGTTTCCGCCATGATATACTTTGTAATTACCGTTTTTCGACTCCATTCTCCAACCGAATCCATCACCAAATAAGAAAGAATTTTCTTCTCTTTGCCCTAGTCTTATATTATGTATTGTGGTAGCGTCATAAACATAATTTTGGGGTATTATTTGATTACCCTCGAAATTGCCTTCGTTTAACCAAGTAATCATCCAATTGCCCAAATCGTTTGATGAACTTTTAATAGCACCAGCTGGACTATAATCAAAATAATTTTCAAAAGGAACATTTTTAATTTCTCCATGTAACAATCCATAGCCCAAAGAATAGTTGTTTTTGAATTTCATTTTTTGCACATCGGTATGCGAATTGGTCATATATAAAGGGTTAAAAATTCTACTTTCAATATTCTTGTCCCAACTTTGGCCAGAAACTTGCTCGGTAACTGCGCCAGCTATTGTATAGCCTGCATTACTATATAACCAACTATCATTGATTTTACCATTAGGCTTTAGATATTTTAGTTTTTCAAGAGCTTTTAATCTATTATTCTCAGGAAAAAGAACAAGAGAACCATCAAGATTTCCAATGCCGCTTTTATGGGACAATAAACTTTCTATAGTAATTAAATTGTCCATTTCATTATTGAAGAATTGAAGTTTTGGAATATAAAAAGATGGCTTTTGTTTTAAAGAAATACTATCTCTAGATGCTAAAATTCCCAATAAAGAAGCCGTAAATGCCTTTGTAACAGAAGCTACATGAAAACTTGTATTCTCAGAAACAGGTAGTTTGCTTTTTAAATTTCTGTAACCAAAACCTTTAGAATATATAATATTTTTTTTTTCTACAATCGATACAGATAAACCAACTGCATTATAAGATTCAAGTAAGGTTTGTATGTCTTGGTCAAGTCCCTTTAGTCTTTGAGCATCATTTTGGCCATAACATACGTTGGCGATAAAAAAAAGAAAATATAAGAGTGATGATTTGTTCATTTGTTTGCTTTTGAATGAGTTTTATATTAATTGGTTCCTTTACTATTATCTTGTTTGCATTGTTGTTTTATCCGTTTTAATCAATTGTTCAGGAGTAATCCATTTCCATGCAAACCAGATTATGATTACCAAAGTGCAAATCTCGATGAAGCTGAAAAAATAATAATGCAGCGTATTGTTAGCAGTTAATAAACTACCAATCTGAACAACAATCATTAAGACTCCGCAAACTATATTTAGTACTCTATTTTGTTTGTGGTTAAGTATTTTGGAGAGTACTATCATTAACATCGGGATCTCCATAATTATAGCAAAAGAGAGTAGAAATTTTTCGGTAAATAAAATGCCATCAATTTCGCCTATAAGTAACTGCTTTAAAAACTCTGAATAATACAGAGAGAATACATCACAGAAGATATAATTAACAGTTAAAAATATCCATAGAGTTGATAGTAGTTGTTTGGTATTTATGGTTCTATTGTTCAATGGTCAATATTTAAGTGTTTTAAAAATTAAAACCAACATGCAGCCCTGGCTCTCCGTAAAAGAATTTAGACCATTTATCATCTAATTGCTTAAATGAATCTGGCATTTTGGTGTGGTACGGTCTATGTGTTATGGCAATAGACGGTTCAATGAAAAAACTTCCTTTAAAAAGTTTTATGTGATACCCAATTCGATAGGTATTAAAAATTTGAAAGCCATTGTCAATTTTATCTTCATTTTCGTCAATAAAATTTTGCCAGGCATTCATAATATGAATTCCTGTATATAAACCTTTCCACCAAAACCGTTGATAGGCAAGTGCAAATCCTTTTTCTCGAATATACCCTGGGAAATTTTCGGCACTATCATTACGCGATTTACCATAGGGGATTCCTAATGGTTCAAAATATCGCCACGTTTTAAACTCGACAGCAATTACATCTTTGTGTGTTATGCGATACCCAAGATTAAGCTGATAAAAATCTGGTCGCTCATTTGAATCTAGATTAAAGAACATGAAGGGAGTGCTCCCTATAAAACATCTGTTAGTTTTGGTTTCCTCTTCTGTGTATTGCGCATTGAGATTTGATGAATTCATCAATAAAAGTGTCAATGCTACAATTAAAATGTTGTTCTGCATCATTATATGTTTGACACAAAACTAAACTCACTCGAGTGCAGAAAACGTTCACTTAAGTGAAGAAATGAAGACTATACTTTTTTATCTAGAATTCTAGATCTTATTCTACTTAATGATTGCGGCTTAACGCCTATAAAACTAGCCAGTTGATGTTGTGGAATTCGCTGTATAAGGTCGGGTCTGTTTTTTAATAAGTTTAAGTAGCGTTGTTCGGGAGAAGTAGTTTTGAACTGGTCAAAATCGATTTGCTGTTTCGCTAAAAGCTCTTCGGATAGTATACGGCACAAGGTCTCGAATTTAGGGAATTTATCAAAAATTTCACTCTCCATTTCTGGATTAGAAACTACTACAATAGAGTCTTCATTACACGCTATGAAATACTCAGATGCTTCACCACTAGTAACAATATTTGGTGTTACACCTTCCATTTCTGTATAAAAAGCGGTTGTTTTCTCTTCACCATTAATGATGTAGTAGGTTCGAATGCATCCTTTTAATACAAAATAGCCTTCTTTACTGTGCTGCCCTTGTTTGAGTAAAACTGTTCCTTTTTTTTTAGAATGAAAAATGTTTAAAGAAATTAAATTCTCCTTCTCTGCGTTGGAAAGGGTTATGTATTTTGAGATAAAATCAAATAATAAATCATGCATAATGTTCTGTTTTGATTTTTCAAAACCACCATTAATAGTACTAGTTACCAATTTAGAAATCCATTAAGATTTCATGATAAATTTTAAGCTTAAAAATTATGGTTTATTTGTTCACCTATATTATTAATTGATCAGTGTAAATTACAAAACATATTTATTAAATATATCTTCCAACTCCAACTGTGGGTCAAAACTTAATCCTGATCGGGTGGTTGAACTTTGAATAACAGTACTTCTACAAGCAGTCAACCAACCGAATCGGTCAGATAAATCTAATTTTCCTATAGGTCCACCAGATGCGTTCCCTTCACATATTAATTTCCAAGCCTTTAAGTAATCATTTAATATTCCATACTCTATTTCTGGAGAAAAGGCGTTTAACTTTTCTTCATCGATATGATACTTAATATCTAAAAACTTTGTTCGCTTGCAGAATAGAATGACGCCCACATTAAAGAATTCTTCTCGCTCTACTTTAGGTACGATTCTAATAATGGCATACTTAAAGGTATATCTATCTTGCATCTTCAGCTTCTTTAACTAATACATCAATCATAGATAGTTTAGTGGTTATAAATTGAATATAGGCTGCTCTTTTTTCATCGGTATTTAAAAAATCTGAGTCACTAATCAACCAATCTTCGGGTATATTCGAAACAATATCGGTGATTTTTTCTGGTGTAAGTAAACCATGAATTTCATGAGCTGCTTCGGTTAAATCATTTGCCTGCTCTAATAAGACATGATCTTTTATAAAAGGGAATGTTCTTGAAAGGTGACTCTCCCAAATTTCCCAGTTATGGTGAAAATAGAAGCTTGCTCCATTATCAATAACCCACAATTCATTGTGCCAGTATAATAGATTAGCATTTTTAGCTGTACGGTCGATATTACTGATAAGACTATCTAACACCACAACTTTTGAAGCAGTCATAGCATCTGCCCTTGAAATCAGTGGGTCGAAGGTAATGGCGCCTGAAAGAAAATGTAATCCTAGATTTAGCCCAACACTAAACTTCAATAAATCTTGAATCTCTTCGTCTGGTTCGGTATTTCGAAAGGAATCATCTAGATTCATAAATACTAGTTCCGGGACTTTTAAGCCAATAGCACGTGCTAATTCTCCACCTATAAATTCGGCAATAAGTGATTTTTTACCTTGGCCTGAACCTCTAAATTTTAAAACGTATAAAAAATCATCATCCGCCTTTACAATAGCAGGCATTGAACCTCCTTCTCGTAATGGTTGTAAATATTGAACAACATCAACTGTTCTAATATCAAGTGTATTCATAAATGCTAAGATAGAGTTTGTGCAATAATCTATTGGGTATGTAAAATTAAATTACATTCACAACTTCCTCTAAAATATAATGGGTTGACCCCACCACAATGGCAATGAAAATAATAAGTAGTAAACGAATGAGAGTTGCATTGGTATTATTACTAAGTTTTTTTTTGAAGTAGAAAACATCTAGTAAAATAAATATTACCGCAATAATACTACCGATAATTGACCCTACATAAATGAAAACAAATTCATGAAGACCATTAAACATCTTCAGTGCGCCTGAAGATGGTTCTGGCGAAGGTCCTAATACGATACGCATGTGAACAAACCCTAATAAAAAAGCTATCAACGTCCAACCAATGTAGTTTAGAATTGGTTTTTTCATATTTTTCAGGACTTTCTTTTCTTTGTATTCTTTTTTCTACTTCCTTATTAATTTTACTCTTTATCTTTTGGTAAAGGTGAAATCATAATATGTGCTCTGTGTGTACCGGCATTCATAAGCCAAGGATGATTTGGTGCCGTAGGTGCTTCAGGTATACCAATAGTTTCTGAAGTGGCCCAAGGAATATAGGTTACATAACGCATTTGTGCGCCATCAACAGCTGCAGTTTCTGGGTCGTACATGGTATTAGGCCCGTAATAGATATGTAGTGTTGAACCAGGAGTAATTTTAAGTTTTCCTGATTTCATTTCTTCTTCTCGCATTGCAAATACATCTTCAGCCGACTTGCCTTCTGCTCTTAATGCTCTTCCTCTTGCCATAAAAGGTTCAAGGTTCTTATGATAACATGCGGCATTAAAGCCATCTTTGGTTGGATCATCTGCAAGAACAATAAACTCATTATCACCTTCTTTAAGTGTTACAAATTCACCCGCCATGTTAAATACTATAACTTTAGCTGAAGCTCTACTTTTTTCAGGAGCTGCCATTAATGCTGTTGCAATTAAATCTTCATCGCTCTCAATAGCCTTTAAGTTTTTTTTGGCTTCTTTTGATGAGCTTTCTGTAGCCATTTCTGTTTCTGAGACTTCTTCCGAAGCCTTTTTTGTTTTGTCCGATGTATTACAAGAAATCAATAGTCCTGTAAAAATTAATACTGTGATTAAGTTCTTCATGGTTTGTGAGTTATAGATTATAATTCATTAGAAAGATAAGAATTAAATAATCTTTGTAGTAAAGAGTAGGTAGCTATTATAATAAAAGAATAAAACGGAATACGTAAAGAAGCAAGGGAAGGAATAATATAAAGAATTACGATTTATGTTCCTTTGACCAAGTTTGGCTAATATTTTTTGTTATCATGCTTAAAAGTAGCTCTCTGTTTACTGGCTTGGTCATATAATCATTGGCCCCTAACCTTAGAACTTCCCTTTTGGTATTTTCTGTAATATCTGCTGTTATTACGATTATCGGAATATCCATAATAGCAGCACCAGCTTCGCCACTCCTGATAATTGACATCGTCTCAAAACCGTCCATTATAGGCATTTGAAGATCCATTAGAATTAGGTCAAACGATTTTTCTTTGATTTTTTCCAAGGCCTCCTGTCCATTGTTCGCAATGGTTAATGTGAAATTTTTCCAATTTTTGACGAACATGTTGATGACCATTTGGTTCATTTTATTGTCTTCGACCAAGAGGATATCACATCTATCAAGATGATGGTTCTGGTTCTCCAAAACTTCGACAGGGTTAAAACTTTTATTATCAAGACTTTCCTCTTCCAATTGAAACTCTAAGACTACCGAACAATTGGTGCCTGGTTTTGGGTTGTTGTTACTAATCTTAATAGTACCATCATACAGATCTACGTAAGTTTTTACGATATATAGTCCTAACCCAAGACCACTGAATTCTCGCTTATCGATATAGGATCTTTTGGCAAAAGACTCATAAATAGTACTCATTTTATTTGCGGTAATACCTATGCCAGTATCTGTAATCGTTATTTTAAGTTTAATGGATTCGCCCTTTATGATAACTGGTTCAAGATGAACTTTTATAGAACCTAACGATGTAAATTTTATCGCATTGTCAAGAAGATTGTTCAGTATCTGTTTCAGTTTGGTTGGGTCACCAATTACTTTTTTGGGTAGCTCTTCTGAGAGGCTAAAGTCGAATTGCAACCCTTTTATTTCTGCTTTTCTCTTGTTGACATAGATTGTTCTCTGTATAACTGAAGCTAGGTCAAAAGAGGTTTTCTCTAGTTGCTGTCCTTCTTTCTCGATGATGGTGAAGTCCAATATATCTTCAATATATCCCAAAAGGGTTTCTGATGATTTTAATATAAGATCATAATTTTCTTGGTGATTATTATTTTCTTTGGTGCTCTTAAGTGAGGTAGCTACCCCCATAATCAAGTTTAGTGGTGTTCGTAACTCATGACTGATATTAGAAAGAAATGAGGATTTCATGTCGTTCATGTCCTCCGCACGTTGTAATGCCAATGTATGATTCATTTCGTTTTCCATCCTTAGGCCTCGAATTCTGTTGCTCATAGATAGGGATAGCAAAATAATCTCCAGTCCTATACCTAATTTTGTGCCGTTCTCAGTGAAAAATGAATTTTGAATAAAATTAAAATTGTTCAGTATAAAGAATACGAAACCCAGAATTAAAAAGGATATTCCTGCAATAAAAAATATATCTACAGGTGCTTTTTTAAATTTTAGCACGATGATTGAACAAATGACCAGTACCAATATAGCAAACCCAAGTAGGTTAGTAATCGGATAATAAAATGCCGAATATTTAGGTGCCAGGAATAGTGCAGTAAGACAAATGGTAACAATAACTGAAAGAATTGTAAACAGTTTGTGCATAGGTCTTAAGTAATGTTTTATCCTCAAAAATGTACCTATATATTTAAAAAGGAAGATCAAGCAAATAAGTGCTGTTGCAAGTGTTAACTGATTTAATAACAACCCTCCTTCTGGTATAACATATTGATGAAAAAATCCATCGAGAGCAAACTGCAGCATAGCAATAGATAATACATAGAAACTATAATAAATGAATACGGAATCTTTCAATGCAAAAAAGAAAAATAGGTATATAATGAAGGCCAACATTAAAATACCGTAAAAAAGGCCATTGAATAATTGTTCATTATAAGACCTGAACATAAACTCATTTTGTGAATATAACCTTAAGGTGAGCATAACTTCTTGACCATCACTCTTCATATGTATAAAGGCAGAGGTTGTTTCACCTGGAAGAAGGTGGATTGTAAATACCGATTTTCGCTGCATGACACTCTTTTGCTTAAATGCAATTTGGTCACCACTATATTGGGTATCTTTTCTCCCATCTGGCCCAAATTGATAAAGCGTGAGTTCGTCTGTAAATGGACGTCCTGTTTCAAGATAATAATCAACAGTATGCTCTGTATCGTTTTTGATTTCGAACTTAATCCAAAAATTATCATCAGAAAAACCGTAGTTTTCTTTATAGTCAGTTAAAGGGGAAAATGGAAGTTCGTTTTTCAACCGAAGAATGTCGTCAATACTATACGTTTTCTGGCCAGCAAGAAATAGTTCTGCTTGGGGACGAACGGAAATGAACTCTACGTGTGTGTCGTTTATGATAAGTTGTGCCTTAACAGACACAAATATGAAGCATACTATAATAAGAGTAAATAGCTTTTTAAATCGATAATTTCTGTTGTGTATATACATAAACTAGTAAGTAGATTTGTGATGTGATTTAGAATATTACTTCAAAAGTAGACCCCTTGTCAACTTCACTTTGTACACTTATTCCCCCTCCCATAGCTTCTACTTGTGCTTTGGTTATAAAAAGACCGACTCCCTTCGCATCAGGGTGTTTATGAAATGTTTTGTGTAATCCAAATAGGCGACTTCCGTGAGTCTTCATATTCATGCCAAGGCCGTTGTCACTAGCTAACAGTTCAATTTTATCACCTGTTTTTCTTGTTTCAAAATGTATTTTAGGCACACGATCTTTTGACCTATATTTTAAGGAATTGCTGAAAAGGTTGTGCATTATGCTTTCTAAATAGACAGATGAATAATTTAGTTCTGGTTCTTTCGAAAAGTCAGAAGTTATAATTGCATTGGTCTCCATAATCTGTCCTTGGAAATTCTCTAATATTTTTGAAAAAACATCCTTAAAAGCTATTATGCTTTTTTCTTTTTTAGAATTATTACGAATGGTAACAACCTCTAATAAATCGTCAAGTGTACCAGATAGATTACCAACTGTTGTATTGAAATAATCCATCAACAAATCTTTACCCTCTATCTCTTCTTCTTTTTTATAAAAGTTCAAAAGTGATTTAAGATTTCCCATTGGGCCACGTAAGTTGTGTGATATTATATAAGAAAAATCTTCTAATTGCTTATTTTGTTTGGTTAAATAAGAAGTTCGCTCACCTACTGTTTTCTCTAGGTTTTTATTTGTTTTTATGATTTTTTCTCTAGCAACCTTTCTTTGGTCATCAATTCTATTAAGCAATTTTGCCGTTGACCATAAAGCATATAAAATAATTAATATAAAACAAGTAGTGAATAGGGCTATACCGAAATCAACGGTTAAAATGTTCATTCTCAATAGTATCAATTGAAAGAACCCAAGAAACAAAATTGCAGGTAGCATTTTTTTGAACAAGTTTCGGGCCATAACATTACCTATTTTCTCTCCACTAAATAATGCTGTAACTCCGAATTCACGATTGACCAAAGCAACAGCAATTGACAGAGAGAAAAGCGTAATAGAGGTATGGATAGCCATCGATGTAAAAAAAGATAATTTATAGAAAGTTGGTACTTTAAAAAGATACCCTAGTATGGCTATAAAAGAAAGAAAAGTGATTATATGTGATATGTATTGTGCTGCTTTTCTAAAGTGTAAACTTTTCGAACGGATAATAGTGAAAACTATTCCGAGCAAACCAAAACAAAGCGAGGTTATAGGTGATGGTCGACCAGGGGTCATATGGCCCTTTTCTATAGCCGTTTTATCTAAAATAAAAAGTTGGTCCATTCCAAAATTTACAGAAAGTATATCTTGTAATAAAGAGGCGAAAGCAAAAACAGCTAGAAATGACGAAAGAAATAGTATTTGTTTGCGATTTTTATTAAGGCTCAATAGAACTAACACAATCCCTGAAAGTATGCAGAAAAGTGCCGTATTTATTTTCATGGATTCATAGCCAGGTACAATAGTCATGAGTACTTGAATCTCTAACCGCCAACCGATTATCACAACTAATCCCAATAAAATTGAAGTAAGACCTACCCAAAATTGTCTTCCTGAACTTTTAGCTTTTTTTACCATCCTATTTATTAATTAATTCCAAACTGTTACCTAATAGTTTTATGGTCTATAGAAAAATAGAGCCAATTTTAATTTGAAACCTCATTAGATAACGTAGAACGTTTAATAAATGTTGTAAGAAAAACCTTTCTTTATTTATTTAAGAAGCATATTCGATACAAGAATAATGTTTTGAAAGACCGTACTAAAATTTTTGTAAAAGTACTTTTATGCTTTTCACACTAGTTGAATTCAATGCATATAATAAGGGTCTAAGAAGGGAGAATGAATAAAATAATACTATTAGAAAGCTTTTGAAATACAGGTAGATGGTAGTTTTAGACAAAGCATATAAAATATTAAAGCGTAACTACATGGCTAGAATATTAGTGTCTTGTATTATGGAAGAAATGAATTGTTTTTACCTCAATTCTTCTTAAGTTTTATTCAAATCTAATTAAATTCAGAATTAATTATTTTACTCAATTCTTCTGCCAACAGTTTGTTATTCTTTAACATTATTAATGCTTCATCATTAATTGTTAATTGATAGTTTATTAAACTAACCAATTTGCTATTCTCTAATGATTTAATTACATCTTTTGAGTTGACTAAATAGCCTCTTTTTAAAGGAAGATTAAGAACAATATAACTTTCAATAGTGTCAATTTGAGAATTGAGAATATGTTTTACAAGACACTTCATAATAGAAAGTGATTTTCTTTTTCAACTCCAGGTTCTTAATCACACTAAATTTTCTATCCTCTTTTAAACTTATATGCGTTGTTCCGAAAATTTTATATGGAACATTCTTAGATACCTCACCAGAAATTGTTTCAATATCAATATACGAATAGTTCCCTTGCGCAAAATTATTAAGAAGTAATATTCTGGTTGCTATTTTTTCAATTTGTAGATTGTAAAAAGCAATATCTTGTGATAAATCATCCAGCGTTAAATTCATAGATGTTTTTAAATCTTGTGTTGCTTTAATTTCTTCTTTCCAATTATTAAGAGAAAGAGCTATCAAAATTCCAATGACTACAAGGATAATTTCACCAATGGCATATTTCAAATACTTTCCAGTTTTATTTTTCTCCATAAGGTCGTGGCGTATTTTTCTAAAGAATTTTATCATTTCTTAATGGTTGGTCATCATGAAGTCTAACGTTTAGGTTTTATTAATAGCTGGTTCTATTCCGTCAATTGTTTAAGTTTATCAATTGCATGCTGATTTTCGGGATTTAACTTCAATGACTTCTTGAAGTTAGCAATAGCATTTTTATGATCTTGATTATAAAGATAAGCTAGGGCCAAACTATCATATAAGTTTGCTGATTTCGGATAGATATGTAGAGCCAATAAAAAGACATTTATACCTTGCTCCATCTTTCCAGCGTTAAATGATAATCGAATGCCAAGGTTGTTTAACATACCTTCTTCAAGCTTAAGTGTTGAATGCTTCGCTACTGTTTTTTCGTATAGGGGGATTAAATCTCGATGACCCTGATTGAGAGCCAAATTCTTGAAATCATTATAATCAAACTCTTTTGTAAGTGATTTTTTTATTTTTTTCGAAACCAAGTTTTTCAAAATACCATTTTTATCTGGGCTATTTTCAATGAATTCCTTTGCGCTCTCCTCATTTTTCAAAGTAGCATTTAAAAATTGCAAGGTGTGTTGAGAAAGTAGTTTGTAAGACGCCATAATTTTATCGTCACTTTTATCTTGTCTTTTGTCTCTATATGAAAATAAAACACCAACAGTACCAAAATAGGAATGTGTTAGGTCATGGAATTTGTAACTGTAGGTATCACTATAGTTTAAAGAATCGTACAGTTGGAATTTATAATTTAACTCGGCGGGTATTTTATCACTTGTAAGTATTTCTACTGGAATATCTTTTTGAGCAAAATGGACATAAGGAATATTGAACCTATCTACGTTAAAGTAAGGTGATTTTTCTAATACAGGGTAATTATATCTTTCAGTTCCATCTAAGCTCACTAATGCACTTATTTTCTTATTTTTCATGACCGTTATAGCATTGGATAGTCCGCCAAAACTAAAGCCCATAAGTGCTATTCTATCGAAGTCTATATATTCGTATTTATGAATTTCTTTTAAAAGAAATTCTACATCTCTAGATTGCGTTTCCATATCTTTTGTAGTTCCTCCTTCTAACCATCTTGTATCTGTTCCTCTTGAAGGGCTTGATATTACTACGTAACCATTACTTGCCAAATATTCGAATAATGCAAAATTTTCAATTGATGAGGCTTGATAGCTTGGTGCATAAACTATTACCGGGAATTTTCCTTCCAGAAAATTGGTATTCAACAAGGCATTTACTTTTTCAGACAAATGGGCCCTATTTTGCGGTGTGTCCCCTAATTCAGGAAACCAATCCAACAATAACTCGTTTGGCAAGTTTTTCGATTCTTCCTCTTCTTTTAAAATCTGCAAATAATCTAAAACTGTTAACTGTTTAGAATTTTTATTGTCAATTACGGCTGGATACCATATGCTAACTGGTATTGGCCTGTAAACTAATTGATTATTAAAGTCATTTTCAATTATATAAAGTCTTGTGCTATCGATTGTTGTATAATGTTTAAAACCTACATTATACGCTCCGCTTTTTAGGTTTATTTCTTTTAATGATGTCTGTCCATTTGCTAAACATACTTGGAAAAAAACTAAGGCTACTAGAATTATAGTTCTCATTGTTTAGGTATTAGTGTTCATTTTAAAGATGCAATAATTCAATGATTGTTACGGGTGTTTTTTTAGCTTGTCACCGTCTCTTATACGAATAGTAGCGAATTTTGAAATGCTAACTTTTCGGTTTAATACTGACCTTTTTTATATTTACTTAATTTTGTTTAAGCGATTAAACCGCTATTATTTTTATACATTACTGTTTGTCGTTTTTTGTTATTCATACTGCTCAACTATATATTCTCCAAGGTGGATTTAATCTGTTTTCTCCACCATAAAATAATATCAGTTGATTTCCATCAACATCTTTTAATCGTGCTTCTTTCCACAGCCAATTTTGGTCAGTTGGTTCTTGTTCAAACTTAATTCCGCTTTCTTTTATTTTTTCAACTTGTTCTTCTAGATTTTCACATTCAAAATAAACATATATTCCATCTCCTTTTGGCAATATCTCTGTTTGATGAATTGAAAAAGTTGAGTTTCCATTTGGGCATTCAAATCGTGCGTAATGAGGGAGAGATTTTACAATCAATTTTAGCCCTAATTTTTCGTAAAAGGGGATTGATTTTGTCAAATCCAATGATGGAACTGTTATCTGATTTAAATTCATATTCTTTCGGTCGATTTACATGTTCGTTAAGGCAGATAGTTTACAAAGTTAAAGGGACATAGTTTACACCATATGTTGACTTAACCTTATTGATACTTGTTTATTTCTGATATTATTTTCATTAAAAAAACCTAAAAATACGTTTCTAAAAAACACCTTTCGAATGCCCATTCCCATACCCTCTATAGCTACATATTTACCTTTGAG
>TARA_R110001583_G_scaffold32107_3_pt1 | contig 34421 bp, 28 predicted proteins | sample TARA_R110001583 | Tara Oceans TARA_R110001583 (sample SAMEA4398432) | marine metagenome | biome: Polar Biome; feature: [MES] marine water layer (ENVO:01000295) within the mesopelagic zone...; material: water (ENVO:00002006), including particulate matter (ENVO:01000060) such as...... | reverse complement strand
AAAAACAAACAAAATGGGTCATATTAAAGGAAATATGCTTTAAAGTATCCGTTTTAATCAAGACTGTTTTATATCCTATTTTGGGAATATTTCGCAGAAAAAGGCGCATTATCCCAGATCACGTGAATGGCTGATTCTGATGTTTTACGGGGGTGCTGAACCCGTCTTGCATGTTGACTTCCATCAACATGGCCCGTTTTTATTCTTGCGGAAAATAAGGCAAAGTCTTCGTGCCGTTTGTTTCCATCTGCTTTGATTTTCCCGCAACATCTGCCTGTGGGACACCAAGATAAGCGCGCGGCACCATCAAGCGTACCGGATAGGGCGACAGGCTGATTTCGCAGGGCAGTTGACCGGCACTTTCGCCGTCAATCTGCACCGGGGCCGGGCCGCAGTGACTGGTGATTGTCAGCCGTTCGGTGCGGATCACGCTGACATCGGATTGACGAAAAAGCCGGTTCATTGTCAATGCCAACCCGTAACGCGCCGTTGCCAAACTGCCGCTGCCCGGCATCAACACCACATCAAGTTTGTTATCGGTCAGCGATGCCTGCGGTGAAATGATAAACTTGCCACCATAATGGCTGGCATGCGTGGCAACCACCCCGGCAACCCGGTACTGATCGCGGCCAATGCTAACTTCAAAATCCCGGTGCCGGGGAAAGGCCATGTTGCGCAGCCCTTCAAGCACATAGGCCCCTTTGCCAATCAGGCGTTTTAGTTTCAACGATACATTTGCAACCGTATCGGCATCGGCGCCAATACCAACCATCAGAAAAAATGCCCGCCCGTTAACCAGCCCCGGTCGCACCCAGACATGGACCGGATCATTGATATACCCGGCAACCGCCCGCGTATTTACCCCCAGCCCGACCTCGACGGCCAACACATTGGCAGTTCCTAACGGAATAATCCCCAGCGGCGGCACTTCATGGCCATCGATCTGGGCATCAAGCAAACCGTTCAGGGCTTCGTTTAACGATCCGTCGCCACCTGCAACATATAACCGCCGCCCCGCCCGCACCTTTCGCGCAAGTTCGCGGGCATGGCCGGGATGGGTTGTTTGCAGTAATTCAACCTTTACCCCCGCCCGTTGTAATATAGATGACAAAAACCGTTGTTTGTTACCACCGGCGCGCGGGTTAAAAATAATCGTGATGCCATCGTCCGACATGAAACAAATGTTACCTGTAATAAAAGTGAAAAAATAAAATTCACGCCCCTTATACAAAAGTAAACGTGTAACAAAATCCTTTCAATACTGATAAATTTATGTGAACGGGTTATGTGTTCGATCTTTTTGTTTTATCAAGATAGTGGTCGAGCCCAATAAAGCGGTGCCTGACCATCCTTTATTTGGGGACATGGAGGGCAACGATGACAGCCATGAACACGAAACCGCATTACCGCACGGTGTGGATTTCTGATGTACATCTGGGTACACGCGGTTGCCAAGCAGAATTGCTGGTGGATTTTTTAAATGAAGTCACGGCTGACACCTATTATCTGGTCGGTGACATCATCGACGGCTGGCGCTTGAAGAAAAGCTGGTACTGGCCTGAAAGCCACCATGCCGTGATCACCAATATTATGGAAAAAGCCAAAAACGGCACCAAAGTTATTTTTGTGCCAGGCAACCATGATGAATTTGCCCGCGAATTTGTGGATATGACCTTCGGGCATGTGGATGTTCGCATGAACGATATCCACACCACAGCCGATGGCAAACGGTTGCTGGTCATTCATGGCGACGAATTTGACGGGGTGGTCAAATACGCGCGCTGGCTCGCCTATCTGGGCGATACCGCCTACAACCTTGCCATCATGCTGAACCGGTATTTCAACGCGGCCCGCCGCAAGCTGGGTTACGGATACTGGTCGCTGTCGGCATATCTGAAAAACCGGGTCAAAAACGCGGTTCAGTTCATTTGCAATTTTGAAACCGCCGTTGCCCATGCCGCCGCCAAACGCAAGGTAGACGGCGTGGTTTGTGGTCATATTCACCATGCCGAAAAACGCATGATCGGCAAGGTGCTGTATTGCAACGATGGCGACTGGGTTGAAAGCTGCACCGCCCTTGTCGAACATAAAAACGGCGAACTGGAACTGCTGCACTGGGCCGACATGCGCAATATGGCCATGTCTTATATCGGCGCGTCCGACACCAATGCCAGCACCCCGCAGGCCCTTGGTCTGGGGCGGTTAATGTCCCTGTTTCGCAGTGCCAGCACGCAAACGACATCCGCAAACTCCGCCCAGAAACAGGCATCTACCCCCTCCGCGCACAGCACCCCCTTGGGAAAAACAGCATGAGAATCCTGATTGTCAGCGATGCATGGCGTCCGCAAGTTAATGGCGTTGTCAGGACGCTGGAAACCGTACGCGCAGAACTGATTGCCGATGGACACGACGTTCGCGTCATTTCGCCCGATCAATTCACCACCATTCCCTGCCCGACTTACCCGGAAATCCGGCTGGCGATTTTTGCCAAACGCAAACTGTCGCGTATGATTGATGCGATGCAGCCCGTTGCTATTCATATCTCAACCGAAGGGCCGCTGGGACGGGCGGCACGCGCCTATTGCCTGAAACGGAAATTACCGTTTTCCACCGCCTATCACACCCGCTTTCCCGAATATCTTCACGCCCGAACCAAATTGCCGTTATCGATTTCCTATCGCGGAATGCGCCGGTTTCACGGCAAATCGCAATCGGTCATGGTGGCAACCGATTCCCTGCGTGATGAATTGACCCAATGGGGATTTGGTAATTTGCAAATCTGGTCGCGCGGGGTGGATCTGTCGCTTTTTCACCCGCGTGAAAATGTCAGCTTTGGCGATTTTCCCAAACCGCACTGGCTGTTTGTGGGCCGGGTTGCGGTGGAAAAAAACATCGGCCATTTCCTCAACCTGGATTTGCCCGGCACCAAATTTGTGGTCGGCGATGGTCCGCAACTTAACGAGCTCAAGCAGAAACATCCACAGGCGCAGTTTCTGGGTAAAAAAACCGGCGAAAGCCTGGCTGTTGCCTTTGCTTCCGCCGATGTTTTTGTTTTCCCCAGTAAAACAGATACGTTCGGCCTGGTTATTCTCGAAGCCCTGGCGTCAGGCACCCCGGTTGCCGTTTTTCCGGTGCAAGGCCCGGCCGACATCGTGCGCGGCACCAAAGCCGGTGCAATTAACGCCGATTTGCGCCAGGCCGCCCTTGATGCCCTAAAACTGGACCGGGCCGATGCCCGCGCCCTTGCCGAACAATATAGCTGGCATAACTCTGCCCAGCAGTTCCTGCACAATCTGGCACCGTTTTCCGGGGGCTATAACGGCGAAACGGCGGCCAGAATGACCCTGGCAGAAGGTCTGACCGCAAAAAACACCATCGCAATTGATGGCGAAATATCTGGCAACAACTTGCCACCAGCGGCACAGCCCCAACCAGCCCAATAAAACCTGTTGGGCTGGCGATTGGTCATATCCGCACGTGTCTTAAAGCACTTTTCCTTTAAACCGGAAAAATCCAACGCCGCCCCGTTGCCAAGACACGCAACGGGGCGGTGCTATTACAGGCATGTGAATGATATTTTTTCCCGCCAGGTTACAACAGATCGGGCCGTTTTTTATCTCGCGCTGAATTGAAAACAGAAACAGCAAAATATCCCGCGCCCGGGCACCAGCAACCGGCATCCACCCTTCTGGGTCTTCTTCAAAGTCAACAAACCCGATACGGCCAGCTTTGCAAATCGTGATGTTTTGCAAAAATGGCGCACCATGTGCACAATGCCCGCCTTTGCGAAGGGGGCCTTCAATTTGTTTTTAAGTTGTTTGCCCATATCTTATTTTTTGTTTGAACCATATATGCCTGAATACCGGATAGGACTTGCTGTTATTAAAGTCAGCTTTGCACGCAGGGCTATGCGTTCGCGTATACAGATGCTTGCCCAAAAGCAATCACCGTGATAGCAAACTGCACAGAAAATCTGGCAGAATTGGGCCTTGATAAAAGGCAAAACCGGGGCAACCTTCCCGTGTCACCAATATCTGCTACAACAATCAGGAATATCTACTTGTCCAAACAGAATATCGACTATACCGCCCATCATTGGGATACTTGGCCCATGGTCAAGCGGATCGTGCGTGAAGCGGTTCGTCCCTATATCGGTAAAATTGTTCTGGCTCTGTTATTCATGGTTGTCGTTGCGGCAACGACCGGCGCGTCTGCCTGGTTGATGGACCCGGTGATCAACGAAATTTTCATCAATAAAAACGGCAACATGCTGCTGCCCGTCGGGGCTGCGGTTTTAATCACCTTTGCCCTTAAAGGCTTTGGCAATTATGGCCAGGCCGTGATGATGAGCTATGTCGGTGGGCGTATCCTGGCCGACATTCAAAACCGGCTTTATAACCATGTCATGAGCCTGGATATCGGCTTTTTCCACGGCACCAACACCGGCAAGCTGATTGCGCGCTTTACCAGCGACGTTGGCGCGATGCGCTCTGCCGTATCAGAAAGCCTGACCGGTTTTGGCAAAGACCTGATGACAGCAATTTTTCTGATCGCGGTGATGTTTTTCAAAGACTGGCAACTGGCCTTTATTGCCATTTTTGTGTTCCCGATCGCCATTCTGCCAATCGCGCGTCTTGGCAAGCGCATGCGCAAGGTCTCCTCAAACACCCAGCAGCAAATTGGCGAATTTGCCACCTTGCTGGAGCAAACCTTTCAGGGCGTTCGCCATGTCAAAGCCTATGGCATGGAAGAATATGAAAGCACGCGGGTTGGCAAACTGGTTGATTATATTTTCCGCCTGAATTTCAAGGCACAAAAGGTGCGTGCACGCTCTTCGCCCATCATGGAAACACTGGGCGGCGTCGCCGTCACCGCCATCATTGTGTATGGCGGCTACCGCGTTATTGAGGGCAGCAACGATGCCGGCGGATTTTTCTCCTTTATCACCGCCCTTTTGATGGCCTATGAACCCGTCAAACGCCTGGCCAATATCAATATGAATTTGCAGGCGGGGCTTGCCGCATCCCAGCGGGTTTTCACCATTCTGGATCTGGAACCCGATATTAAAGACAAACCCGACGCCAAACCGCTGGCGATTTCGGGCGGGACTGTCCGGTTTGACAACGTTGATTTTGCCTATGGCGAAGACGGGGAAAACAATGCCCTTGTCGGGATCAGCCTTGATATTCCGGCCGGGCAGACCGTGGCCCTTGTTGGCCAATCGGGTGCCGGTAAATCAACGATCCTGAATTTGATTCCACGGTTTTACGACATCAACAATGGCAGCATTTCGATTGACGGGCAGGATATCCGCGATGTGAAACTAGACAGCCTGCGCAAGTCCGCGGCCCTGGTAAGCCAGGAAATTTCGCTGTTTGACGACACCGTGCGTGCCAACATTGCCTATGGTCGGCCTGGTGCCAGCGAAGCCGACATTGAGGCCGCAGCGCGCAATGCCGCCGCCCATGAATTTATCATGCAGCTTGAAAACGGCTATGACACCATTGTGGGTGAACATGGGGTCAAACTTTCAGGCGGGCAGCGCCAACGCATTGCCATTGCCCGGGCAATGTTGAAAAATGCCCCGATCCTGTTGCTGGACGAAGCAACATCCGCCCTTGATACCGAGTCAGAACGGCACATTCAAACCGCCCTGTCACACCTGATGAAAGACCGGACCACGCTGGTGATTGCGCATCGCCTGTCGACAATTATTGATGCCGACAAAATTTGCGTCATCCATCGGGGCAAACTGATTGAACAGGGCAAACATGAAGAGCTGCTTGCCCTTGGCGGTGCCTATGCCAACCTGTATAACCTTCAATTTTCCGAAGAACCGTTTAAAAACCCGCAGATGGTGGCAGATCAGGACTAAGACGCGTGAAGTGGCATAAAAGAATTATCAAAAGTAATATGGTACGGGCAATTCTGTGCCATATGGCTGCATTTTATGTCCGGGTCATCCGTTTTAGCGGGCGCTGGCAACAGGATGGCACCGACCTTCCGCGCCAGATGCTGGAAAACGGCCAGCCTTTTATTGTTGCCTTCTGGCATCAACGCCTTTTAATGATGGCCTATACCTGGAGCATCGTCGGGGGAAATACCCCCTTCAAAATGCTGATTTCAGCTCATCGTGACGGTGAAATTATTTCACGCATTGTCGGCCTGTTTGGCGTCGATACCATTGCCGGATCGACGGGCAAAGGCGGTGCATCCGCCCTGCGCAGCATACTAAAGGCTCTTAAGGCCGGCGACGTTGTTGGCATGACGCCAGATGGCCCGCGTGGCCCGCGCATGCGCGCTTCGAGCGGCATTATCACAGCTGCCCGCATGAGCGGAATGCCGATTTTCCCCCTGACCTATTCAACATCAAATCGGCGTGTCATGCGCAGTTGGGACCGGTTTATTTTGCCATTACCGTTTTCACGCGGTGTTTTTGGCTGGGGCCAACCAATTTACGTTGGCAAGGACCTGGATGCTGCCGGGCTGGAAGCAAAACGGCTGGAACTGGAAAACAGCCTGACCGCCCTGACCCAGCATTATGACCGCGAATATGGTCTGGACATTATCGAACCGGCAGGTCTTGATGAAGGAGCCAAGCAAAAACGGCCCCCCCGTGATGCTGGAGACGCCACCCGATGAGCCTGTTTTACGCCTATCGTGCTGCAACGCGCATGTTGGGCCCAATTGTTGGGCTGTATCTGCATCGGCGCAAAAACCGCGGCAAGGAAGACCCGGGCCGTATCGGCGAGCGGTTCGGCCATCCCGGTCAGCAACGCCCCGACGGCCCTTTGATCTGGATCCACGGGGCCAGTGTCGGTGAATCCTTGTCGGCTTTGCCCGTGATCGACCGACTTCGCCAGGATTATCCTGAATTTTACATTCTGGTGACAACCGGCACGGTGACCTCTGCCCGGATGATGCTTGAAAGACTGCCCGACGGGGTCATTCACCAGTTCATTCCGGTGGATCGTCAGGTTTATGTTGCCCGGTTTTTACATCACTGGCGGCCCGATATCGCCTTATGGCTGGAAAGCGATCTATGGCCCAATATCCTGACGCGGGCGCACAAGTCCGGAACCAGAATTGCCCTGTTAAACGGTCGTATTTCCGAACACAGCTTTAAAAGCTATCGCCGGTTTTCGTCTTTTATCCGCCCGGTGATGGCTTGTTTTAACATTGTTCTGGCGCAAAGCGCCGACGAAGCCGCCCGGTTCGCCGAATTGGGCGCCCCAAACGTTATCACCACAGGCAACCTTAAATTTGCCGCCCTGCCCCTACCCGTGGACGATAGCGACCTTCATAAAATCCAAATCCAGATTGAAGGCCGTCCGGTCTGGCTGGCATCAAGCACCTTTGAGGGTGAAGAAACCATTGCGGCGGACATTCATGTAAAACTGCGCGAAAAACACCGCGGCCTGTTAACCGTGATTGTCCCGCGCCACCCCAACCGTGCCCCCGCGATAGAAGCAAACCTGATGGCAAAGGGCCTGCGGGTTGCCCGGCGCAGCATGGGTCATATCATTACAAAAGATACGGACATATTTCTGGGCGATACCATTGGTGAAATGGGCCTTTATTACCGCCTGGCGCCCATCTGCTTTATCGGTAAAACCCTGTGCGTTGGCGGCGGGCAAAACCCGCTGGAACCGGCCCGCCTGGGCTGCGCAATCCTGCATGGTCCCGATATGAGCAACTTTAGCGAGATCAGCCGTGAAATGCTGGCCGAACATGCCTGTCGCCCCTGCACCGACACCGAAGACCTGACCCGCCAGCTTGACCAGCTTTTGTCAAACCAGCCAGCATGCCAGGCATTGACCGATGCTGCGCGCCACTATGCCAACAGCAAGGCTGAAGTGCTCGATCGAACCATGTCTGCCCTTCATGACCTGCTCGTGGCGTGCAGGGGGCCGCATGCGCGCCCCTGATTTTTGGCAAAAAGACACCCTTCTGGCCCGCGCCCTGACACCCCTGTCATGGATATGGCGCGCCGGGGCCGCATGGAAAATAGCAACATCAACGGCCTTTCATCCGGGGTGCAAAATTATCTGTCTGGGGAACTTCACCGTTGGCGGCGCGGGCAAAACCCCGTCGGCGCAGGCATTACAGGCCATTTTACGCAATTTGGGCCACACGCCCCATTTTCTCAGCCGCGGATATGGCGGCACCCTGCCCGGCCCGCATCAGGTGAATTTAACCACCGACACCGCCCGGGATGTGGGCGACGAACCCTTATTGCTGGCCCGGCACGCCCCCGCCTGGATTTCGCGTGATCGCGCTGCCGGTGCCAGAGCGATAAAGGCAGCAGGTGCCGATGTCATTATCATGGATGACGGGTTACAAAACCCCTCCGTGATCAAGGATTTGGGGATCGTTGTCATTGATGGTTTAACCGGGTTTGGCAATGGCCGGGTCATGCCCGCCGGGCCGCTTCGCGAAACCATAAAAAGCGGATTTTCCAAGGTTCGTGCGGCGATCATTATTGGCGCGGACCAAACCGGCATTCGCCATCATATTCCGCCCCATGTCGCGGTTTTTGGGGCACATATTTGTGCACAAAACCCGAATGATTTCAAAAACACAAACGTTGTGGCCTTTGCCGGAATAGGGCGTCCGGAAAAATTTTATCAAAGCCTGCGCGATTGTGATGCCAACATTGTTGCCACCCGTGATTTTGCCGATCATCACATGTATAAGCCGGGCGACATAAAGGAATTGCAAGACCTGGCACATCACCATGGGGCACATCTGGTTACGACAGAAAAGGACCAGGTGCGCTTGCCTTTCGCCCTTCAACACGACATAAAGACACTCCGAATTGCCTTGGAATTTGACGATTTACCGGGCGTGACCAAAATGATCGAAACGGTATTAGCCAATGGCGCATAAGAATAAAAACATCACCAACTTTCAGCGCTTTTTCAGCTATCCCCTTCAGGGGTTTATTGCACATGCATTTTTCTGGTTATTTTCCATCATGTCGATTGATAAAGCATCGACAGTTGGGGGGCGAATTGGCCGCTGGATTGGTCCCAGGCTGAGCGTCACGCGCCTTGCACAACGCAATCTGCAACGGGCTTTTCCCGAAAAAACACCAGATGATATAAATGTTATTATTGGCGATATGTGGGAAAATCTGGGCCGCAGCATTGCCGAAGTGCCCCACATTCATACGATCCAGCCAGGATCAGAACGGCTCGAAGTGGTGGGGCTGGAAAATGGCCTTGCCCTGAAAAACGATGGCAAACCAGGCCAGTTTTTTACCGCCCATGTCGGAAACTGGGAAGTGGCCATGTTGCTGGCGCGCGCCATGGATCTGGAAATGATGTGCGTTTACCGCGCGCCCGATAACCCCTGGGTTGATAAAATTTTCACCCGGGCACGGCGCGGCTTTAAGGGGGAACTGGTCCGCAAAGGGCCCGATGGGGCGCGCAAGCTAACTGCCTTCATGCGCAAAGGGGGCCATGCCGCCATGCTGGTTGACCAAAAAATGAATGACGGCATCGCCGTACCGTTTTTTGGCCGCAATGCGATGACAGCCCCGGCATTGGCACAGTTTTGCCTGAAATATGATGCACCGGCGGTACCTGTACGTCTGGAACGCCTGCAAGGGGCATATTTCCGCATGACCTTTTACCCGCAAATCGATATTGTCGCCACTGGCGAACGCCATAAAGACATTCTTGCGATCATGACCGACGTCAACGCCATCATGGAAGGCTGGATCCGCGAACGCCCCGCTCAATGGCTGTGGGTCCATCGCCGCTGGCCCGACTGATGCCGATCTGGAACCTGGGCTACCCCGAAAATGGCCTAAAGGAATGCAATGAAAGACAATGCCGCGCGCATGCGACAGCTGACCGGTATGTTGTTACTGATCCTGTTTATAACATCTTGTGCCCGCCTGGGCCTGGCATCGGACCAAAGCGACATTCGCAATAATGCCACGCAATTACGGCTGACCATTGCCAGGTTCGACCAGGATCGGCAAAAACAGCTCAAGAATGCCTTGGAAATCGCGCCGGACCGGGTCATTCAATGCAAAAACAGCCCGGAAACATTGTTAAATTGCCTGACAGGCCCGTATCAGGACCTTACACGCGACGCTGTTATCCTCAAACCTGGTGTCGATAATGAAAATGCAACCTCCACACCGTTAACAGATGTGCGCGCGGCCGAGGATAGCTATGCCCTGTATAATGACAGAATGAATAAAACCAATGATTTGCTGTCGCGTGCCGGGTTGGCTTTATACGTTCCGCAACGCGAACTGACCCCCGATATCGACGATTTACGCAAGCGCATCCTGGCCTATATGCAAGACCGGCTGGCCGATGACCTGCGCTATGAAAAGTTTTTCCTTGTTCTCTGGGCGCTTGGCGTATTAGCCGCGATATTTGGCGGCTTATATTTATATTTGCGCCGTTTCAAGGGTTAAATCCACACCGCCAAAAACCGCATGTCTGGCATGCTGCCGATCAGGCGGGTGTCAATTTAATTGATTATCCGCCCAAAGATCGCTACGCCCTAGCGCGGAACACATGACGCACGGAACAAAGAATTCAACAATGGAAAACAAACAGCCATATTGGCAGGATGTTCTGGTGACCTTGCGGCAAATTATTCGCGCAACGGACCTTCATTCAAAACGCATGATGAAGATTTGCGGACTGACCATTCCGCAAATTATGGTTTTACGCGCCATTGACGAATTGCAAAACGTAACCGTGCGCCGCATTTCCAACCACGTATCCCTTAGCCAGGCCACGGTAACCACCATTTTAAACCGGCTGGAACAACGCGGCCTGATGGAACGACGCCGCTCAACCACCGACAAGCGCGTGGTCAATACCATGCTGACAGATGCCGGGCGCGACATTATTGCCAATGCCCCCGACCTGTTGCAGGAAGAATTCATTCGCCAGTTCGAAGACATGCCGGTATGGGAAAAAACCCAGATGCTGTCATCGCTGCAACGCGTGGCAACCATGATGCATGCCGAAAAAATCGATGCCTCGCCATTGCTTGATGTCGCCGCCGTTGTTCCCCATGATAACGAGCAACCTGCAACCTGAAAATAACACTAAATAGGGTCGCAGACCGGGCGACAATCCCCGGCACCAGCGCGTTTTACCGCTGTTATTGCACAATAAAATGATGGCCGTTGCGCCGCGAATCCCCGGAAGCCAGCAGTTTGTGCGCCTCGATGTTACATGCCGCAGCATGAACCCCGCCAAAAAACATGTCGCTTTCCTGCCAGCGGTGCTGATCATTAAGCAAAAGCTGATCAAGAAGGACCGGGTCAAAGCCCGGCTCAATCGAGAGCAAACCGTCATCGAAATGCATTCTGGGTGCGGCAATCGCATCTTCAAGCGACATGCCAAACACATCAAGGTTCAGTAACACCTGCATCATTGTTGAGCGAATACGGTTTGACCCGCCCGAACCCAGCGCAACCGAGTTGCCATCCTGCGCCAGATAAAGGGCCGGGGTCATCATTGATGTCATGCGCACACCGCAAGGCCAGTTATGAAAACCGTCGGGCGACAAATCGGCTTCGCCCAACATGTTATTCAGCAAAATGCCACTGCCCGGTATCATTCGGCCCGAGGTCGAGCCATTGGATAATGTTGCCGAGGCCAGATTGCCAAACTGGTCAACCACCGAAACATGAGTGGTGCCATTTTGCGTTAACGGCCTGTCGCCAATCAGATTGCGATACCCTTCACAAAATTCATCGCCCAAAATCGATGGCGCAGCCCCATATTCGCCACGCACAATCGACGTTGTTTTAAGAATTTCCGACATGGCATCAAGGTGAAGCGCATCGCCAAAATCACCCAGATCAAGATCACGCGCCAGTTTCAAACCAAACCCGGCCAAAACCCCACCCGATGCGGGCGGCGGGTTTAAAACGAAACGACCGTTGCGCCCGCTGACCAGCAGGGGATCGCGCACCAAGACGCGATATTGCGCCAAATCATCGGCGCCAATATACCCGCCGTTATCCCGGCAGGCGGCAATCAAGGCATGGGCAATATCGCCATGATAAAAACTGGCCGCACCGTTTTTCACCAGTTCGTCGATACTGGCCGCAAGATGGGGCTGGCGGTGAAGCTCGCCTGCATTTACAACCCGAAAGCCGGTCTCAGTCCCCTCATTTGCCGGTTCCAATGCCCCGCCAGCACCATAAATGGCACGGGTTTCCGCACAAAACCCCAATAACGGCGTCACAATATTCATAACGTAATTTTGGAAATCATCGACCACAACACCGTCACGGGCCAGATTTTGCGCCCCCTGGGCCAGATCGGCCATCGGGAAGTGGCATAAGTCGTCATGAACGCTAAAAAGTCCGGCGACCATGCCCGGCGTTGCCACAGCGCCATATCCCCCGTGAAATTCCTGTTTTACGCCACCGGCAAAACGGGCAATACAGCGTTCAAATTCCAGGCTTTCGCCAGGACGCTTTGCCAGCGGCGTTTCAACGAAAAAATCATACAGCCGGGGCGTTTGCCCGGCGGGCCGCGCCATTAAAAACCCACCGCCCCCAAGGGATGCCAGCACCGGTTCCACAACACAGGCCGTCCACATCGCCGCGATGATCGCGTCAAAGGCCGTGCCCCCTGCTTCAAGTACATTTTGGGCCGCCCGTGCGGTTTCTTCGTGTCCTGCGGCAACGGCACCTTGCGTTTTCATTTTTTCGCCTCCGACAAAACCTGTTCCATTGGCGGCACCAACAAAGCCGCATCAATGCGGGTTGGCCCCACATTGACCCGCCAGTCCAAATGCGGCCCGGTCGCCCGGCCACTGGCCCCGGAATGGGCAACGACATCGCCCTGATGCACCACATCGCCGACTTTGACGTTAATTTCTGACAAATGCAAAAATGCCGAAACAACGCCAAGGCCATGATCGATAAACAGGGTTGCGCCTGAAAAATACATATCAGGATGGGCAAGGGTTACAACACCATCCGCAGGGGCGACAACCGGGGTTCCCATTGGCACGGCGACATCAACGCCCCAATGGGCTGCGCGGGGCTGCCCGTTTAAAATGCGCTGCGATCCATAAACACCGCTAATGCGGCCGGTGGCGGGCCAGATAAACCCCGATTTATAATATTCGGTGGTGAACCGTTCGGTGCGGGCTTCGCGGGCCTGGCGGGAATCATCCTTGATCCGGCTCATCACGGCGGGGTCTGGTGTCACCATTTTTGGCGGCAGGCCATCAATGCGCTGAATATTGAATTCACGATGCTGGATCGGGTAGGTGAACTGTTCGGTACTGCCATCGGCATGGGTCAGTGTCAGGGTTGCCGGGCCTTGATAATCGCGTTCAAACCCCAGGGCAAAATTGCCATCGGGTGCAATGGTATCAATCTTTTCACCATCCAGCTTCACCATGGTGCCCGGGTCGGTCTGGCCAAAAACGATACCGCCCTGGCTAAAAACGCCTTTAAATACCGGCGCTACCGCCAAAGCGGGCATCGCAAACCCGACCATACCGGCCAGCAGGGCGGCAACAAGTGCCCGTTTTGTCACCACACGCATTATAAAAGGCTCCCTTGGCGGTCATCATCTTTGGGGCGCGGATCTTTCTTGCGCCGGGGTTTTTCGGGTTTTGGCTGCACTTGTTTTTCATCATCCAACGCATGTTTTGCCGATGCGCCATCTTTATCAGCGGCTGATTTTTTCTGCCCATCTGGCGGGGTTTGATTGCCGGGCACCGTGGATGCACTGCCTGCCACCACATTTGCCGCGCCATCCTGCATTTCCAAGACATAACCCTGGCCTGCCACAAGTGCCGCGGCCTGTGCCATCAGTTTACCGTCCCGGTCGCGCACCACGGCAAAGCCGCGCTTTAAAACATTGCGATAAGAATAACTTTCCAGCAACCGGTCATAGCGGGCCAGCCCGTCCTTTTCGCGCGAAACGGTATTTTTAACTGCCGCCTCCAGCCGGGATGCCAGATCGGCAACATGTTTACGTTCGCGGTTAATATCGCGGGTGGCATTACCGGGGCGCAAACCTGCGGCGGCCTGATCCAGCCGGGATCGTTGGGTTTGCAACCGGGCCGTCATGGCACCAGCCAGCCGCAAACGGGCATTTTCCAACCGCCCCCGTTTTTCCGACAATTGTTCGCGCGGGCTGACCAGCCGGGCGCTGGTTTCACTTAACCGCGATTTTGCCTGTTGCAACAGGGCCTGTGCCGCGCGAGGCAAGCGATCAGCCCAGTTATCAAGCATCTGCGCGCGGTCTTCGAGCAGGCGTTTCGGATCACCCAGCCCCCGCGCCGCCCCCTCAAGGGCGGTGCGCTTTTCCGCTTCCAGCCGCCGTACCGCCTGTGCCAGTCGTTGACCATCATCATTGACCTGTGCCAGTAAATCCAGCCGCACCGGAACGGCTTTTTCTGCCGCCCCGGTCGGGGTCGGGGCGCGCAGGTCGGAAACAAAATCTATCAGGGTGGTGTCGGTTTCGTGGCCCACCGCCGATATCACCGGAATGGTCGATTCCGCCACCGCACGGGCAACGATTTCCTCGTTAAAGGCCCATAAATCTTCCAGCGAACCCCCGCCACGCGCCACAATTAACAAATCTGGCCGGGGAATATCGCCATAAGGCAGCAAATCGTTAAAGCCGCGCACCGCATGGGCCACCTGTTCGGCGGCCCCTTTGCCCTGCACCATGACCGGCCACAATAAAACCCGGCGCGGGAACCGTTCGCGCAGGCGATGCATAATATCGCGAATCACCGCCCCTGTCGGCGAGGTCACAATACCGATCACGTCGGGTAAAAAGGGAATCGGGCGTTTGCGCTCTGCCTCAAACAGGCCTTCGGCGGCCAGTTTTTTCTTGCGGTCTTCCAGCAATTTCAACAGTGCGCCTTCACCGGCCACTTCCATGCTGTCGATCACGATCTGGTATTTGGACCGGCCCGGAAAGGTGGTGAGACGCCCGGTCACAATCACTTCCATGCCGTCTTCGGGTTGCATGCCCAGTTTTGCCGCCGCCCCGCGCCAGCACACAGCATCGAGAACCGCACTGTCATCTTTTAACGCCAGATACAAATGGCCGCTCGATGCCCGTTTGAAACCGGAAATTTCGCCGCGCACCCGGACAAAGGAAAAGGCATCCTCGACCGTGCGTTTCAGCGCGTTGGACAAATCAGAAACCGAAAATTCCGGCAGGTTGCCAGATTGTTGCGGTTGCGGTGCATATGGGTCGAACAAATCTTGCGCCATCAAGGGTACTTTATGCTAAAAGCCCGCGTGAATTATGAACGCGGTTGCGTAAAACATTACGCAGTGAAGGTGTGTTGCTTCGGGTCATTCAATATATACTGACCCTAAAGGATCACATCATGACCATCAAGCAGTCGGGGTAAAAGTCATGAAAGTTCTGGTCGTTGGCGGCGGTGGACGGGAACACGCATTATGCTGGGCAATCGCACGCAGCCCACGTTTGACCAAACTTTGGTGTGCGCCGGGCAATGCGGGGATCGCCGATTCTGCGCAATGTGTTGCCATTGCCGATAGCGATATGGACGGGCTGGTAAAATTTGCCACCAATAATAACGTTGATCTGGTGGTGGTTGGCCCCGAAGCCCCGCTGGTTGCCGGTTTGGGGGATGCATTGGCCGCCGCTGGCATTAAGTATTTTGGCTGCTCAAAGGCCGCGGCCCAGCTTGAAGGCTCCAAGGGTTTCATGAAGGATATGGTCGCAAAGTTCGGCGTTCCCACCGCCGGTTATGGCCGTTTTACCAACCGCGACGATGCCCGGGCCTTTGTTGAAAAAACCGGTGCCCCCATTGTGATCAAAACCGACGGGTTGGCTGCGGGCAAGGGTGTGACCATTTGTGAAACCATTGATGAAGCCTATGAAGCCATTGATGACGCCATGATTGGCGGCAAATTTGGCGATGCCGGTGCGAAACTGGTAATTGAAGAATTTTTGCGCGGTGAAGAAGCATCGTTTTTCGCCGTCTGCGATGGCAAAAACGTTATCCCGCTGATTGCAGCACAGGACCACAAAGCCGTTGGCGAAGGCGATACCGGCCCCAATACCGGTGGCATGGGGGCCTATTCCCCCGCACCCGTCTTTACCCCAACTGTTAAAGAACGCGTAATGCGCGATATTATCGTGCCCACAGTCGAAGGCATGGCCGCGCAAGGCCACCCGTTTAGCGGGGTTCTTTTTGCCGGACTGATGATTGATGAAAACGAAAACCCGAAACTGATTGAATACAACATCCGCTTTGGCGACCCCGAATGCCAGGTGCTGATGAGCCTTCTTAAATCCGACGTGCTCGATATTCTTGAAGGCTCCGCCAACCAAACCCTGGACCGTGTCACCCCCGAATGGCACGATGACACCGCCCTTGTGGTGGTGATGGCGGCCAAAGGGTATCCGGGTTCGTATGAAAAAGGCACGGAAATCAAACATATTGATGCCGCCAATGCCCTGGAAAATGTAAAGGTTTTACATGCAGGCACCAAAATGGATGGCGATAAACTGACCGCAACGGGCGGGCGTGTTTTGGGGATCACAGCCCGCGCGGCCAATGTACGCGATGCGCAAAAGCTGGCCTATCAGGCCGTTGATGCCATTGACTGGGATGGCGGGTTTTGCCGCCGCGATATTGGCTGGCGCGCGATCGCCCGCGAACAGGGCTGATCTGGTCTAATCCTGCCGGCAAACATCGGTTTGCCTTAATCTGTTCCTATGAAACAAATCACCCCTGTTTTCACGATCCTGAACCGGTTTTAAAAGTTCAGGATCGTGGTTTTCTGTGTGTTTCAAGGAAAAAAGCCCATGCTCCCTGCTGGCGCAAGGCCGATGTCGGCGCGCACCACATTGTTACAGCCCCTGCGGGTTTCTGTGGCACTGGCAACCATCGCGCTGACCCTGTCGCTTGGGTTTCTTGCCCTAACCGCCTGGCATTCGGCCTATCGGCTTGATCCGCTTGAAAATCACATCCGCCAAATTCAGGGGTTACAACAAACCGACATCAAGATTGGCAAATTGCTGACCCGCCACCTGGCCAATCATCAACCGCCCAGCCCGGCTGAACTGCAACATATCCGGGACGAGTTGGACGGCCTTCTGCAACAAAACGCACAATTATCGCCCGAAACCCCCGAAAACCTGCGCATGGCCTCTGATTACCTTGCCCTGCCCATCGACAATCCCAGCAGCAACCTGATTGGCGCGCTTTCCCTGATCCGCAAGGTGCTGACACAGGAAAACATCCTGCAACGCCAGGCAATTGAAACGGCCCGCCAATCGGCCGATGAAGAATTTACCATTGCCCTGATCGCCTTGATCGCCACCCCGATCATCGCCCTTGCCGTGATGGCATGGCTCCGCCGCCGGGCTTTTCGCGCGGTAAGCAGGCTTTCCGAACTGCTTGATAATGTTGCCAGTTTGCGGTTTGTTGATATTGAACCGCTATCGGAAAATGATCCGCTGGCCCCTATCTATCAACATTATAACGAAATGACCGCCAGCCTGCGCACGGTATCGCAACAAAGCCGGGAACAAACCGACCAGCTTCAAAGTCAGGTTCGGGCCGCCTCGGAAACCTTGTTACGCCAGCAGGCCGAGTTGGAAAACGGGGCCAAAATGGCGGCAATTGGCGAGTTTTCCGCCCGCCTGGCCCATGAACTTCGCAATCCGGTTTCGGGTATTTCAGTTGCCCTTCGCAATATGGAAGTCGAACTTGACGACCCCGATCACCGCGAACGGGTGGGGCTGATTGCCGAAGAAATGGACCGCGTGACGCGATTGTTAAATTCACTGCTGCAAAACAAATCCTTTACGCTTGAAACACCGGTGCTGGTATCAAGCGATCAATTGATTGGCGATGTTGTAAAGCTGTTTGGCTATCGCCTGCCCGAACATGTTTCAATCACGGTTGACAGTCAAAACAACAACATCATCCTGCCGCGTGATACCGTCCGCCAGGTCTTGCTTAATCTGTTAAAAAATTCGTGCGAGGCCATTGGCGATCACCCCGGCACCATTGCGGTTTCGTTTAAAGTCGATGACAACACCGCCTGCCTGACGGTTGCCGACACCGGGCCAGGTTACCCCGAAACCTTGCTGGCGCGCGGTATACGACCCTTTCAATCGGGCAAAACCGATGGCGTTGGCCTGGGTCTGTCAATTGTGCAACATCTGGTACGTGGAACGGGCGGCGACATTCAATTTGGGCGTGGCCCCAATGGCGGTGCCATGACCATCATCCATTTCCCCTGCGAGGAGCCTGACCATGCGCACGATCACCATCATTGAAGATGAAAAGCTGCTCGGCAGCGAGTTGAAACGCCGGTTCGAGCGCGAAGGATGGTCGGTCACGTTATCGCCGACACTGGCCGATGCCCGGCGGTTAATCCTGGAACTGGATTTCAGCCCGTCGATTGTTCTATCCGACATGAACCTGCCCGATGGCAACGGGCTGGATTTTCTTGAAGACGTGCGCGCACACGGTGGCCGGTCAGAATGGATTTTTCTGTCGGGCTACGGGTCGCGCCAGGATATTGCGCGGGCCGCAAAACTGGGCGCGCTGGATTTTCTGGCAAAACCGCTGGATTACCACAAGCTGGACCTGACCATTGCCACCGCAACGCGCGGGGCACGTGCACGCCAGCGCATAACAGATACCGCCCGAACCGGTGCGCAAAAATACAGCCCCGACAGCTTTATAGGCGACAGCCCCGCGGCCACACAGGTGCGCACCATGCTGGCCCAGCTTGCCACGGTGCCCGTCACCAGCATTTTACTGGGTGGGGAAACCGGCACCGGCAAAGGGCTGGTTGCCAAGATATTGCATTATTCCGGCAAACGTGCCGAAGGGCCATTTATTGATTTAAACTGTGCCGCCATTCCGCGTGACATGCTGGAATCCGAACTATTCGGCCATGAACCCGGTGCCTTTACCGGGGCCAAAGGCCGCCATCGCGGCCTGATGGAACAGGCCGATGGCGGTACGCTGTTTCTTGACGAAATTGGCGAAATGGATATTGGCCTGCAATCGAAATTACTCAAAGCGATTGAAGAACAAAGTTTCCGGCGTGTTGGCGGCGAGGAAAAAATATCGGTTGATATTCAACTGATCGCAGCATCAAACCGCAACTTGCGGGCCGCATCCGAACAGGGCGATTTTCGCCTTGATCTCTATCACCGCATTTCCGTTTTTGAATTACGCCTGCCCAGTCTGCGCGAAAGGTCGAGCGACATTGCCGACATTGTCACAACCCTGTTTGGCGAATTTAATGCACGGTCCGGCAAGCAGGTGCATATCCTGCCCACACATGTTCTGCAAACCCTGCAATCCTATAGCTGGCCAGGCAATGTGCGCGAATTACGCAATGTCATTGAACGTTCCGTCATGCTGGCAACCGGCCCGGAACTGCCCCACGAATGGCTGGGCATTTCACCCGAAATTAACACCGGCTCAGCATCTGCCAACACCAGGTCCACTGCCGCCCCGTCTGCTATATCGGCCCAACCAGTACCATCTGGCACGGCATCACAGGATCAATCCGGGCTGACATTACCGCTGGATGGCTCCATGACACTTGATGACATGGAAGAATGCATTATTCGCACCATGCTTGAACGCCATAACTATAATGTCATGGCCGCCGTTCGCGCCTTGGGCACCACCCGCGAAACTCTGCGTTATCGCATTCGTAAATACGGCCTGGAAGACCTGGTGACCCCATAAGGGGCCAGTCGCCAAGTTGCTCCTCATGCCAGACAACCGGGCCAACCACCACCCGCCCCCAAAATTGGTGGTAATAACCACCAATTCCCGGCACCAAACTGGCACTATTCAAAAATATTATTTAAATTCAACACCTTAATTTCTGGCATGGTCCCTGCAAAGTAAAGATCAGATGTTGCAGAAAACAACATACGGAACGGCCCACAAGCGACACCCCATCGCGGACCTTCTGATCATTATCTTTACCGGGTTTTGTGAAAAGGACTAAAGCCATGAAAAACGTTACACGCAAATTTGCCATCGCCACCCTGGCTTTCGGTGTTTCCACCGCCTTCGTTCCGGCCTTTGCCAATGCCGCCGATGCCAACACCTATCAGGCCATCGCACCAAATAATACCGCCGGCAAACACGGCGCACGCAAAGCCTATGATATCTGGCTCGCCGCCCACCCGGATGCAGATGCTTCATGGCACAACACCCCTGACCAGATCAGCCACGAAGTCGTCCCCAATAATACCGCTGGCCCGCATGGTGCCCGCAAGGAAACGGACATCTTTGACGCACAACAGGCCAAACTGCCCCAGCCCGATGTCAACAGCCCGGCCATTCAGGCCAAATTTTCCAGTGAAGGCCAAACTGTTTTGCAACAGGTGCACGAAGCCCGGGTCGCACTTAACAGAAATGACCATGTAACAGCCAAAAAACTGTTGCACGATGCCCGTGCCACCATGTCAAACATGTATGACGAAGGGGCGCAGGGAAACCTGGTGATTAACGGCCAACTTGTTATGGATCAGGACCTTGCCACCCCCCAGAGCGGTGCGACCAGCAATGTCAGCTATAACAAGGTTGTGATGCCGTTTTCCGAAACCCTGGGCGATCTCAATCTGGCCTATACCCAGCTGATCAACAGCTATCCCCATCAAGCCAATCAGACCCTTGGTCTGGTCGAACGGAACCTGAGCGTGCAGACCGACAATGGCACCGCCAAGTCCTGATCTGTTTTCATCCGTTCTCGACATCAAAATACCGGGTGGAAACGCCCGGTATTTGCTTGTGTAAAGGCAGCCGCATGATAGCGGATAAAGCAGTAGCCGTCATGATCCTGTTCCACCTTGGCCGATACGCCAAAAACATCGCGCAGCATGGTTTCAGTCAAAATATCGGCCACGGTGCCAAGGCCCACCAATGCGCCGTGGTTCATAACAGCAATGCGGTCGCAAAACAGGGCGGCGTGGTTCAAATCATGCAAGGCCGCAACCACTGTTACCGGCAAGTGACGCACCAGTTCCAGCAATCCAAGCTGATGGCGAATATCAAGATGATTTGTCGGTTCATCCAGCAACAGATATTTTGGTTCCTGCGCCAGCGCACGGGCAATATGAACGCGCTGTTTTTCACCGCCCGACAGGGTTTGCCAGTAACGATCTGCCATATGCGCCATATCAACATCATTTAACGCCTGCGCAACAAGGGCATCGTCACGCGCCGTCCAGGGTGACAACATGCTAAGATAGGGTGTACGCCCCAATGAAACAGCTTCGCGCACGCTAAGCCGGTCGGTGGTGTCGGCCTGCTGTTCGACAAAGCCGATATGCTGTGCCAGTTTGCGACGGCCATGTTTGTGCATATCCTGCCCCGCCAGCAAGGCCCGCCCCTGCCCGGGCCGACGAATGCCAGAGAGGATCGACATCAAACTGGTTTTGCCCGAGCCGTTCGGGCCAATCAGGCCTAAAAATTCGCCCGGTTTTACGGCAAGTGACACGCCCTTGATAATTTGGCGATACCCGGCCGACCATTTCACATCATCAAGTTCCAAACTCATCGCAGGACCCTTTTATGGCACAGGATCAACGCAAATGCCGGTGCACCAACAAGGGCCGTTACCACACCAATGGGCACCACCTGGCCTGGCACAATGATGCGGGAAATAACATCGGCACTAACCAGAAAAACGGCCCCGATCAGCGCCGATAACGGCAATAAAACCCCATGACGTGCGCCAACAAAAAACCGTGCGGCATGGGGAATGACCAACCCGACAAACCCGATAGACCCGACAATGCTGACCAATACCGCCGTCATCATCGCCGACGCGCCGATCAGCACCACATAAACCCGGCGCACGGGAATCCCCAATGATGCCGCAGAATCGCGGCCAAATGTAAAGGCATCAAGGGCGCGGGAATACCACAAACAAACCCAGAAGCCGCCAATCACCACCGGCAAGGCCAGCCAGACATCGGACCAACGCACCCCGCTTAAATTTCCCAGAAGCCAGAACATGATGCCACGCGCCTGTTCGGCATTGGCCGATTTGGTAACGATGAAAGATGTCAAGGCATTAAACATTTGCGACCCGGCAATCCCCGCCAGAATAATCGCCCCGGTGCCACGCCCGGCCTGAAGGGCGAGCAAACTGACAAAGGCAAAAGCCACCACGGCCCCGCCAAACGCGCCTAAAGACAGTGATACCATGCCACCGCCAAGGCCCAGAATAACCACACCAACCGCCCCGGTAGAAGCACCGGCTGAAATACCCAGCAAATACGGATCAGCCAGACTGTTGCGTAACAGGGCCTGCAAAACCACGCCACAAACCGCCAGCCCCGCCCCGCACGATGCGGCAACCACAGCGCGGCTTAACCGGTAATTCCAGATAATTCCGGCATCAATGGCGTCAACCGGGTGTCGCGCATCAAACAAATGGTTGGCCAGGGTGTCAAGCACGGTGCGGATCGGAATGGATGTTTCCCCAACCGAGGCGGCAAACGCCAGAACCACGCCAAGCAGTATCAGCGCGACCAAAGCCGCGCCGATACGATGCCAGAAAGCCGGGTGCGTTAACAAAACCACCCTTACTGTTCCAACCCGAATGTCTTGATGGCCTGTGCCAGGGCTTCGATCCCGGAAATGGTGCGGATGGTCGGGTTCATCGCCTGGGCATCCATCACCACGATATGGCCGTTCCGAACCGCTTTCATCTGGCTTGTAACCGGATCGGTCTTCAGGAACTGCATTTTCAGTTCCCAATTATCTGCCGGGAAACGGCGGCGATCCATTTTACCAATCACGATAATATCCGGGTCGGCCCGGGCAATGGTTTCCCAGCCAACGGTCGGCCATTCATCATCGCTTTTAATAACGTTATCAATTCCCAACAGGTTTGAAATATAACCCGGCGCGCCTTTTTGCCCGGCAACATAGGGGTCTACCTGCAACTGGGAACTGGAAAACCAGTAAACCACCGAAATGTGATGCCCGCCGATGCCCGCAACCGTATCACGCGCGGCCTGTTCACGTTGCTGCAATTGGGAAACCAGTTTTGCCCCGCGTGCCTCAACATTGAATATCTTCGCAAGGTCTTCAATTTCCTGATAAATACTGGTCATGGCAAAGGCATCCTTGCGCGTCCCATCGCCGCCAGTGGTGTTATCCTTGCCGACGCAATCCGCCGGGGATGTATAAACCGGGATGCCCAGTTCATCAAACTGGTCTACCGTGCCAACCGCGCCATTGGGGCCGACATGCCATTGAAACTGGGTTGTCACCAGTTCGGGTTTTTGGCCGACCACACTTTCAAATGACGGGTCATTATCGGCAAGGCGGGGGATTTTACGGTTAATTTCGGCAAATTCCGGCATCACCGGGCCGATCCACACCGCTGTTCCGACAACCGCATCGGCCAACCCCAGCAGATAAAGAATTTCGGTATTGCTTTGCCCAAGCGACACCACCCTGTTAGGGGCATGATCAAACGTGATCATCCGGCCACAATTTTCAAGGCTTAATGGATAGGTCGTTGCCTGTGCCGTACCGGCGGTGAAGGACAATCCTGCTGCAAACACCCCGGCAGCAAAGACCCGTTTTAATTGGCTGGTCATTTCCGATCCTTTCAAAGGAACACCAGTTACGCAAAACAACGAACCGGCAGGGGGACCAGAAAATTAAAAGAAGAGCCCGATGCGATAAGAAATTAAACGCTCCGAATAAAGGGACGTTATCAGCCAAGCGCAGGACACCTCCGGGGCACCCCGCCCAGTCTGTCGTCACGATTGTCGGCAGGTCTCCTGGCTCGCGGGTCATAACATGTTCCTGGCCTTCCCGGGGCAAAATGCCCCAGTGGCTTTGATCAGGACATGCTCGCCGCATACAGTTGCGGGGGCAGCTTCGTTTTGCGATATGAACCAACCGGCCCATTCCGCATTGAATTCCCTTTTATCCAAACAGGATACCGACAGGGAAATGATGTCACATACCGGTAAATGATCGTCAAGATGTTTGATCAAATACACGTCAACACGGCAATGGAACCTGACAAATTCAGGTCATATGCCCTGAATTAACAAAACCCAGCACCCGATGCCGCACCTTAATACCGTTTACCAATGCATCAGCCAAATCAGCGGGAAAATCAGTCGGCAACAGCGACAGCGTTTCATCAATCGCGATTGGTATCCGGGCATATATTTCATCTAGAAGTTGCGTCACAAGGGGCATCCCCAAACCGGCGACCTTTGCTGATTGCAAAAAATGCCTCGGCACAACTTCATCTATCCTGTAATGATTTTTTGTTCCAACAGACATCGCCAACCGGAACTGACCATGCCGGATTTGCCCTTCGTCACAAGCCTTTTGCGCCGACAAAATATCGTATAGCGGGGTCATGACGAACCCCATTCCCGGGCGCAAGAACAGACTGAAGTTTTTCGCATGGCCATCCGTCGCCGCCAAAATCCAGAACAGGATCTGGGCGCGAAAGAACGCAAGCTGGTCCTCTGTCGGGCGGTTGCTTCCTGCCAGAAGGCCTGTACAAGCCTTAATATCAGGTCCGCCATCGGCCTGATATTTCTGACTGGGCGGATATGCCAGTGCCTGGCAAAAATCCTCCTGAGGTAACCGGATCAATTTTCCCGTTTTTGTCCATTGCCGATCAAACCGTTCGATCAGCAAGGCGCGGGTATCATCGAAATCATGAATGGCAACATTGGCAACATCCGCCCCCATTGCCCGACAAAAATTCATGCAAAAAAACTCGTTTTCCACACTGTCAGACAGATTAACCCCGTTGGGCAGCACCCCAAGCCGGGTTTTAAGAATATGGGTGGTTGGCGTCATCCCGAAAGGCCGCAACCATTCTCCATCCCGATACAGCAAGGCTGTTTTTTCCTGCGCCCCTGCAATTGAAATACGAAAATCATCTTTCTCTGTGATACCAAGCGGGGCTGTCGCCAAATTTTTCAGCATGTCGGAAATTTGCGTGTCAGACAGCTTTTCGCCTTCGATTTGACCAACGCTGTCCGCACCATCGTAATCGACCACAAATTGCAATGCCCCCACGCAATCCCGACCGATTTTTTCCAGCATATGATAGGCATCTGTGCCTGCGGCCCCGACTCTGGTGGCAACCCGGTCACGAATTGTCTGGTTGTCAGGTAGCAAATTTTCAAGATAAGCAATGACGGGCGCGCCAATATGAGCCTGTTCGCGTAATGGAAGCGAGCGCGAAACAGGCAACGCATATTCCCAATCCAGCCATGTCTGATCATACTGAAAGCTGACAGCGCCGCTGGAAGCCATGGCGATTTCACCGACAAGCCGCCCGTTCAAAATAACGCTCAAAGGCGGATTGCGCCGTGGCCGCCTCATGCGAAAATATCCTCTATGCTGATATCGGCTGATTTATGGCGATCCTGAAGAACGAATTCCAGACCAAGGGCTGCCAGGACGCTCATCACCGTTCGCATTTGCGTTCCCGGATCACCATTTTCCAATGATGAAATTGTCGCCACGCGCAAGTTCGTTCGGGCGCTAACATCCTTTTGTGTCATGCCTTTTGCCTTGCGCACACGCCGCAAGGCATCGCCGATCTGGTCGGGGGTTCGGGCTGTGATTTTCATAATGGCACCACCGTTATTACGCTATGGCGTAATTTACCGTTTTTTACGCCATAGCGCAAATTTTGATTTATTACGCTAGAGCGTAATTTGTTGTTTTTTACGCCATAACGTAAATAACACACATTCACATGGCCCAAATGCAGTTCGCCGATCACAAGTAGAAAAGTCAATCGCACAAAACGATGTGCTGCTATCGAAAACGGGATCAATTCAAAAAGTGGCGCGTTGATATATTTGGCCGCGAATTCACCATGCTTTGTCCGAATTGCCACCACAGTATTTCGCAAGTTTGTGCAAATCAAAAATATAACAGGGATAATTTCGATGGACACCTCCGCACAGCGCCGACAATTTTTGAAGTCCGCTGCGGCCGCCGGTCTGGTTTTGCCGGGCATGTCGATATGGCAGCAGGCCTTTGCCGCTGATGCCGCAAAAAAGCTGGATCTGGGCAAAAAGCACAAATTCAGTTTTGATGCCCTGACGGAACGTGCCCGTAAAATGGCTGGCAAACCCTATGTCGCCCCCAAAACACCCGACAAAGCCATCCTTGAACAAATTGATTATGCCGAACATGGCAAGCTGAAATACAAACGCGACTTTGCGCCCTTTTCCGATGGTTCGGGGACCTATCCGGTGACCTATTTTCATATGGGTCAGTTTTTCCAGAAACCGGTGCATATGTACCTGTTGGAAAACGGTATGTCGCAGGAAGTCGAATATAGAACCGACTATTTCGATATGCCCGCCAACAGCCCGGCGCGGAAATTGTCGGAAAATATCGGCTTTGCCGGGTTTCGCCTGCATGAAAACATCAAACGCGATGACTGGAAAACCCAGGACTGGGCGGCGTTTTTAGGTGCGTCATACTTCCGCGCCATTGGCGATGAAGGGCAATATGGCCTGTCTGCGCGCGGCATCGCCATTAACACCGCCACCCCGCAGGGCGAAGAATTTCCTGATTTTACCGAATTTTACATTGAACCCGCGAAAAGTGCCGAAGACCCGGTAACGGTTTATGCCCTGCTGGATGGCCCCAGCATCACTGGCGCGTACCGGTTTTACCTGACACGCGGCAAGGGTGTGACGATGGATGTGGAAAAATTCCTGTTCATCCGCAAGGATATTGAACGGTTTGGTGTCGCCCCGCTAACCAGCATGTTCTGGTATTCGGAGCAAAACCGCCCGTTTCGTATGGACTGGCGACCGGAAGTTCATGATTCCGATGGCCTGGCCCTGTGGACCGGGGGTGGCGAACGCATCTGGCGCCAGCTTAACAACCCGGAAATCACCCGTGCCTCGGCCTTTGGCGATGATAACCCGCGCGGCTTTGGCCTGATGCAACGCGACCGCGATGTCACCCATTATCTTGACGGTGTGATGTATCATCGCCGCCCCAGCCTGTGGGTGGAACCGTTAGGGGCCTGGGGCAAGGGCGCCGTACAATTGGTGGAAATCCCCACCGACGATGAAATCCACGACAATATTGCCGCCTTCTGGGTGCCCGAGGCCCCGGCCAAAGCCGGGCAATCCTATCATTTCCGCTATCGGCTGTATTGGCAGGCCCATACGCCTTATCCGCTGGAGAAACTGGCCCATGTCAAAGCAACAAGACTGGGCCGCGGCGGACAGGAAGGCCTGCCCCGCCCCAAAGGCCTGACCAAATTTGTTATCGATTTTGAAGGCGACATTCTGGGAACGCTGGCATATGGCGAATATCCCGAGGCGATCATTTCGGTATCACGCGGCAAACTGTCGCGGATCAAAACCGAGCCCATCCCCGATACCCGCCTGTGGCGCGCCATGTTCGACCTTGACGTGGACGGCAACAACCCGGTCGATATGCGGATGTACCTGAAACGCGGCGACGCACCGTTGTCTGAAACATGGATGTATCAGCATTTACCGGGCCTTAAAAACTGGGACGAACAATAATCCCGGCGTTACGGATATCATCGGCATTTCAAGTGCGAACCCGCCATTCACCGGCGGGTTCGCGTGTTTTCAGGCAGTTTGATTATACATAAAGCATATTTCCTTTAATATGCTTTATGCCAGCCCCAGCCATTTCCAGTAAGTGGCGGTAAAGACCAGCGTCAAAACATAGGCAATCACGGTTAACACCAGCCCGGTCCGGACAAAGTCCTTTACCGCGAAGGTATCTGTGCCATGCGCGACCATGCCCTGCGGCGAGTTGACCGGTAAAATAAAACCGAAACTGACAACAAATTGCAGCAAAATCGTTGTGCCAAAAACATTGACACTGCCATTGTCCATTTGCTGTAGCACGGCAATGATAATCGGGATCATCGAGGATGCCAAAGCCGTGGCGCTGGCGAACCCCAAATGGATCACAATCAAAAATCCACCCAGAACCGCGACAATGCCCAAAGTACCAAAGCCCGACAGGCCGAACATATCCACCGCCGACTTTGCCAGCCACGACGCCGCCCCGGTACTCAGCAATGCGGACCCCAGACTGATACCAACCCCGAACAAAACAATGGTGCCCCAGGGAAATTTGGCATTGGCCTGTTTCCAGTTCATGACACCAACACCGGGCAACAGCAAAAATGTCACAGCAAGGACGGTAAGGGTTGCACTGTCAAAGCTGTGCAAAACCCCTTCGGTTGCCCAGCAAAAAACCAGCAACAGGGAAACGCTTAACAGGCGTTTTTCCGCCCCGCTCATGGGGCCAATTTCTTCAAGGGCGCTCGCAACACTTTCGCGCCCGCCTGGCACCGTGTCATGTTCTGGCGGCATCATCCGCATCATCACAAAATACAGCGCCACCGACATCAGCAGCGAAAACGGCGCTGCGGCAATAAACCAGTCCAGCCAGGTGATTTCCAGCCCCAAAGTCCGCTGTAAAAACCCGACAGCAACCATGTTCTGGGCTGCCGCTGTTTTAATACCGACATTCCAGATGCTGACAGCCTGAACCGTCGTCATAATCAGCAAACCGGCAAAGCGGCTTTGTTTACCCGCCCCAAACGTGGCCACAATCCCCATCATAATCGGGATAACGGCAGCGGCACGCGCCGTTGCACTGGGCACAAGAAATGCCAGCAAGGTGGCAACAACAATACTGCCAATTACAATATGGCTGACCTTGGTCCCCACCTTGGACAATACCATCATCGCGATCCGGCGATCCAGCCCGGTCAGGGTCATGGCAGCCGATAACAGCAAGGCGGATGCCACCAGAATAAGCGCCCGACTGCTAAACCCGGTGATTGCCGTGCCAAGCGCCTTTGATGTGCCTAATACTGTGCCCGTGTCGCCCACGGCTGGCGACAGGCCAAGTGTCACCGCAATCATGGCGGCAATCAAAATGGCACTCACGGCAAAATCAACCGCTTCGGTCACCCAGATGATGACGGCGAAAATAAAAATCGCCAACATCCGCTGCCCGGCAATCGGCAGGCCTTCGGGTGTTGGTAACAGCATGATTGCAACAAAGGCCACAATCGCGGCAATCAAACCGAAATTCAGCCCTTTTGCGAACTTACAGAAAGGCGTTTTGTCCCCGGTGGCGGGATGCATTTTTTCAGACATCAAATTTCCATCCGTCTGTTTTGATCCCAATGATCAAAAACATGTATCTGATTGAAGTTTTTATACCTGTTTAAAAACCGGTTCTCTGATCTAGCGCAGAGATCCGAAGAAATCTTTTAGCCGTCTGATGGCCTCAATCACATCCGTTCTGATCGGTCAGGATTTCATTGTTTTATGGCTATAGGCCCGTCCATGCCCCTATAATTCAGATAACATCCATACCCGCATTGCCTTGGGGATCAATGATGTGTTTCCCCTTTCCTCATATGACTGGAACTGCCGATGTCTGATCCTTTGGCCGAAATTGTAACACTGCTTCAGCCAAAGGCCCCTTTTTCAAAACTGGTTCGATCAAGCGGGGCGTGGCGTGTTCGACGCACGGGTGTTGAACAGGTATATTATTGCCTGATTCTGACGGGCCAGGCTTGCCTTGAGGTTAATGGAAAAGCCTCTGTGATACTGAATGAAGGTGATTTCGCGCTCATCCCGGCCGCATACAGCTTTGCCATGTCGAGTGTTAACCCCAAACCACCTGAAGGTTTTGAAATCCTTCCCGTCAAAGAGGCCGATGGCATTTACCGGCTTGGTAACCCCGACAGCCCGGTCGATACGCAGCAATTGATCGGATTTTGCGTTTTCGGCTCTCCCGATGCGTCCTTGCTGGTTTCCCTGCTGCCCGATGTCATTGTTAGCCGGGGCGAAAACAGGGTGGGTACACTGGTAAAACTGGTCGCTGACGAAGCCCGCGCAGACAGACCGGCACGCGATGTTCTTTTACAACGCTTGCTCGAAGCCCTTCTGATCGAAACCCTTCGATCTGCGCCGGAAACGTTGGCATCGCCCGGCTTGCTAAAAGGGCTTGTTGACGACCGGTTAAATATCGCCCTGCGCTGTATGCATGCCAAACCGGACCGAAACTGGACCATCGCAGAACTGGCAAAACAGGCGGGCCTGTCACGGTCGGCATTTTTCGTCCGGTTTAACAAAGCCGTCGGCATCGCACCGATGGATTACCTTTTGCAATGGCGCATGACACTGGCAAAACAGATGTTAAGGCAAACCAAATGTGGTGTTGCCGAAGTCGCCGCCCATGTCGGCTATGGATCGGCCAGCGCCTTTAGCGTTGCCTTTTCCCGCCATACCGGGTGCCCGCCCGCACAATATGGCCGCCAAACTGACCGCATTGAAACGAACGCACCAATTAAAGCAGAACAGCTCAAACTGGACGAAATCTAACGTTTTACGGATTTCAGATTATAGATGGTATCGAACCTTCATCCTATATCATGGGCGTCATCACAACACAGAGGACTTCCCATGAAAACAGTTCTGATTACAGGTTGCTCGTCCGGGTTTGGTCGCGATACCGCCAGCTATTTTCTGGCACAGGGGTGGAATGTTATCGCAACCATGCGAACCCCGAACGCCGATATTTTGCCCAAATCCGACAAACTGCGCCTGATCAAACTTGATGTTACCGACGATGCCAGCATCACCGCTGCCATCAAGGACGCCGGTAAAATTGATGTGCTGGTAAACAATGCCGGTATCGGCTGGCTGAACGCGGTTGAAGGCACATCAATGGAGGTTGTGCGCCAGATTTTTGAAACCAACACCTTTGGCACCATCGCCATGACCAAAGCCGTTTTACCGCAATTTCGCGCCCAAGGCAGCGGCGTGATTATCAACGTAACATCATCGGTTACACTAAAACCGCTACATTTGCTGGCGGTCTATACTGCCAGCAAGGCCGCCATTAATGGCTTTACCGAATCCATGGCACTCGAACTTGAACCGTTCAATATTCAGGCCCGCATTGTGCTGCCTGGCCGGGCCCCAACCACACAATTTGGCGAAAACGCCCGCGCCCTCATGAGCAAGGAAGGTGGATTTCCCGACGCCTATGGCGAATTGGTACAGCAGGTTTTTGCAAACTTTGAACAGGAATCGCCCGACATGGTGACCCAGTCAGACGATGTCGCAAAAGCGATATGGCGCGCCGCAACCGACCCGTCCTGCCCGGTTCACTTGCCAGCAGGTGCGGATGCTGTCGCATTATCAAGCTAACTCCCCTCAGTGCCATCCCTGACTGCTTACGCCCTGTGGCCCGGTATATTGCCGGGCCATTTCTGTATATTGATATTACAGCCTCACCGTACCCCGGTTTTTGCGTTCGGCTACCGCAACGAACCAAAAAATTCCTTTAGCAATTTAGCGGCCTCGACCTCGCCAATGCCGCCATAAACCTCGGGCCGGTGATGGCAGCTTGTGCTTTCAAACACACGCGGCCCGTGGTCCACCCCGCCGCCTTTGGGATCGTACGCGCCAAAATAAACCCGGCGAATGCGGGCAAATGAAATGGCGGTTGCGCACATCGGGCAGGGTTCAAGGGTGACATACAAATCGCAATTGGGCAGGCGCGGTTCACCGCGCAACGCCGCTGCGGCACGAATCGCCACAATTTCGGCATGTGCTGTGGGGTCGTTGTTTTCCTCGGTCAGGTTGCCGGCCCGGGCCAGAACTTCGCCGCTATCGGCATCAACCACAACCGCCCCCACCGGCACTTCGCCGCGCCGTGCTGCCGCGCGGGCTTCTTGCAATGCCATATCCATGAAGCTGTCTGCGCTCATTGCCGTGATCCCATCTTGCTGATCGTATCGCTTTGATGCCTGCCATCACCCGATATCTGTCATGCCTTACGGCCTGTTTTCATTTCAGGTTACAGGCCCTATGATCAGCGTGGCAGATACCGCAAAACAGTGCAATTTACGCCCCATATGGTCAATAAGCCATAAAGTGTTGCCAAACTGGACCGGTTATCACGATTGCCATTGCCCAGACCCCGACAGAAGGCTAAACAGCGCCCATGAACACACTTGTCAAAAAACCAATCATTGGCATTACCCTTGATTCCGAAGAACCCGGTGGGTATTCGAAATTTCCGTGGTACGCGCTGCGTCAGAATTATGCCGGGGCCGTTATGGCCGCAGGCGGCATTCCCATGCCCCTGCCCCATGAAGTTGCGCTGGTCCCCGACCTGCTTGACCTGATTGACGGGCTGGTGGTGACCGGCGGCGCGTTTGATGTTGATCCGTCCCTGTTTGGGGCAGAAGAACGCCACGATACCGTCATCACCAAAGACCGCCGCACAAAGTTTGAATGGGCGATGGCACAAGGAGCGCTGGAACGCGATATGCCGGTTCTGGGCATTTGCGGCGGGCAGCAACTTTTGAACGTCATTCTCGGCGGATCGCTGATCCAGCATATTCCCGACTCGGTCGAAAATTGCCTGCCCCACGAACAACCCAACCCGCGCGATGAAGCCGGACACGACGTTAGCGTTGAAACCGGAACACTCCTTGCCCGCATTTGCGACAATGTAGATTATTTATCTGTTAATTCTGCCCACCATCAGGCGGTTGCCGGTGTTGGCCCGAACGTGATTATCAATTCACGCGCCCCGGACGGTGTGATCGAAGGCATCGAACATCCCGGCTATCGTTATTGCCTTGGCGTACAATGGCATCCCGAATTTCACATCAGCACCGGAGATGCCAAAATCTTCGACGCCCTGATCATTGAGGCCCGAAAATGACCGACAAGGCAGATAACGCCCCGTCACAAACCGACATTCCTGCACCCACCGACGCGAAAGAAGATTTCGACGTCGAAACAGCGCAGGACGACACCGGTTCCAAAAGCGCCCCGTCGCAAACCGATTATTCCGCCGACATGGCCGAAGAAGACGAATTTGACGCCGAAATGCCGCAGGACGACTTTGACGCCGATATTGATGGCGAAACCGACCTGGTAGAAGTTGAAATCGCCGAAGAAGACCTGCCGCGCGAACGCATTGCCAAACGCATTGCCCGTTCCGGTGTCTGTTCGCGCCGCGATGCCGAACAGCTGATTAAAACCGGCAAGGTCAAACTGAACGGCAGACGGCTAGATACCCCGGCGGTCACCGTCACCGATAACGACGTTATTCTGATCAACGAAAAACCGTTGCCGGAAAAACAAAAACCGCGCCTGTGGCGCCTGTTTAAAAAACGCGGCCTGGTCACCAGCCACCGCGACGAACAGGGCCGTGATACCGTGTTTAACAATCTGCCGCCGCACATTCCGCGCGTTATTTCGGTTGGCCGACTTGACCTGAACTCCGAAGGCCTGCTGTTATTGACCAATGACGGCGAACTGGCCCGCTATCTGGAGCTGCCCGCCACCGGCTGGGCGCGGCGCTATCGCGTGCGTGTGCATGGCTTTATCGATGATTCCAAGCTTAAACAGCTTGAAGAAGGCATCACGGTTGACGGTGTTAATTACGGATCGATCCAGGCTGAAGTAGACGTTCAAAAAGGCACCAATGCCTGGATGACAATCACGCTTCGCGAAGGTAAAAACCGCGAAATTCGCCGGGTTATGGAACATCTGGGTTGGCCTGTTACCCGTTTGATGCGCCTGTCTTATGGTCCGTTCCATCTGGGCAAAATGGCCCCGGGTGAAATCGACGAAATCACCGGCAAAGTAATGAAGGAACAGCTATCGGGTTTCTTTGGCGGTGATGGCAGCAAAGCCGCAGCCAAGCGCGACAATGACAACCATGGCCAGGCCAAAGCCAAACCGAAAAAACCCAAAGCCCACCGTAAAACACCCGCGCGCAGCGACAACCGCGTTGGACCGCGCGACGCCGATAGCAATACCGGCCCTGGCCGCTCCGGCCCGCGCCCGTTTGATACTGGCAATGATCGCAATGCGCCGCGCGACTTTACCCCGCGTGATGGCGGTCGCAACGATGACTATAGCGATACCGGCCCACGCGATGATCGTCGTGATCGCAACGACCGCTTTGGCAGTGACAGTCGCAGCGGCGGATATAACGACCGCGCCCCGGCCGGTCGTGGTCGCGACAATGATCGTGATGATAACCGCAGCAACAGCCGTGATGACAATGCACGCCGTAGCGCACCGCAAAACCGTTCGTTCGGTGGTGGCAATGATCGCAATGAGCGTTCTGGCAACGACAGCCGCAGTGGCGGATATAATGACCGCGCCCCTGCCGGTCGGGGTCGTGACAATGATCGTGATGATAACCGCAACAACAGCTTTGAGAACGGCGCGCGCCGTGGCGCACCGCAAAACCGTTCGTTCGGTGGCGGTAATGATCGCCATGAGCGTTCTGTTAACGACAGCCGCAGTGGTGGGTATAATGACCGCGCCCCGGCCGGTCGGGGCCGC
>TARA_R110001583_G_scaffold14755_2_pt1 | contig 34480 bp, 23 predicted proteins | sample TARA_R110001583 | Tara Oceans TARA_R110001583 (sample SAMEA4398432) | marine metagenome | biome: Polar Biome; feature: [MES] marine water layer (ENVO:01000295) within the mesopelagic zone...; material: water (ENVO:00002006), including particulate matter (ENVO:01000060) such as...... | reverse complement strand
TGTATTTGTATAGATTCCTTTAGATCTTGCAAGGCCTGATAATGCCTTTCTATTTAAATCCATACCTTGTTGTTGTAACCGTAATGCTGTATCACGCATCCATAAACCTGTTGCAAATGACATAGTTAAATCATCATTATATCCTCTTGCAGCTTCGGCTCTATGTCCTAACCATATAAAAGTAAATAATTCATCTACCAATCGCTTACTATGAACTATAGGTGTTTTATCTCTAAAATACGTTTCTAGTTTTGATATTACTAATGGACGAGTTCTTGAAGTCATTGAGAAGCCAGGAACCTTCTGTGACTTTGCTTTTAAGTCATAATTCTTTTTTAAATGTATTTCATCATCAACATATCCATCTTGTTTATATGAGTAATACAAATTAGAATATCCTTTATCTAATGCTACTTGTATTGATGCCCAGCCTATATTTGCATTTTCTACGACAAGTAATGCATTATTATATTCTGTTGCTACTGCAACTAACATATTTCCATATTCAGTAGTTCCTATCTTACCCTTGTATTCTGCAACTTGCATACATTGCTCAGTATCAAATACATGGAACGCTGAATAATCTGTGGAATCTCCTCTAGCGACATCAGCTACAACCATATAATTTTTAGAATAGTTCGGATATTCCCATATCCAATAATTACTATCATAACCTCGTTTTTCTATTGGATCTTTAACATAAGTTTCATTATACCATTGTAACACTTCTCCGTCTACTACAGTATGACCAGATGATATAAAATCACAATCACATTCTTGCGCTGCCATCTTATCACCTAATAATGCAGTTTGTTTATCTCTCCAGACCTCATCTCTATCTGGATGTACTGTCCAATGTAACTTTATTGAGTTAAATTCTCCGCCGGCTTCTGCATCTACCCATTGTTTATGAAACCAGTTACCAACACCATTAGGAGTTGATAATGCAATACAATCACCACCAGTAGCTAATGTTTGTTGAGCGGCTGTCCATATATCATCTATCTTATCAATAAATGCTGCTTCATCAAATATTAATAATGATAATGCTTCAGATCTACCCGCATCTCCTTTTGATGATATAGCTTTAATTTGAGAACCATTTGCATATTTTAATGAAAGTTTATTATCTTCAAGTGTTTTACCTTTTAACCAACCAGGTAAATTTTCATTCATCACTCTAACCTTTGTAACCAAGTTTTTTGCTACATCTTGTTTTGTTGCAATAACTAAACAGTTAAAATCTGATTTAAAAATCATCTTCCATAATGCATAACCTGCAGTAAGTGTAGAAATACCTAACTGCCTAGATTTAAGTATAATATTATACCTATTTTCTTTTAGTTGAGTTAAAGAATCTTCCTGGAATGGAAATAAATTAAAGTATATTTTACCTTTGGTAGGATGTTGAATAATACAATATTTACGCATAAAATGAATTGGATCATTTGCACATTTAATATATTCTTCTTTGATTATCTCTTTAAGAGTTTTCTTCTGCATAATATTATAATATAAAAAATTTTATTGAAAAAACCTAATAAAAAGAAAACTATTTTTTACGTTTTTCAAATGATCTACCACCAAAGTATGCACCTATAGTTGTCATTAGAACTAATTGTAATAAATCTGTCCATTTTTCTTCTACGTTGAATGTTAATGCTCCTGCATCAATAAATATCATTAGAACTGTACATACTACTAAAAATATTAAAACTAATGGCCGTACATTTTTACTTAACCAAGAATCAGAGTTCATATCAGCTTTCCATCTGTCAGTTATATTAGCTTCCATTTTTGTTTCGTAGTCTGAAACTAGTTGTTGTATTTTTTGTTCTGCTTCTAATTTTTCTTCTTTCGAAGTCGTTAAATTATCAAGAACGCCACCTACTCCTTTTACAAGTTCTGCAGCTCCTCCTGAAAATAAATTTGTTAATATACTCATAACTTTTCTCTTTTATACTATTGCATCAGCTGATGTTATCAGAAATGTTCTTATTTCTTTTGCTTTAATTGCATTTATAACACCTTTTAATGTTGCGCTTTTTATACTTCCTTTAGTTAATAGGCCTGACATACTTACACTTCCGGCTATTAGTAACATTGCAATTACTACATGATGTAATATATTTGCAAACTTCTTTGATTTTGCTGGATCCTTCACACCTGCCTTTTTTAGTATAAATTCGAACGCACCTGTTATCTTATGATGATATTTATTACCTATCTCAATTAACTTATCTCCCGATAACTTTTTTAAGAAAGGTATCTTCTTCATTAGGTTTACTAATTTTCCTATTAATTTGATAATCTCAGGCATTGATAATGCAACTCCTGCTAAAGTCAATCCTAATGCTTCATCTACCTTTTTTGGTTCAAGATCTGCATGTTTAATATCCTTTTCAAAGTCCTGAAATAAATCTTCTACAGCTTCTTCTGGTTCATCTGTAAGTTGGTCTGGGTTAGGTTTTCCTCCTGGGCCTACTCCCTTCATAAATACGTTACCCATATCTACATCAGCTTCATTTAATATAGTTTTTAATTTAATCACTTTTGTTATTTGATAAATTATTAATTATCTGTTTTTTAATTTTTTTGTAATCCTTATCTATCCTCTTTAGCCATTTTGATCTACCTACCTCTCCTACCTCACCATCAGCATTTTCCCAAACAACATCTTTAAGAGTTGATTTAAGAATCTCAACTTCTTTGTCTGCATCCTCAAACCAAGCGGTTGCATTTGATAACATCTTTTTACTAGAATATGATGTCCATTTATCTTTATCAGATCGGATCAACGTCTCCTCTTTGATAACACAATCAAAACATTTGCCAGCTTTAAAATACATTTTTTTATTGAGATGTTTTTCTGTTCCATGCATGGATTGTTTACATTTAGGACAATCAGTTGGTAATGTTAATGCAGTTGTAACAGAATCTAGAATACTATTAACAGGTCGTTTTACTCGAAAGCCATCTTTTTGTTCCCATTTAAACTCTACACCGTTAGCATTTTTTTCAGTCCATGTTTCACCAATCATACGTCTTTTAGTTGTCTTTGATGTATCTGAAAGACTGATACTCTTTCTGGTTTGCATTTTGTGTGTGCCATCTAATAACTGTTTAACAGCTTTTTTATTTTGTAACTTATTACTCATATTAATTTACCTTTCGGATTTTTTTAATTAGAAGTCCAATATTACCTTTAAGGTTTAAATTTTTAACTAAATTTGCTACAAATTCAGCTTGTTGTGATGCTGGCTTTGATGCAAATATTTTTTTTAACATTTTCATGGCTTGTGTCTTGTCAACTCTATCCATTTTAGTTGTTAATGTAGCACTCACCTTTTCGGTTAATGCAGATTTAATTTCTTTACGAATAATACTTCTTAATTCTTGTTCTTTCATTGTTGTCCCTATTTTAATATAAATATGCTATTTATCTCCAAGTCCGCCTATTCCTAACAACTGATTAATAGGAGCAAATAAACCAGTTAACTTATATGTCTTTCCTTTATATACGAATACTATTCCTTCTGTTGGTACTAGTTTTTCAAATCCACCTAAGTCTTCTATTCGTTTTAATTCTGTTTTTAATTTTGTAAGTGACGCTAGGTCCTTAGATTTCTGTATGACTTTGATTTTTGCAGCTATCCGTCTTTTCATATCTTTTATTGCATCTGTAGGTACAACTGATAGATAATCTGATATATTATGTAATATTTCAACTCCTAATTCTAAAAATATTCTTTCAAAATTATATACATTATGTTTATTTTGGCCTTTAAAATCTTGTTTATCAAAGTCTTTAGCCATCTGTAATATTTCTGAATCTGGTATATTTTTACTATTTAATCTATATGATTTATCAAAGTATGCCCATCTTTTTAATAATCCTAATTTTATGTCTTCTGCTGCATATGGAATTGTTTGTTCGATTTTTCCTTTCCACCAAGCTTCATGCCACATTACTAATTCATCTGTATCTTTTAGTTGAAATTGTTTTTGTAAGAATGTTACTTTATCTATAAAATATTTTTCTTTCTTTTCGAAATCAGGTAATTTCCCAACTGTTAATATCTTTGGTGGAATAATTTCAAATTGTTTTTGTATATGAGCATTTACACTAGCAATTGTTTTTTGTAGTAATGGAGCATATTCTGGATATGAATCTATTTTAACTGCTAATTCTAAATCATATTCATCTACTCCATGAAATTGTATATAAGCTTTTGGTCCATACATTATAACATTTTTAGTTCCAGGATAAATAATTTCTATGTTTAAGAATCTAGCTCCATTTTGGAATACATCATTTAATTTATTTCTTGGTATTCTTAATAATGCCTTTTCTAAATCTTGCATTGCAAATGAAAAAGCCTTTTCTATTTCACCTCTACCAGCAAATTTCATTTTAACTGCATTGATATCCATTGGATTCTTAATAGTAGTTTTATTTCTTGCTGCTCCAACTTTACCATCTTTGAATGTAATAGCTAATGCTTGTCCATCTGTTTTTTCTTGTACTCCAGATTCTATATTTAATTTACCTTCAAGTGATAATCTTATCATTTGTTTCATATCTCCAAATGTAATATCTCTATCATCAAATGGATGATTCATATGGCCAGCTGCTCCTCCTTCAGTTAATAACTGAATAGCTAATGATTCTCCTAATGTTTTAGGTTTTGGTTCTTGTGGTATAATTCTTAATCTCATTGCTGACTTACCATTAATTAGTAAGTCGCCTTTTTCATTCCAAGTAACTGTCTTTACTACAACTTTTTTATTTTTAAATTTCCCCATCAGTACTGTGTCACCTATTTCAACTGGTAACTTGATATCTTCTCTTAATGTGGTTGGTTTTAATACTTCTTTTTTACTTGAATCAACACTATCACTTGCTCCTAAATAATCTAAGAATTTATAACCAACTTGTTGTGCAACTTTTGAAATATAAGATTTCCATTTACTATATGCAGGATTTCCTTTCAAATCTTTCATATAATCTGTACCTGCAGGATCTCCTCCTTTAACACCTGTTGGAAAATATGATACTGTTAATGGAGGTCCTTCTGGAAATTTTGTATTATGTACTTCTATTGGCGAATCTTTCATTAGATAGTTTACTACTTGCATTCCTAATGCATTAGCCATGGCTTTTGTTTGTTTTCTATATGTAGATTGATTTCCATAAAAATATCTTGGGCCGTCATCTACATCTGTATTTGAGCCTTGTGCATTTGCACTACCTTCTACTAAATAATCTTTAATATTAATAGTAGTTATAAATTCTTGTATTTGTTCACTTAATTTTTTTTTAGTCATTGCAAATATTTTTGGATCAAACCACCCAAATATTTGCTTAAATGTTTCAGGGGTTCCTGCCGCTAATGCCGCTCTTATAGTCGTACCTGACATCTCCCCAAATCCATCAACCTTAAGGCTAATATGCGGTGATATAACAAAGTATCCATGCTTATCATAACCAAGTAAATTATTCTTAGACTTTGTAAAATCTTGGTAATATCCAGGAGTACCATCTTTCTTAGTTGTTCTTAGCCTACCTGCATCTTTTTTACCATATACTACTACAACTGCAGTTGTTTTAGGATCATACTTTTTTAAAATTTCAATTGGATTATATGGGTTTTTGACTTGTACAATATTTTTAATACCATGCTTAAGCATAATACTTCTTTTTTCACGAAAATTAAAAGGAGATTTTGGTAATTGTACTTTATCGGTAGTTGCAACATATGTATACTGGGCTCCAAATTGTTTTTGCAACCATTTGAATACTTCTGCGTGATGTTTACCCATTGGTTGAAATCTACCTGGATATACTGCTACTATGGTTTTAATCGGAGAATCGAGTTCCGTTAATAAATCTTCTACTATTTGATATCCTAAATCCATTTTATATAAATATACTGTTATTGTATCTTTTCTATGTAGTTAGCTAACACATTCATTAAATACATAACGACTTCCTTTTGTAATTGTAGAAACATAATGCATTAAACTTGGTTTATATATTATAGCACTTCCTTTATCACGATCACATTTAATATACTCTCCTTTTGAATTTTCAATATAAAGATTTCCACCAACATAACTATCAGAATCAGATAATTGGAATCCTACTATATATTTTCTATTCGGATATCCTATTTCTAAATCACGGTGTGCATTATGATGGCCTCCAATATCATATTTTTGAAAGTATATTGGAGATTCAAACTCAAATGCATCATCAGAAATAGTATGAAATACATCTTTAAGTAAATTTTTTATAAAATCAAATGTGTTATGTGGCATGCCAATTATCGTTGTCTTTCGGTATGGTAAATTAATTTTTTGTTTATATAAAGAATCCGGATTCCATTTATTGTCATTAGTTCTAATCTCTACTATTCCATTTTTCTTTGTAAGATATTCTCTGGTTTCAAACCAGTTAGTTAATATATCAATCTGTGTATCAGAGATTGCATTTTTTACTACATAGAAATTGTCATATGTTTCTAATATCATTTTATACTATCTTTTCTATTATAGGAATAATTAATTCATCATCTTGACGTTTATATCTACACTCATCACTGATATTAGTTCTGAATTCCTGTTCATAATAAGATATTCTATGTTGTTTTTTTATAAACTCTCTGTACCGCTCAGCTGCTGTTTCTGGTAGAAATAATGATAATCGACTTCCTTTCCTCATGAGATGGTTTATAGCAAGTTCAATAAAAATCAAATGCCAATTATTTTCTACAAGTTTGTATGGTAATCCAGGTTTCTCTGGTGCTGATGTTGGGTCAAAAAATATAGTATCATATACATTTAAATCTTCAAATATATCTTGCCACCTTGCCTCAATTATATTTATGTTGTTATAATCTTTTGCCCATTCTTTTGCTTTTTTAATTACAGTTGGATCACATTCTATAATTGTATAATTTTCAATATCATATTTTAGAATTTGGGTTGCTGAATATCCCAAACCGAATCCTATTTCTAAAACATTACCCTTTGGCTTCAATTCATCTATATGTGCTTGCATTAATGGCATTTCCCATTCCATCATTATTTGAATACCATTATTATCTAATAGTATATCTTGCCCATTTTTATCTTTAGTATATGTTAACATAATTCAAATATAATATCTATTTTATCTTCCTACATTTTGGATTGTAAAGTAATCATATAGATAAGTATTATAATTTGTTACACCAGAATTATAATAATCTATGAACCGCATTTTAAGTCCAGCTGATGTGTTACCGGTAACTGTTCCCATCAAAGTATTTGCGGTATAATCATTATTACCAAATCCTGTTCCATTTGGAAAACTAAAATAAGATGTACCAGAATCTTCTTGCCAATCAAAATTTGCACTGTTTCCGCCAATACGAGAAATAAATGATGAGCCTGCATTTGTGAAGGCGACTGTAACTACATAACCATAACCTTCAACTGGAACATTTGTTGACATTGCAACTGAAGCAACTCCGTCAATGGCGTAATCACTCATTTTTGTTTCTGTTCCGGTTGATCCTAGGCAATCTGCACCTAATTTTGTATTCTCTGCCGTTCCTGCGTTTGCTCCAACAGCAACTCCTAAATAAGATAGTTTCAAATCGGTTGGCATTACTTATTCTCCAATTTTTTAATTCTTGCTTCTAATGATTCAATTTGTTTTTGTTGTTCTTTTATACCCTCTATTAATAATGGAACTATTTTTTCGTATTTTACTGCTAAATATCCATCTTCTCTTTTGCTAATGACTTCAGGTAAAACTTCTTGAATTTCTTGTGCAACTACACCGACATCATGTCCTGAATAAGTATCTTGGTTGTCGTTCCAATCAAATTCATATCCGCCAATTTTTCTTATTCTATCTAATGGATTGGAAATTAATATTAGATTGTTTTTTAATTTTTTATCTGATGATGCGTATGCAATAACATCTCCCGTAACCGAAAGCGTACCATCGGTAGCTATTTTCATTTCTGTATTAGTACCCTGAGTTGCAGAGTTACAAAATCTTAATTCAGTACCTGCACTAGAATCAATACCTACTGACCAAGTCGCAGTACCATCATACATGCAAATGCCGACATCACCAGCGCCCATTTGTCTCATAAACAGATGTGGCCCGTATTGGGTATCTGTATTAGTACCCAATATTGTTAGTTGGCCTGATGTATCACCGTTTATATCTTGAATTTCCACCTTATTATTAAATATTGTTGTATCTCCTGCATGATCAGTAGAATTAACTAATACCGGCGTTCCATCCAGTGCACCGAAAGTATATCTATGGTGTTGTGTCATTATTATATCGCCCATTATTTTACTCCTTTATATTATTTTTATTTATTAATCTATTAAGTTATTAAAAGATTTCATAGATGGACTTATTGCTCCATCATCAAACTGCTGGCCTGTCGTTAATACATCTACTGTTACTTGGCAATCTATACTTGCTGATGATTGTGGTACTACAAATCCTTTTATCGATGCTCCTTCACAGAAATCACAATCAATTACTATATGCATACATACTTCTCCTCCATCTGAACCATCAAATATTAAATTATAATCTGATCCATTTGCTGTTCTGTACAGGTGTCTATTTGCAGCATTTACTGTTACTGTCTTTCTTGAAAAGTTGGTGGCTGTTACTAAACCCACTTGATTTACATGAAATCCTGGCTTATATGACCCACCTAATGTTATTGTTCCATTATCTAAGTCTAATCTCGAACCTGAATTAGCATCCCAATTAGTTGATTCTATATTTCCTGTTGATATTTTATCTCCTGTAATAGTTGTTACACCAGTACCACCAATATTTGCTGATACCTGGCCAGGTACTGAACCAGATATTGTATTTGCAGAAACTCCGGCTAAATCACCACCGGTGATTGATACAGTTCCAGTAACGGATAATGTTGTCCCGTTCCATGATAATTTATCTTTTAAACTAAATTTGCCATCATCCTCTACATAAAATGCTGTATTGGCATTATTATGTGTTCCTGTACCAACATATAATTTATCACTAGCTATTGTAAGTCCACCAACCTTTCCACCTGTAAATAATACATTTGAACCAGTTATTTGTCCACCTGATTTTAATAATAGACCTGAGCTACTTATTTCTGTTGATGATAAAGTAAATCCTCCAATACCACCACCTGTAAATAATACATTTGAACCAGTTATTTGTCCACCTGATTTTAATAATAGACCTGAGCTACTTATTTCTGTTGATGATAAAGTAAATCCTCCAATACCACCACCTGTAAATAATACATTTGAACCAGTTATTTGTCCACCTGATTTTAATAATAGACCTGAGCTACTTATTTCTGTTGATGATAAAGTAAATCCTCCAATACCACCACCTGTAAATAATACATTTGAACCAGTTATTTTTCCGTCTGCACTAACTTTAAAATCTGATGATGATATAAATGAAGCAGGATCGTTTACATTGGTAGATGATGATATTGCAAATACATCTGATACTGATAATTTAGTATCACTAATGTTAAATCCACCAATCTTGCCTCCAGTAAATAAAACTTGAGATCCTGTTATATCTCCACTGTCTCGTAATATTAAATTATGATTAGATGAAGATATTTCTGTACTAGATATACCAAATCCTCCTATCAAACCATATGTAGCTACAATTCCACCTTTCAAAAATGCATTATCTGTATACAATCCGTATCCTGATACAGTCTTTCCATTAATAGTATCAGTTACTCCAGACAAGTCTCCCAATCTTGCAACTTTCTTAGCATCATATAATCCACTACCAGTTCGTTCTACAATATCAATATATGGAGTATATCCGTCATTTGGATTTGCATTCATATGAATAAATCCTGTACCTAATTTACCTGTTGATACAAGTACTTGAGAACCGGTATATGTTGTTGCGTCTCCAACTGTTCCTGGTAATGACCCTGTGACGCCTACTATTGCAGTACCATATCCTCTTTGTACATATAATCGTCCTTTAAGATCATTTTCATTAGAGCTATCTTCTGGATCTCGCGAGGCTGATTCAACTAAAAAGTATTCTGTATTAAATCCTGTACTATTTACCTTTTTTGCAAATAAAATTTCCCCGGCCGTAAATCCTGATACGTTCATAACTGACATTGTCGTATCTGTTGCAGCAACCATTGATGATGAATCTAATGTTGTTGAATTAGCTACAATTAGTTGGCCACCAACTGCATTAACAGTTTCTTTCTCGAATACAGCTGTTGATAATGTACCTCTTATTCGTGCATTTTCAACTTCCAGAAAACTTGCGCCGGTACCATCGTTAACTGTTAGTAAAAATCCAGCGCCACCTAATGGTACAGTTGAAGATTGGAATCCATCAGAGTAAATTGATCCATTCTTATCTAATACTAAGGCGCCTCCTTGAATATGTTCTGATGATAAGCTCCAACCTGCAATTGTTCCAGACTCTGCTTTTAACACACCAGCCTTTGTAACACTAAATGGTGCAGATGCAAATGTACTATGACCTAATTGTATTCCATCATCGGCATCTACCTTAAAATAGTTTCCTGATCCTACGAGTGGATCGCCTAGTTCTATACTCTTTCCATTTGCATCAATTGTAAAGTTAGTTGCTCCACTTCCTGCTGAAAGTAGATTAGAATCAAATGTAAATCCTGCAATTCTACCACCAGTAAATAATACTTGTGATCCGGTCGTTCTACCATCTGCAGATACTTTAAATGTTGATGATGATATGAATGATACAGGATCTGATGTGTCCTGGGATGATGATAATTGGAATGTATCGGTTATGAATGCACTTGGTCCTAAAGTGAAACCACCTATTGATCCTGAATCAGTATTAATATGGGTTGCAGTAACATCTCCTAAGAATTCTCCTGATGTTGCTCTTATATGTCCTTCTATATTTGCTGCAGAAGCAGTTAGCCTTCCTCCTGCGGATACTTTAAATGCAGATGAAGATATAAACCCAACAGGATCAGCTGTTGCTGCTGATGAAGATATTTGCCAAGATGTTCCAGATTTAACATATCCTGATTTGTTTAGTTCTAGTGCACCACCAGTTAATTTTTCATTATCGAATTCCCAACCTGCTATCTCTCCTCCTGTAAATATTACTTGAGAACCGGTTACTCTACCACCTGCCGAAACCTTAAATTTAGATGATGAAATAAATCCTGCTGGTTCTGAATCATCAGTTGATCTATCAATCTTCCAATATGGTGATGCATCAATTGTTCCACCAGTTAATAACATATCTGATGCAGTTACTTGTCCTGCTAATGATACATTAAATGGTGCCTCTACTTTTGAAGATGAACCTAACCACATTCCTTCATCTGCATCTGCAATAAATATATCATCTCCTGAGCCTAATTCTATTCTACTTCCGGTGGAATCAAGATTAAAATTAGTTGCAGTCATTCCATCCGATCCGATTGTAAATCCACCAATTGTTCCTCCAGCCTCTGCTTCAATAGTACCTTGCATTATGATCTGGCCGTCAGCACTAAGATGGAAATCACTAGACGAAATTTCTATATTCCCATTTGCTCCTGAAACAAATTGGGATGTACTTCCTAGAAAAAATTGATCTGTTTTAACATCTAGTACACTTGGTGAAGTTCCAAATATCAAATGGCTAGAGTCATCATCAGCTATTAATTCAATTCCAACTCCTTGATATGCTCCATTTGCGTAAGTAGTTTTACCAGGTAATACAGATCCACTATAAATCATAAATCCACCTCTACCAGAACCACCTACTACATCTCCTGATCCTTCGTATCCGATAGATCTCAGGTAAGCTGAATTTACACCTGCTAATTCTATTCCATTACCAACTGAATTTCCTATGTAAACCGAACCTGTTATTAAATTATTTGTTCCATCAATATAATTATTTTCTCCTGTAAATGTAATAGGGTATGCAATTGGTGACGCTTCTGCAACTGTTCCAGTATAGTCATAAAAATTAAATTTAAATGCGAGTGGTGTTTTTAAGAACGCGGATGGTATTCGTACATTTTGTCTTGTATAATTAGGTGTCCATCCTGTATCTGTATGTGTAAATAAATTAATTTTACCAAATGACCAATTTCCTCTACGTACAACAAAGAATATATCTATCTTACCATCTTCAATAGCTCTAAACATTGCTTGTGTATTTGGTGATAAACTTCCTGAGCCATCTACTTCAAGTGAGCATATTCTAGTCCCGAACTTGCCATTTGTATAATCAAAATCTGATGTATCGGTATATGCATCTCCGATATATGTATTCTGTATTTTAAATGTATCTAGGCCTTGTTCTGGGGTTACTCCTGATCCGGATATGTATATATCTACTCTAGGGTATGGAAATCTAGGATCATCTGTACCGGATAAACTATCTTCTGCATATCCTTTTAAATTAAATACATATTTTGTATTCTCAGTCAAGTCTATATGATAATCAGACTTCAAGTGCATTCCAGAAAATCGTCTAGTCGAAGAATTAAACGAATTAACGGATGGAGTTAATCTAATCCCACTCATTAACAAATCTGGCTCATATGTAGCTGTTGCTATATTTTCATTAGCAATAGGAAAATTATCAACGTCCCAATAATTCTGAAAATCTACTAGACTTGAAAAATGACCTATTTTATTATAATCTACTCCTGTACTAGCATCAGACTCCATAGTATTGTAATCAACTAACATATGAGTATGTTCAACTATAGTATCACCTAAATCAATATATTCTCCAAAGGCACCGCCTGGTTTGTATTGAGTCTTCATTTTATACACATCACCGGTGGCTGGTTCCATGTTGGATATTATAATTTCTGCAAATGATTGAGAGGCTTCTGTATATCCTAATACAAATGGTTCTGTATGGCTTGATGTAAAGTTACTGGTTGCTGTTATACGATCTAATGCTGTTGGTTCTATAATAGAGCCTCCAGGCCTTAAACGAGCAACCTTTAATTGAAAATCTCCATTTCCTATATAATCATTATTATTTGTTAATCCACTTACGTACTGTACATGACATTTGTATGTGGATATTACATCAATTATCTTAAATTCAAAACTACCAGATAATGCATGAGTTCCTGCAAACATTGCAGCTGAAGTTGTATCTTCTCGGTGTTGTGAAAATGGGTATATCCCAGGATCTAATCCGCTAACTATACCACTAAGTAGATCTGTATCAATATTTGGATTAACAATTGTGATAGTTCCTCCTTCCATACTTGCTGACAATGGAAAGTCGGTAAATTCTAATTCTGATAGTCCGGTATATGATGTATATCCTAAAAATTCTACAGATTCTAATCCGCCGCCACTTGATACTGACATTGCAGGACCCATTGATATTTGTGCCATCATCTGCATATTACCACCCAAATTTGGTGGTACTGATGCTGCTGAATTAGATCCTTGGACAAAGACTGCTGACTGTCCTGTTGTGGAAGTTGTTGTATTTACACCTAAACCTGTTGTTGCTCCAGGACCTGTTGCACCTGTTGCGGTTACTGCACCAGGGCTCATCTGTTTTCCTTGTATTGCAGAAACTGCTGCAGCTAATGCATTGATATTAGGTGCGGTTGTAGTTGATGGTATTATGTTTGCTGTTCCTGCAGTACCTGCAATTGTTATAGGTCTTAATGTAACCGTCTGAGTTTGTGCACTTGAACCTGATTTAGTTTGTACTATATCAGCCAAATTGATTGGTTTCATATATGTCTGAACTATTTCTTTGATGTGCACATGAGGTGATCCTAAATGAATTATCTCAGATTTATTCTTATCAAATGGCGTTACGGGTATTGACCGCTTCCATAATACATTTGGAATATCTTTATATTCATCATTATTTACATTTCTACTCCATGGTAATGTAAGTCCCGTATCAGCATTTTTTAGAGCTCTACCAGCTATGTATACTTGACATGGTCCCGGAACTGTATCTGAGTATATCCAAACGGCTATAACTCTTGCATAATCTGATTGGATATATTTTAATGGTTCGTAATATATAGGATTTTCGTTGGCATCTAAAATCTCAATATGTATATCACTATCTGGTACTAGATTGTTAGGATGGGCCCTTAATTTAATTAAGTTCTTTCCTGCAGTAAACTTCTGCGGAAATTCTACTATTCCAAAATAATCAGGTGATGTTAATGAGGTATCTCTAAGAGCATAATCCCACTCTCGTAACCCTACATACCCTGCAATATTTTTTATATTTGGGTCATTATAAACTGGCAACTATTTCTCTCCATTTAATATATTTAATATAAATATTACTCATATCGAATTTCGGAGTATCCATTTGCTTTCTTAATTTCGATTAGTTTATCCATAATATCACGCATTGCATCTATATGAGATATACATAACACAAATCCAAATTGTGATTTTAAATAATCGAATAAACTATACATTGAATTTAGATTATCTGAATCTAGAACGCCAAATCCTTCATCAATAGCTAAAAAGTTTGGTCTTGGGAGATTTGATATATTAATTAGTGAAGTTCTTATTGCAAGTGATGAAATAAATTTTTCCATTCCTGATGTTAATTCTAATGGCCAAAAATTGTCATCATCATATACTATATGAGCATTTATATTTTTCCCATCTGTATGCAATACAATCGTAAATTCAACAATTTGATTTAATATATTATTTATTTCTGATTCTATTTGTGGTAATGCTTTTGTTATTAAATGGTATGGAACTCCATTTCGTTGTACTGCCTTTTGGTAATATTCATATCCCTGATATTGTTGTTCTAAATCTATTAGACGATCTATTCCATTTTGTGCATCTTGTTTAGACTTTTCTGCCATTTTTAATTTACCAGACAAAGATAATAGTTTTGATTCTAGTTCTAATAACTCAAAATTAACTGTTGATATTTCGTCTCTGATTTCTTGGATTTCAACGTTTTTATTTTTATTGAATTCAATATTATCTTTTTGTTTTTGAGATTTGGTAAGTTGTTTTTTCTTATCACGAATATTATTTTGTATAGATTCAATATCCCATTTATGTTTTTCTAATTGATGTACTTGTGCAATTAATGTTCCATTATTTATCCCTAATGAATGTTTTATATCAGCTAATGATTTTAATTTTTCTTTTGGTTTAAATAATTCTAATCCTTCTTTTACTGTATTTGAATATTCTAAACTTTTTATTATATCATTTTCCTCATCTTTTAATTTTGGTAAAAGATCTGCAACTTGTTTAGTTTCATGTAACCAAGGATTAGCCATACAAAAATCACAATTTTCATCCCATTCATGTTTATCTAATTTAGAAACCATTTTTTCGGCATGTTGAATTTTTAATTGTTTTAATTTAAGATCATTATTCAATTTAATAATTTCTGATTTGTAATTAGTTATATGAGTAATTTTTTCATTTATCTCATCAACATCAACTTTATTTATTTTTTGCTGAGTTTCTAGAATTAACTTTTCTTGTTCTTGAATTAAATCTTTTTGTAAATCTCTATCTTTTTTTGTATTTCCTAACGAATCATTTAACTGAGTTATTTCATATGAAATATCATCTGGTTTTGATAATGCATCGTCTACCTTTTTTAACTCCTTAGTCATAGTAAAAATAATATCATTAAGATTCGTCTTCATTTGGTCATGTTCATTCTTATCTAATTTCATTTGTTCATATGAACCAGTGTGTTGAGTTATAATATCATTTGCAGTGGCTAGATCAGTTGAAAAATCTTTTCTTTTATATTCTCTAATTAATGCAGCTGTTTCTCGTATATCTTCATGTCCTATCAAATATTGTTGTTCAAATATATCAATATCTAAAAATTGTGATAATAAATCTTTTCTTTCTCTTTGAGTTTTATCTATAAATCCCGTATTATTATTTTGTAATGATAATGCTGTTAATACAAAATCTTCATATGAACCAAGATACTGTCTTATACTTTTATTTGTAGTATCTCTTTGATCTCCATTTAAATTTTCTTCATTACCAGATGTATCTACTCTCCAAAAATTTACATCAACTTTGACATGATCTCGATTATTCTTTTTTGCTATACGTTCAATATAATAAGTATGATTATTTAATACAAATTCAAATTTACATGAAAATGATGATTTCTTATTATTTAATACATGGGCGGCTTTTTTAGTTCTAGAACACTTATCAAAACAACAAAATGCTAATGCATCTAACAATGTAGATTTTCCTGATGCATTTGGTGCGAATAAACCATATGTTCCACGTATATTTGTAAAATCAATAATATTATTAGGTCCATAACTAAACATATTAGAAAATTCAAATTTCTTAGGCTGCCATGATATATTTCTAGTTACCAAACTGGTTGGTAATTTAGAATGTACATTTCTATTAATATGTCTAATGGTATCTAATAATACTTCATCTAATCCAAATTCATCTGATAAATATTCTGTAATAGTTTTGTTTTGCCATTCTACGTCTCGAACATTACCAAAATTAATTTTATTGGTTGAATCATTCGAGTTTAATGAATTTATTTTCTGAATAGAAATTTCCTGGACTTTATATTGAGATTTTATATCGGCTATAAGTTGTTTTAACTCACCTGAGGCGGTATCCTTTACTTTTAATCGTAACCTAGGCCTTTTGGGTATCTTATCTGATGGGTTAAGTATTTTTCCATTATCCACCTCAAATGTATAATACCCAAAATCATTTTGTATCTCAACAAATTCAGATTTTTTAGTTTTTAAATCCCATACCATTATACCATGTCCTAAAGCTTCTCCATGATTCTGTTGAACTAAAGATCCTGCATATGCAATTGTCTTTTCTTCATCTAAAAATTGTGGTCTATGAATATCTCCTAATAATACTAAATCATGTCCTTTAAATATTTCAGTGGTGACATGGGTATTACTTAAAGTAAATCCTGCATCTGTAGATGCATTATGTACCGAACCATGATGTAATGCTATCTTATAATCGCCATCAAAATCTGCTGCTTTTATGTAATCTATTGGTTTATCAAAGACTGACATTACGTTAAAGTGTACTCCGGAAATATAATATATACCGTTGTCTTTAAGATAGTGTAAGTTTTGATGATTCAAGGCTCTAATGATAGGACTTAAGGCATCTAGTCTATAACTATTATTTAGGTTACAATCATGGTTTCCTGTAATAACTATTGTCGGGGCTAGATCTGCTAATTGTTTAAAAAATTCTGACACCATATTAATTAATTCTGGTGACATATCGGTTTTTGCATGTACTATATCGCCTGCTACATAAATTAACGAATTAGGAGTTTTTGTTTTTTTAATATATGAATATAAACGTTTAAAGACTAAATTGTATTCTTTATGTCGTTTAACGTTTCTAACATGTACATCTGCTATATGATATATTTTATCAATTGAATCTAACTGTGTTTCTATAATCTGCATAATATTGTTTGTTCCATTAAATATTCTTGAGACATACGAGGTGTATTCTCTAAGATTTCTTTTGTTTTTTCGAATCCTAATTCATTAGGATCTTTACTAGTTAAGTCTACAAAGTAAACATTAAGTCCATTGTTCATAAAATAACTAGCTGTTTCTAAGGCTTGTTTTTTTGCATCCTTATCAAGGCATATATAAATTTCTTTAACTCCTTTTTCTACAATTCGGCGCTTTAACGTATCTGAAATAGTTTTTCCAAATAATGGAATGACATTACGTTTAATAGTAATTGCATCAAAAGCTCCCTCTACTAATATAATTGGCAAATTCCAATTTATATGTAATTCAAATCCAATAATATCTTTTGATGTCGGAGGGTTTTTATGTTTATATATATCATCTGCATAATATGCTCTTGCAACAAAATAATTTAAACTTCCATTTGCATCATAACTTGGAATTATTATTTTTTTGCGGTACAATCCTTTTCTACAATATCCAATTCTATATTTTAATATATCATGGATACCAATTCCTCTACCTTTAAGATAATAAATTGCGTTCCTATATTCAGGCGATAATTTATCTAATTGCCATAATGGGCGGTATCCTTCTGGTAATTGTAAAACAGGTGTGTCTGTAGTTGTTTTAGTTGGCTTATATTCTACTTCATCTAATATCTCAATTAGTTTAGATATCTTTGCGCGATCTACTGATAATTTACGAAATAATGTAACTAATTTTCTGCCGGCAATATTACATACCCAACAATGCCAATGCTGTGATATAGTATTAACTTCTAACTTTTTCTTTTGTGTATGGCAAAATGGACAATGATAAGCTACATTATTATTATTTGTAGATCTACCAGAACCTAAAACAGTATCTACTAATGTACGTAATTTAAAGTTTTTCATTTAAACTAATATAACAAAAATATTTCAAATAACCTAATTTTTTTCAGAAAACCATGAGTTTGGAATTAACTTTTCTGCCCATTTAATTCCATGTTTATCACAATAAGATCCATATGTAGTTTTTGAACCTTTACGTATTTTTGTCTTTCCTGACATGAATACTATTCTAATATCTAATTCAGGGTGTTGTTTTTTAATAAGTAGATGTTTTTTTCTATCTTCTACAACCCATCGGCCTTTTGTTTCAACTAGAATGCCATTAGGTAATGTAAAATCAATTGTATAAGTATGTTTAGTTTCTGGTTTAATATATGGTATTACTGTAACTTCATATTCAAATGGTATTTTTGCTTCTTTTAATTGGTCTGATACTTTATGTTCGAATCCAGATCTGTAACCATGTTTTAATGCATTTGCGCGTAATTTGCTTTTAGTTCTCCATGTCATAACTTGTTCTTTTATATAAATATACTAATAGTCCCAACGAACCACAAAATTCATATCAATATCATCTCGTTTCTGAATTGCTTGTGATAATTTACCAACTGCTAATAATTGTGATTTATCATTATATAACCCAATTGAAGTTATATACGGCTTCATCGTACCGGATATAAATCCTGGGTGAATTAATTCTCCTGAGCCATTTGATGATAAATAATCATTTGAAGTTTCATTACCATCAGGTGGATTATATGTTGCTGATGGATTCATTGATACATTACATACATCTTTTGGTACTTCAATAAATGCCTCATTTTCATATACTGTATGAACACCATTATACCGAATGGTATAAGAACCAGTTAATGCGCCTTCAAATTTTGGTAATGGTGAAGATATTACAACATGTCCGTTTCGATAAAATACATTACCTGCTACACTAGATTGATATAAAGAACCAGATAAATAATGACTATTTGCTAATGAAGCAATTTGAGTAGTTGATAATCCATATCTATAATATCTCATTTCTGCCATACTTCCTGAAAATGCTGCAAAATCATGGTTTGTCTGTTTAGCACCAAATATTATATCACGATTATTTTTTGTAGGACCTGTTGCTATAGATGATGAAGCTTCTTTTGTTCCATCCACCCATAATTGTAATTCGCTTCCAGATCTCTGCGCAACAATATGATGATATGATCCAGTACATTGAGTAGTTGATGTACACGAAGATAATGCATTATCTCCTTTAACTGCGAATCCAATTTTACCATTTGTAAGTACGCCACTTTGATTATTTTTAATAGATATATGATATGGATACTTATCTAAATCTATATACTGTGTTCTAGTCTTTACAAGCTTATTTATTGGGTCCCAATAATCTTCGGTGTAATCTGTTTGTTTTCGTATCAATGAATTATAAGTAGTATCTTGGTTAGATTGAGAAATACCTGCTCGCATCCAGAATGACCATGCAAAATTATCTCCTTCTCCTGGATTAAAGTCTGAATGGTTTGGTGTTTTCATATAACTATTAACTCCATCGAAAGCACCTGCTATTCCTGAATCTGCTACTGTACCTGTAAGCGTAACACCTGGGTGAGTTGTTATAGACTTCATTTCTGATTTAATTTCTGTATTAGCATGACTTAAAACTTTCATTGGAGAATTTGTAGTACCGTAATTAGTATCAAACTTTCTGAATTCATTATTAAAAGTCCAATATCCAGATAACTTTCTTTTATCTGCAAAACTTGCTGAATCAATTTCACTACTTCTTAGATTGCCATTACCATCATCATACAATGACCAAGCTTGGTCAGTAACATGTAATGTACCTGGTTTTATTTTTTCTCCCATTTCGAAATATGGGATTGAAAATACTGAGGCTGTCATAAATAATGATTTTTCTACAGTTCTTTGATTTGAATGTTCATGTGTACGAGCCGGATCATATGGATGTCTATAATACCGGTGATCTATATGGTTCCAAACCATATATTGATTAGTCCCATTTATATTAACTGGGTCATTTGATGCAATGGCTGCGCCTATCGGGGGTGTATACTTTTGATGTCGTGCGCCATATAAATTATACCCACTTCCTGTTTCTGAAACTATATATAATTTATATGCTTTGAATGAAGTGGTTCTATAATCGCCTTTGTCAATAGATCTAAATACTGTTGGTATTGTTGGCATATCATATTACTATTTTATTAAAAGTCTAACTTAACTTTAATTAATACCTCTCTGGTAAATGATTTTAATAAAGGTTGACTAAGTTTTGCAACTGCTAATAATTCTTTTCTATCGTTATATAATCCTGCAGTTGTAATATATACTTGAGGATCATATACAAATGTATTGTATGCTAATTGTCCTAATGATCCTGTTATAAATGATGGATTATTTGAATAATTATATTCAGCATTTTTCATTCGCACAAAATAATATGTAGATTTTACTGCTTCTGATGACCTTGCTTGTAAACCTAATGTGGTTGTATTATTTCCATATGATGATGACATAGCATTGACCAACTGTACCATATGATTGGCTCCTTGAACACCACTTCCGAGCGCGGTAGTGAATCCAGCTCCTCCAAGTACTCCTGGTGCTTCATCTAATTTAGTTCCATTTAGTATAACTACTCCATGTTGAGGATATAATAATCCAAAATATACTGGTGATGATGCGTTATGTATAGACGTTCCTGCATCAATTGATCCTGATACAATATTATAAACTAGACCTGCTTCTCCTACTGTTCCTGCTACTGATGAATCATCTATTAATCTAACAGTCCTTGCTGCATTAGAACCAGTTGCTCCCATTGCTAAATTTATTTCTAAATTACCTGGATCTATTTTTTCTCTATAACGGGCTCTATTAAAATTAAGTATATAAATTGAATCTGTATCTGTGCCATTAATTGTAAACTTTTTATCATCCGGTGCTAGTAATAATTGAGCATACTGTTTATAAATTGCTCTTGATGGTGTATCATTATTTAAATTACCTGTTGTATCTGCAGATCCTGATCCATTAAAGTGTCCATATGCAACGCTAAATTGTTCGACTGCAGTTGTATCTGTTGCAGGATCTTTATCATATACATCTACAAAATATGATTGTTGTGTAGATGTCAATGCTGATGATGTATAATATCCAGTTAATGTTCCTGTATTACCTGAAAATAATCCTCTTGTAACTGTTTCTTGATTATTTGGTAATACATCATCAGTTGGATCAAATGCTGTATATATTCTTCCTAATCTAGCTCTTCGGTTTGCTAATTCACGTTGTCTAATAATATTGTTAGCCAAGTTTCTAGCTAAACTCATTACTTGTTGATTGACTGCTCCGCCTCCTCTTCTAGGAGATACTTGATCTCCTCCTGCTGCGGGCATTCTTGATCTACCATAAAAATTTCCTCTAACTGCCATTTATATTCCCTTTTTAACTTCCTTGTATAGTAGGTGCGGCCGCGGTAGTTGCAACTTGTAATTTCTTAGCAGTTACTGTTACACTAACTCTACCTCCGGTCTCATTTCCTATTAATAATAATGTTGCTGTTTTATCTGATAACAATTGTTCTTTTGCTACAACTTCAAATTCAAATCCAGTAACTGTAATTGATTGTGCTGCTTCTGAATCACCAATAAATTGTGGTACGGATGCTGTCCCTCTAGCAGATTTTGTAGCTCTAATTGATGCTACATCTGAATCTGATAATATTGCTGTATAACCAAATTGTCTATTACCTCCATTGAAGTTAACTGTATTTGGTTTAATTATCGTACTTTCTCCTGATTCTAAGCTGATTGCTGTTTGTGATACACGTACTACTGGAATCCTTGCAGATCCTTTTGGTAATGTCACTAATTTATATTTTAACATTTGCGTCTCATCTGCTAATGCTTCTACGATTGGCATATTTTCTATTGCTGCTCCATAATATGCTGTACCCAGTGGATGTTCTGTGTTATATAAATCGTAGTCGACTTCATCATCTGCTAATGCAAAATGTGTAATTTGAAATTCATCTCTACCACGAGCTAATAATTCTCTACCTTTTTTAGTTAAGATAGCATCTACTGTAATTGAACTGTTATCTAAGTATCCCATTGTTATTCCCTTATTCTTTTAAATAAATATACACATACCTTGAATTCAAGGTAATTACTGTACATCTAAATTACCCAAGCTTTTATTTTGAGTATATATTAATTGATTTGCACTTACTTCATAAACTTCTATAATTGGTTTATAAGATAATGCTGGTATATTTGAGGCCTGGTTTATTCCTGCTGATTGTAGCTTACATCCTGAAAATCGTTGATTTTGTAAATCTATTGGGATGAATCTATTTGGTGCTGGTATTAAACTTTGGCTCCAATAAATATTTAATGATTGGCTCAATGTTCTCATTAATGTATTATCACGTTTTGACATATCAAGTGAAGTTGAATGATAATGATTTATTTGGTACATATCACCATTTAAACTATTCCGCTGATTCCATATAACACTACCCGTCGGACTATAATTTAATGGATGTTGTGAAGTAGTCACTTCATTTGGCATTGATGCAGCTATGGCGGCTGCAGGATCTACTTGGTAAGGAAAATTAATTCCAATATGTTTATACACTGTACCATTATATACATTATTATCTGCAACAAGTATCGATCCATTACTATTTCCATTTTCATCTTTTGATCCTGATCCTGGAAAGTATGCTGTATATTCATTTGCCCAATACCCACTCTGGGATATCATGTTTGTAACTCCGGCAGATACATGTTTATGTGGCATATCAATACTTCCACTTATTGGTACAATTGTTCCTGTAAGCAATTCGTTTCCGGTCGGGTTGGTATTAGCATAAATATCCATATATTGTACACTTGCAGTAAACATTGGTTCTGTCTTTACAGGTTGATTATATATTTTAACCTTAGCTCTTTCTAATGCATGTGGTTCAATCAATAACCCTGTTGCAACATCTGCTCTTGCCGGTAATAATTGTTTTATTTGTTTAAATAATGTAAAGTCATATAACGAAAATATTCTGATATATGCATTTATATCGTTTTGTCTATTATACTTTTTCCAATAATTATCTGCAAATCGATGTAAGTCTGGATATGATGTTTCAAACTCGTGAGATGGATCACCTACATAATCATCTAATTCAACATCACCTACATGATTAAAAATATCTTTATTAATTTGATCAGCCATGGAATAAAACAATCCTAATCGATTTGAATCAACTGGTGCATAATCAAATGATGATTTTTCTGATGTTGATGTTACTGATAAAGGTCGTATCAATTCATTTGATTCTAATCTAATTTTCTGAGATCTAGGATTATTACCTCCCAACGATATTCCTTGAATATAATATGTCTCTTCAACTGGTTCATAATTTCCTCTCTGAGCATTTAATGGTGTTACAAACCCTGATGCAGATGCCTTTGTATTCCATCCATCAGTATAAGGACTAGAGAAATCTGTAATAGTTTGATTTGGATGTGATGATGATAAAAATAATCCAGTTCCTACACTTCTATCAACTGCATTTAAATCTGTTCCTAATGGATAATGTCTTACCAATGTATCATATGATGCTGTTGGATGCCTTGAAGATACATATGATGATGGATTCAATGTATGATAGTTAAATGATTCATCAGTTACTTCTTCTATCCATTGCCTATATTCTTGAACTGATCCAGAATATATGGATGGAAATAGTGAGGATGAATCCATACCTGATGTATTTGTAACAGATATTGGATAGTTAGCTGCAAGCGATCCAAATGACGCTGTCAATGCAGCCTTTACACCATTTTGTAATGTACCTGAAGATCCTGTACTACCACCTATTAATATTCTCCGAGTATCAAGCTGATTACCCCACCTAACAAAATGACTACCAGTTGATGGTGTTAATGCTAAATTTGAAGTATGTACTATTTTACCTGTTATATAATCTGAAGCTTGTTGTACTTTTAAGTTGTAAGTAGTATCTGTATTTGCAACTTTATTAAAATGGGTACCTGTTGTTGTATACCCTAAACTCAAATTCCAAAAATTTCCATCATATATTGGAATATATTGGGTCATGGATGCCGATGCACCTCCAAATGCATCTGTAGCCATTGAAAAATGTACTCTACCATAATTTGTACTTCCTGAATATGATGCTGTATGTTGTATTGCTACATGCCAATTAGGGGACTCTAGACCGCCGGCAGCTGGAACATATGCATTTGTAAGCAGTAACATGTCTTGTTTCATTCCGGGTTTAAATCGTATTTCATGTGTTTGTATAGGATATTCAGTATTTACTGCTCCATATACACCTGCCACATCTTTTGCATAAGAATATGGGACATCTAATCTAGCTCCTGGATTCATCTGTAATGCATATGAAAATCTATCTTCAATTAATGCTGGTGCATCTCCTGATATTTTGGGGCCGCCATATTCTCTAATCGATAATAATGTTTGGGGGACACCATATGCATTCATTAAAGCTTTTATTCCTCTAGAGGTTCCTTTGCTTTTTAAAAGATATGGTAAGTTATTAACAATTCTACGCCAAACTTCTGTTGTAATATCCTCATCTGGTTTAGAAAATAATTGTCCTGTTGATTTAAATTGTCCTGAACCAGATTTACCTAATGTATATTGCATTAATGAAGAGGCCTGATTTCCATTGGCCAATGTCCAACCCATACCTTTTGCCGCATCATATAATAAATGTTTATTTACTCCTAACTTTGGGTGCTCTTCACCTACCGGCACTTTAGTTAATGCTTTAATGTAACTATATAGAATATCAAAATGATGTGCCATCATATCAATAAACATTACATATTGAGAATTATTTTCATCTTCTTGTATATGAGCTGGAATAGTATTTCTTAACTGGTCATTATTTTCGTCATCATATAAAGATGCTGTTGCAAATACGCCCTCATACCAAGATGATGCCAATGAAGATGTAGAATGATGATATTCGTAAGCTGATGAGCTTATATATTTTGGATAAGGTTGTATTGTATATCCTTCTGCTCCAATAAACCCACCATTAGATCTAACATTTACACCAGGCCTATTGTATACATTTTCAAAATGAGTAAATAAACTTGAGGTTTGTTCATAATATAACCAGCGTTCAAATCCATCAAATCCTCCTACTATTTGATTTTTAAAGTTTTCATTCTTATCTATAGTTCCTTGGAATGTAGTTGCATCATCACCTAATGCATTATTTAAATTGCCAATTTCTCTTTCATGGTATTCAATTAATTGTAGTTTATATTTAAAATTTATAACTCTTTCTTTTGCCGACGAATAATGTATAAAATTTTGAAATCCGCTATAATCAATTGCAGGAGCAGATGAATAATTGTTTGGACCTTCATAGCTAGGACCAGATCCAAATGATCCCGAAAATATTTTATCGATTATTTGTTGTGATGTGGCTGCAGAAGATCCTAATAATTCATTCCATGATTTAAAATCTGTTTCTGTAATTGTAGAATAATCATCACCTGCGGTAAAGTTTGCTCCTGCCATTATATTTGTCGGAGCCTTTGTTGGTACGACATTTATATCTACATTATCTATAAATGAATCTGCAAGTTCTTCTACAATCCATAAAGGCATTTTTTCGTTTATAGTAGCTGGTAATTTTTTATATAAACGGACTACAATCTCATTTGATTCGCCCCAAGATTTTTGATTAATTATTTTAAATATTCTATTTTGGCCTAAGTTTAGAGCAACTTCATTGCTCATAGGTCTTTCTTCAATGCCTATTTCGTTACCATCTTCATCGGTTATAATTTCTGAATAACTATCTCTACCAAATTTATCTAAATATTCGGTAATAGTGCTTGCATAATCTTCTGCAGTTACGCCTTCTGGTAAATTAGCTGCTATATAAACTTCTCTCCTATCAGGAGATATTTCTTTAATATATAAGGATGGCTCTTCTGGTTGGCTTAATAATGGCCTATGTATATTAACAACTACTTCAAATAATCCTCTAGTTAATTCAAAAGATTTTAATGCGGTTGTGTAATTAACATATAACTTACTTCCTTGAATTTCAAATTCTGTTGTAAGACCACCGGTGATATAATCTTCGGAAGGTGTATATGCATGTAGTTCTACTATAGGCGTATCAGTTGGAGCTACATCTGTCATATCTAGCTGGAGTAGTTTTTGGTCTTCTTCATTCCATACTATCCCCGATACTACACCATTGGTAGTTAATATTTCATCTTTATTTGTAAACCTATCTAATGCCATATTATACTTTTGGGATATTGTTATTAAATTTTAAAGCTTGGCCGTATACATACTTATTCATTATTCGCTGAACTGAGGTTGGCCAAATTATTGCAAACTTATTTCTTCTACCTAGTTCATTATAAATCTCAGATCGCATATATTCAATAGCTTTATATTGATTCAATAATGCAGTCCTTAAATACCCATCTACATCTTTTCGTATTCGATCGGCATCTGCTATTAGGCTTAACATTTCATCATCTCGGATTGTTTCATCAATGTCTGTTATTGCATCTAATAATGCTTGGAAGTCTTCTAAATTTCTAGCCTTTATTAAATCTTCATCAAACTCTTCTATAATTCCTTCTGCTTCATCAATATAATCTGTTATTTCCGTCCACTTTTGATCAATTATTATAGATCTATCATACATCTCTTCGACAGCTGGCATCCATTGTTCTGCAATACATGCCTTTAAATACCAATCATCATCCATAAATCTCCAAGGAGGTAATCGATCGGTTTTGCCATGCGGTACCGATCCGACTAAGACATTATAATATCTGGCTGCGCCGTATACTGTAAGAGCTGGGAGCCAGGCTAATGGATTGATAAGGAACCACATTCCTGCTGTTGTAGCTGCTCCACGGGTAATCTTAAGTTTAAATTTATCTCGCGAAACAGTTTTCATCCAATGTTTTCCACCATTAGATACAATTTGATTTTCTTCAGAGTTATTCATTGAAAATCTCATACGCCAATTTTTTGAAAATAATTTAAAAATATTATACCGGTCATCTTTTGTTTTTAATTTTTTCTTCTTCTTTTTAACGAATTTCCAAACATCATCAGATCTCATTACTTTATACATTGGACTATCTTTACCTATCTTATCTGTTACGTATTCGTTGTAATTATCAGGTAATGTACTAAACAATGCACGGGTTTCCTGTACTAACGCTGCTACTCCAGGAAATAGTTCTAATATATCATCTTTAATTGTATCTATTTGGCCTTGGTATATTGCCTCTTGTATTAAAGATTTATACTGGTTCTGGTCATAATACTTAACAGAACCTTTTGGCTCGTATGGATTAATTGCTGCTATAGTAAATGGATTACCACCATTTGCATAATTATCTAGATATTCGACATATTCTCTTTTGTCTAATCCCGCACGGCCGTCCGGTCTAATACCTTGGTCGGCTGCATCTTCTGGGTCTTTAAAAATATCTGCTCCATCTGCTTCTACTATATGAGAAAATAATGACCATAATGGATCATTTTTCCCATCATCTGAAATTATAGATGTATCGTAATTATCATTTATTACCGTAACTGCTCTTGCTTTAATTAATAAATTAATTAAACCGTTTACTCCATACCTACCTTCTTGATGATAATCAGTTAATGCCATTCTACCTTTATTATCCATAAACTGTGGGTGAATCTCAGCATATAATCGCATTACATATGCATCTTTTACTTGTTTCCAATGGCCATTGATCATCATACGAAGTCCCCATACTGCATCATCATATTCTACATCTGTATCTCTGGTTACTCCTTCGGAGTCATATACACCAGGATTATCTGTTCCATTTGGAAACTTTTGAGGCCAGTCTAAAATAATCATTTTGCCTTCATATTGTTCTCGGAATTTTTCTCTAGTAGTTTGTGTCATAAATACTTGATCAAAATATAAATCTTCCAGATCTTCTTGTTGATATAAATCTATTCGTTTTCCAAATGCTGAATCAGAAAGATTCTCTCCTCTAATTGCAAGTGGTTTTATATATTCACCTGGGTCTCTCTTAAATGGATCTCTGAGTTCATATCCTGATCGGAATCTTGTATCTGGTGTCCATTCTCTGGTCCTGTCGATTACAATTCCTTGGCCTAATCTATTTCGGAATTCATCTACTGCAGTCATATCACCTGAGACATTTCCTTCCATAGATAAATCGAATTGTTTAAATTGGTCATCAGTTGCTATTCTAATAGAATCATATCGCAGGCCTGCTTCTACTAACATTACTTCTAATGTTTTATAATTTGGTATAGGATATGCAACACCATCATCGGTATAATATACACAAAACAAGTCTGTTATTTGATCTAATTCTTCATGATCAAGTTCGAGTATTAATTCTGGACCTTCTTGTATATATAAATCATGCATGTCTCGCAATGTAGTTGATCTAGATGTTAAGAATAATCCAGATTCTCCCTTTTCTATTATTTCGACCACTTCTTCATCATCTGGGTCTTCAAAATATTCCCATTCTTCGTCTATAAATTCATCTAACTCTTCTGCATCTACTGTCGGGAATGTTTTAGTAAGATTATATTCACTAAATTCCTTAACAGGTGTTTCCGAACCTTTTACTGCATCTTCATGTTCAGGGCCCTCCATAATAGTTCCATCTTTCATCTTATGTTGAGTCTTTGGTACTACCGATAATATACCACTTGCATTTCTTTCTAATATATTTCTTGAGATAGGAGATTTCTTTTTTCCTACTCCATTAGCTGTAAGTGTTGCTTTGGTCTGAGACAGTTCTCCGTTTTTAAATAATGCATCTTCCGGATATTCGTCTTGCATTATACGCAATAACATTTCTTCTTCACTTGGTTGAACCTTTTCTGAAGATTTATTCTCTGTATACTTATTTGCCATATTATCTCACTACCTTAAAATAAAAATCATCAAATGTTTGTGTATCATTTGATCTTCTACATGTTAATTTTATTTTATAATATCTTTCCGGCATAAACGAATCCATTCTTAAATCAAAGAAATTAACATCATCTGCTGGATTAGCATCTTGTTCATAATTTGATATCTTTGTTGTTGAATTACCCCACTCTGTTTCATCTTGTATAATAATATCATTTGTTACTGAATCAATAATCTCATATGAACTTGATATTGGTAACCTATCATTTGTCATATAAAATGAAGATGTAGAATATGTTTTACTTGGAAATTCTGGACGACATCCTATATAAAATCTTGCTATATCAGATGTTCTATATTCTGATTTGATATTTTTAATATATGGAATATATGTTTTACTAGATATTCCTGCTGAGGTTGCCATTGATGAATCATCCCAGCATACTTCTAATCTTGGTACATATATTGTATGAGATTCTCTTCCAAAGAATTGTAATTTACCTAACACTTCTCCTGATATTTCATCTGTATGTGGTCGTTTTACAATAAATCCATTATTAGTTAATGAATCATCTGCCCATTTTGATACAATATCCGTAACATCTATTTTAAGATCTGGTGATTCGTTTTGGAATGATTGGGAGGCTTCATATCCAGAACCTGTTATCCAAGTTCCACCACCTATCAATGTTTCTGTTGATCCCATCTGTCCTACACTATGAGCTGATCCAGTTTTCCATTGGTCTGCTATATCATCACCCGATCGGTAATACCATGATGTTCCATATTTTTGTATTGGAGTATCTGAGTAATTTCCTCCTCCATTAATCCATGATTCAGATACTGGAAAGGCTTTTATATCATATGACTGAAGTAAGTCAGATGCATTGGCTGCAAATAATCTAAGATATGCTGATGCTGATGCAATATTACTCGAATCAAATGTTGGTATATCACCAGAGGTAATTGCATCTTGTATTACTGTAAGTTCGCTACCAAAGTCTATTAAAAATCTGCTATTATATGTATTGGCTTGTATTATACCTTGCAATTTAGAACCTGATGCAATTTTTGTTAATTCTAATATCTGGTCTATACCAGTATTTTGTTCTGGATATTTTTCGTATAATGTCGTATCCTTTTGTGCGTAAAATAATCTTTTCATAATTAGTCCCTTAAGGTTTTACTACTCTTCCTGTAATATCTGAATTTGGATATTTTATTTCAAATATGCTTGGATCTAATGATGGATATATTATTCCATTTTTAGTGGCTGTTTTAATATCATATACATTTCCAGAATATCCAGCATCCATATCAAATAAATTTTTAAATTCTAATGATGCAACACTTTGTACTCCAGATACAGTGTCAAGTTCTGTTGTCAAGTTTGATATATTCAGTGGTCCATTAATTTGCATCCTATCACTAGACAATAATTGTTTTAATCTTTCTATACATCGCAATATCACATCATTACTATTTTGATTAGGTCGGGTTATGATTTCAAAATCAAGACCGATATTAATAATATACGCATCTTTAATATTAATTGCATCAGTTAATATTCGATGCTCTGATAAGTATGTTCTTAAATTTTCTTTTGTTGCATTGTTTAGTGTAGTTAAATTTTTAGTCGAATCATACCCTAAACAATACATATTTAATGCTAATGGATTACTCACAACATCGCGGGGATAATCTTTATCAGATGAATCTAATTGAGAATCACCGATGATATATACCTTTTCAATTGATCCATACCTTGCAGGCATAGAATAGGCTCTTATTATATAATCTTCTCTTGTTACTGCTCTATTTTGTGCAGCAAATGCAGCTGCAGCTTCTAATCTTATATTATCTAAATTTGGACGAGAAGAAGCTCCTCTTGCTGGTTCTGAATTTGTAACGGCAATTGATCCTTTTGTACTATCTAAATTAATTGTACTATTATCATTTAAATAATTTACCTGTGATACTGATGTGATTGAATTTACGTTAACATTTTCTTTAATATCACCACCAACTGTATATGTTACTGTTAATGTTGTGTTAGATGGTACTAAACCATATGTACTTGTATATAAAAAATTACTAGGATCTAGATTAGCTGATGTGGTACGTGATAGATGTTCTAATCCAAGACCTACATTTTTTGGGTTTGGAATCAGCTCTTCATCTGAATCTGATGAAATTCCTGATCCGAATTGCATTTCTGTCTTTCCATCTGCTCTTACTCGAGTCACAAATCTCCGCGCAGTTTTTCTTAATTTAAGAATATAAGGAGTAGTTGTCCTGTATTGTGATAATTCAGGATCATTGAATGCAATATTTGCAATATCCTCAAACACAGTATCTTGCGCTAAATAATCTACTTTATACCATTCATTGCCACTACTATCTATTACACTAATAATATCTAAGAAATTATCTACAGGTAAGATAATCTTATCAAATTGTTTTGGGTCCTCAAATGCAAAGTCATCTATTTTAATTTCTCCCGAAATTATTGGTGTAGATTTTTTTAAAAGATAATATGTAACATTACCAGATGCATCTATTGAATATGTTGATATATCAGCTGGAGATGTATCATTGAAATCTATTATTTCTGTAGATCTAAATAATGATCCATTTTCTGCATTAAACCGAGCTCCTGGTTCTAATGTTAATGCATATCTCATATCAGGTAATGCTGAAGCTCCTGTTCCAATTGATGGTACTAATTGAAATACATCTAAAGTTGTTGTAGCTGCTGTTCTTAATTTTGGAGAATATCCAAACATTTGAGATAATGCAAATACATTACCCTGTTCTTGTGCTGTAGCTAGATTTGTTTCTCTAAATGTCTGGTCTGTATAGTATGATAACACGTCGCCGACATATGCTGCCATTTCTATAAACATCATCCCAGGTGATGATTCATTAAAATCTTTATATGAGTCTGGAAAATATGTTTTAGCGAAATTTATTAGATTCTGTCTAAGCTGGCCGAAATCTTTTCCTACATATTTTACTTCTTTTTGTACTAATGCCATATTAATATGCTCCTGTATTTATTTGTGTTAATTCTATAGGGGACGGAGTTGCAACTGGTGCATCTTCTACATCGCCTACAGTAAATGTATTTTCATCAGCTACAATATTAATTACTAAATTTGCACCAACTCTATTAACTTTAAAAACTACTTTTATTATAAGATTATGATCTGGTTGTGCAATATCAATTGATATTAATGATATATAAGGTAGCCACTTTTCAATATCTCTTGTTAATGACTCTGTAATTCTGGGCTGAAGGTCTTCTACTTGTTGTTCAAATAATAAATTCTGTAGATCTGTCCCAAAATCTGGTTGCATATATCGTTCACCTTTAGTTGTTAGTAATAAATTTTTAATATTACTAATTGCCTGTTCCTCTGTTGAATATGTTGATACAAATACCGATCCTGCATTTTCTGTTGCTGCGTTATAATCAGTACTAACCGATTTCTTACCACTCGGTGAATTGAATGGTAACGAAATACCTAATGGAATGGTATTTCCTACCTTATTTGGTTTATATTGATATATAGGTCTAGCCACTTATTAATTTCCCTTCTTCTTGTCTATAGCCTTCATCAAACTAGAATAATCTTTTGACATTAAATCGACTGTCTTTGCGACATTTTTATTTTGCATATTAATTGGCGCGCCATTGACGTCGTTAGTTACTAAAGGTCTTGATGTAGTTGTATTGGATGATCGATCTGATATGAAATCTTCGGCCATATCTGTTTGATATATAGATGGCATATCATTCATTGTAGTAAAATCTGCATTATACGCCGTCTCATTTAATATATCATTTAACATACTATTTTTAACAAATGTCTTTTTCTTTGTAGATGGTTTATGCACTGAATTTGCAACGTTATGTAAATCCACGCCATGGTCAATTACCTTCTTATGATCAACTTTTCTTTCAGTAAGTGCTGACCGTACTTCTTTGCGTACAATTGATTGTACTTCTTCTCTAATTATCTTTCTTAAGAGTTTTGTAAATTTTAATGTTTCCATAAATTCTTTCTTTTATATAAATATTGTTTTGCATGTATTATGCGATATTCTATACAACCTTTCCTACACCTGTACCAGTTGTTGTCGATTGCCCAGGAGATACCGTTACATGTGCATACGAAGATCCTGCAGTTGCTATTCCTGGAGCTACTACTCCGATACCAGTTGTTGTTGTTTGTACATCGCCTGATTTTATAAATAAATCTATAGCCATTGCTAATTCTCGTGCGAATATCTTTCGTCCATCTATGTTAAATTTGGCTTTTTGTGCCTTTTCTTGAGCTATTATAATATCAGCTATTAGTTTTTGTTTATTTAATGGCATAATTTATCCTCCTTGATTCATTTGTTTATATTTTGTAATTATTTGTATTAGTTCATTCGCTGCAGGAATGTTTGGTAACGTTTGTCCTCCCATAGGTGTTGGAAAGAATGATATTCCTGTGAATACTTTATTTAATGTTGTTAATAGGTCATCAAATAATGTAAAAAATTCATCCATATCCACTGCCCATGCTGGGGTAGATATTGCAACTGTAGTTGCTCCTGATAATAATATTGAATCTACTTTTGAATTAAATAATATTCTATCTGAATTTATTATTACCTGTGCACCTTCGAATACATTACTTCCAAGTATACTAGAAGCTGGTGGTCCGAATGCTGGTTGAGATGAATTAATATTAATTTTCTGATTAGATGCTATAAAAATGGAACTTTTATCTTGTTCTGGATCTTCGATTACGTATAATCCACCTTTTGCAGTATTTAATCCAGATGTAAGTGCCATAAATGGTTCACCAGGTGTTCCAGACCATGGCTGAGTAGGTTGATCATATGGGCCTCCTGATACTGTAGAACTCATTCGGAATGCATTTCCATATCTATCCTGTGTTAAAATATCTCCATCATATGGTTGTAATGGTGGTATTTCTTTTTCTTCATGACTTATCTGTGTAATTGTATCATCTGATAATGGCTCTCCTCCCATACCTCCTGATGGATCTGCATTTCCTCCTGAACCTGCTTTTCCTACATGTTCA
>TARA_R110001583_G_scaffold150214_1_pt1 | contig 34552 bp, 20 predicted proteins | sample TARA_R110001583 | Tara Oceans TARA_R110001583 (sample SAMEA4398432) | marine metagenome | biome: Polar Biome; feature: [MES] marine water layer (ENVO:01000295) within the mesopelagic zone...; material: water (ENVO:00002006), including particulate matter (ENVO:01000060) such... | reverse complement strand
AGATACTACCTGCGTCTGTGTGTCCGGGAAACTATAGCCACTTCATACTCCCAAGGTGGAATTAACCGTTGCATATTAGCAGTGGAACAAGAGCTTAGTCAGGCAATGCATGAGCTAGTCGACACTGCTATGTCTGGAGATAAAAAAGCTCTTGGGACCGCAGTCTCTGATATAACTCGAAATATATTGCTGAATGAAATTAAGCGTGAAATGAGCGATATCAATAAGGCATTAGCCGATAAGCTCTCCACGGAAATGCGCGGCCTATCAATCAGGCTAAATGACTATGATATGGGGGAAGCTTGGCTGGCTGATTTTACGGAACGTGTTCAAGACAGCAGCGCTCGCCTAACTACGTCAATTAGGTCGTTTTCTGAAAGGTTATCTGCGAAGGCATCAGCTAATTCAAATGAAAAAGAAAACGATAATAACAATGGAGCTAGCACTCTCTCCCTTTACAGAGTGTTGGCAACTTCACTTGCGGTGACAACTAGTATTGTCGCACCAATCATAGAAATTCTGATTATCTTCATGCCTGAACTCTTGTCGGGGGTTATGCGTAAACGACAACGCGAAGAAATACTTAAGCAAATTAGCAACCAACTAATCCCAAGTGTCAAACGGCACCTTCAAGCGAGATTGCCAGATATTTTCAATGAGCAAGTTGCCCTGCTAGTAACTGAGATGTCAGCCAGCTTTGAGGAGAAGATTAAGGAGCAACAGCTTACCCTTGCCCAGGTAACACAAGAAAAGCGTAATAGCAAAACAGATTTACAGGAGCAGCTTGAATATCTCGCCGACAGGCAACTACAGTTGAAGCGGCTTGCAAGTCAATACCTTTACCGCGAGGGAATGACATGCTAAGGGATCAGCTTATACAACGAACTCGTAAACTAGAAGATATACTAGCCCGTAATACCTCTTCGATTGGTATAGAAGCGGCTAGTCTGCGTGCTGAGCACAGTATGGAAAGTGCTGACTCTCTTGAGAAGGCATTTACTTCGATTGAGGAACAAGAGCGATTGATGCAGGTAGGGATCATAGGTCGTGTTAAAGCTGGAAAATCCTCTTTACTCAATGCTCTGTTCTTTGGCGGAAAATCTGTCCTACCAAAAGCTGCTACACCCATGACGGCAGCACTTACTACCATTACTTACGGAGAAGAATTATCAGCCGTAGTGGAATTCTATTCTAAAGATGACTTGGAGGCCATACGTAACCAAGCAGAAGAGTACGATAAGCGATTTAATGAAGAGTATGTAGTCGTTAAAAAAAAGCTTGAGTACGATGAGTGCAGACATCAACAATGGCCATCACAAGCAGGTGCAATGGAAATAACGCTTTCGTCTGAAGCGATAGAAAAAATAAATAAAAAAGCCACCCGGCTGGCACGTAACGCCATGCAGTCTAGTGAGGTTTTAACTGCCGCTTATGATCAGTACAGTCGAATCCGTAGTGCTGGTTTAGAGAGAGCAAACACAAGTAATTCTGCTCGCCTTAAAGCTAATGATCTCGAAGGGTTGAAAGCTGTATTAGGTGATTATGTAGGTGCAGATGGCCCTTATATGCCAATTACGAAAAGCGTCCATATGCAGGTCCCACTTGAAGGACTAAAAAATATTAGAGTCATCGATACACCGGGACTTAATGATCCTATTGCCTCCCGGGAAAGACGAACAAATGAGCTATTGATGCATTGTGATGTCGTTTTTATTGTTAGCCCGGCTGGCCAGTGTCTGAATGTAACAGATATTGACTTGATGGGTCGTATATCTGTAAAAGAAGGCGTTCATGAATTATACTTAGTGGCAAGCCAGGTCGATAATGCTCTGTTCGGCAGTGATATTAAGAAACCAAATATTGAGGATGCTCTAAACGATGTAACGAGTAGTCTTGGGCGACATGCAGTGGACACTCTCCGTCAGCTTAGACAGGAAAGTCCCGAGGTAGGAAATACATTTGATCCCCTTATTCAGCAGCCAGAAGAACGTATTGTCAGCGTTTCGGGTATGGCTCATGCCTTGAGCCAGAAGCTTGGAGACAGAGATAATTGGGATAGCTCCGAAAAAACGGCATGGAATAACTTAGCTAAACACTACCCTAATCAGTTTAACCAATTACAAAGCGAAGATACAAAATACCAGCTTGAGTCTCTTGGAAATATTAGCCGACTCGAAGAGTTACTTGAAAATGCTCGTGGGCAAAAAGAGGCCATCTTAGAAAAGCGTAGTGACAATCTTGTGCGCGCGAAATCTCAAACCTTGTGCCGTTTTCTTGACGCACTACTCAATTATGCACGTGAGAATCAAACCTCGCTTAGGTTGACTGATATTTCTCAGCTTAACAGCCAGAAACTTGAACTCACGAACATGAAAACTGCGCTGGCCGAACGTATGCGCAACGACTTCGAAGAAGTTCGTGTTGAGCTAACGGAAAACATGGCTGCGAATCTTACGGAAACCCTTGAAACCCTTTACGAAATAGCTAGTGAAAAACAAGAAAATGTTCGGAGAACCATAGAGCAGACTAATGAAGTAGATAAGGCCGGTTTAGCGTTTATTGCTAAATTATGGGGGGGCGGAACAAAATTTAATACTGAAACGGTTACCGTTTTAAACACTGCTCCTGCTGCAAGTAATATCAGCAAATACCTTAATAGTGTGTCACAGAAGATTTTAGAGAGTGCGAAAAAGACGCGTAATGAATGGCGGCGAAGTCTATACAAAGTTTTAGTTGAGTCCTATCGCAACACCGTGGGCGATGAGCAGGTTGATATTACGCTTGCTAGGCAGGCAATAAATAACGTGGTGTACAGCATTCCGGTGAAAGAGTTTGAGATCGATACCAAAATGCCTAACATACTGCGTCCTCGGGGTCGAATCAAAGGTAACGAAGCGGAGTTATACTATGATGAAGCTGGGCGCTTTCTTGCTAATCTCAAGATTCGACTTGATGAATGCATTCGTGAATACATTCATAGTTTAGAAAGCAGCTTACCCACGGATATCTCGTCTAGCTTCTATAAATCTCTTGATGAGAGAATCGAACGACTACGCAATGATATTGAAAACAAGGCTGAGTCACTTGATCGCCTTGCTAGGCTAGTTAATGATTTGGAGGAAGTTAGGAATTCATGGGCCAGTTAATTTTATCCCAAGCTATTGCTAATGTGGACAGACTTGCATCGTTCTGGGTTCTGCGCCGTCGTCCTATTGCAGCGGCTATACATGAAGTCTTGCATATAGCTGAACAATCCCATAAAAAACAAACTAAGGCGTTGCATGAAAGCTTGGCATATTCTCAGCAGCTTAAGAGCGAGCTAGGTATACTAGCGACTGTACAGGGCCAGTTGGAAACCGATCTTGATAAGGCAGAATCGGAGCAAAAATCCCTTTATAGCCAATTAATTCATAAGCAAGCAGAATATATTAATGTCTCATCCAGATATGATCTCATCGCAAGTTTGCTGAGGGCCAAGCCCCAAGACAACAGTGGACAGCAACATTTCAAATATTTGTTAGAAAATGATTTTATGCGCTTCGCCAATCAGGTAGCCTCATTGCCTGATGAGGCGCAGGCAGTTATTGAATTACAAGGTGTTGCCGAAGAGTTAGCTCTAGTTGCAGGGTTTCCAGGCATCCATGGCAAGAACCTTATCGCCGTTGCAGGTGGCTTCAGCAGTGGCAAGTCGGAGTTCGTCAACAGCTTCATTCAGGATGCATCTTTTCGCCTTGCTGTAGGTCTCAATCCCGTGACCGCCATTCCAGCGTATGTGTCAGGGGCAAAGAACTCACAGGTACTTGCCTTTTCATCGCAGGGAGGCTCTGTACCTTTGACTATGAATGAGTTCCATGCGCTTACCCATGATTTCGTTCGAGACTTTGCCTTTGACCTTAAGACAGTGATGCCTTACGTCTCACTAAGTACCCAATTAGGAGATAAGGGGTTTGAACATATTTGTTTCATTGATACACCGGGATACGACCCTGCTGCTACAGGCGGATTCACACAGCACGATCATGATATTGCCTTGCAGTATGCATCACAAGCAGGAGTAGTCTTTTGGGTCATAGGTCTCGATGTGAATGGCACCCTACCTAATAGCGATCTAGAGTTTCTTAGAGAATTGCTGAATATCACGACTGCTCCATTTTATATTATAGCCAATAAAGCTGATCTACGAGCAGAAGAAGACATAGCAGAAATACTGGATGAGATAGAAGAAGTGCTCGAATTCGAGGAAATCCCTATAGAGGGTATTTGCGCCTACAGCTCTGTTTTAGGCTGCGAACTCCAATTCCGTGGCCGTTCGCTATTTGATTATCTTAGTGTAAAAAACAGAGCTGTTGAGAAAGAACAACAGCTAATCAAACAAGTTAGTAATGTTTTTGATAGATACCGCCGCTCTATTGATGAAGATATAGAGCGCTCAGCCCGGATGAGTAATTGTTTTCGCTCCTTGCACTTGGATATCCTTCAAACGGGAGATGAAGAGCTATTTCTGCATATGGGGAAACGCTTTGAAGAGTTGCGCAATGAGTTCACCTCAAAGTCTTTTCAGCATAATCTAGAAGTGGCTAATGAAATTGAAGGAAAAATGGTGAAAGCTATTGAGGATTCTTTTAAGTTAATAAGTACCCCAATTGGTGTTGTGGGTTGCAAGAAAGCTAAGTAGTTATATTTTTGGTATGGTCTCTTATAGCTCATATGAAATATAAATGAACGGGCTAGGTAACTCCTGTTTAAAGATATATAGCAATAGGGTTGTATGTTGAAGTCTCTCTGCACACTTTCATTAATAGTATTTTTTGCTCTTCACGACACGGCTCGCCCTTGGTCTTCCTCCCGCTCCTTTGGGTTTTAGTCCCAACGGCCCCAGCCAATGAACACTCCGCCCAAGTGCTTCAACAAGTAGTTTCAATGAGCTGATGTAGTCCGCACGTGTCGCCGGGCTGTATCCCTGCGCTTCAAGCCAGTAGTTTGAAAACCACTGAATATGCTTCAACTTTATTTTCTCAGGTCGATTAACTTCTGGAAATCTATCCTCCACGGTATCAGCAATTTTTTGGATACGGTTTCGATGGCGCGCGGGATGTGGTGGCTTCATGTCATTAAACTTGATACGGGTATAAATTAGTCTCAGGTTCATATGGTTAGCCCACGTAGCTTCTTGAAATATATGGGCGGTTATGGCCTAGCAGCGTCGAGGTTTTTTGCATCCCTCTCGAATGGGCCTCCTTGTCAATTGGTGCCTTTTTAATTGGCGCAAGTTGCTCCGATTCTTGTTCATACGTCTCGATAGCAAAAGCAGCACGCATTTCCCTATAGCTAATCAGACCATGCGCCAGGATGATTAGGCGTCCGGGATTAATGACACTGTGCTTGAAGATTTGATAAGTCTCGTCCATGTGAAGCAGATTGGTGCTGCCTTCGGGCGAATGCTGAATAGCGTATTCTAATGCTTGCCACTGGGTCTTCTCCATGGGGACTTCACGATCATCACTCTGTCTACCGCCTTTCGTGCCTTCAAGGATTCTACATTCCCCATACTGCTTGGCTTCACTATAAAGCCGTTCTAGATTTGCGAGTGAAGCTTCACGTACACGCATACCAAAAGCTCGGGCAAGTAGTAATACAGCTGCTGCCCTTGGGTTTTGTGCTTGCTTCAAAGCCTGCGCTGCTTGTTCTACATCTTCAAAGCGCTCTCCTTGAGGCTCTGTTTGGCGGATATGGGTCCGGCTGCCAACTAATTTGGAAGGTGAGATATATAACCGGCGATCATGTCGCATGCAGCTCATGACAACATTCAAAGTCGAGAGCAGATTTTGAGCATAATGAATTGAATAAGTACCGTCGGTAACAGACTCATGCAGGTGTTTTTCATAAGCTGAAATGTGCTCTTTTGTAATCTTCCGTGCGTCTTTTACTTCATAGTGCTCTTTGATCCAGCGCACGAAATTGGTAAAGCGTGCGTGGTGGCTATGCCTTGTCTGAAAGTGATCATGGCAGCCATATTTATCGTTAAGTGCTGACAGCGCTGCGTAACCAAGCCGCCTCCCATACCCAAAATTGCGTTTTCGTAGAGACCACCCTGCATACCGTCTTGGTACTGCCATAACCCTCTCCTTAATCTGAGTTCTCATTGTCTATAAATAAAAAGGTACAGCTGTGCGCGGCGAGGTCTGCGACTAAAAATAGGCAGATCTACCCCCCACGCTCGACGATCTGCCCTGTAAGTCGCAGTCAGTGTTCACTCCTTATGGGTTAGGAGCCCGGATCGTCGCTTGTGCCGCTGCATGCACGATTTTCGTTATCGCTGTTCATCTGATAGCCGATAAGGCCCAGGGAGATGTCGCGTGATCAACGCATTAACAGGAGAGGGATGCCACGTTGGGCATTAATGTCGAAAGCAGACAATGAGAGCATGGTCGAGATGATGCTCGACTGACATTATGTTATGTCGCTCGCTGGGTTTTAGTTCCAGTTTATGTCCATTTTCAGTTTTTCGATTGCGTAAAAACTATTGATAGCAAAAGGTTTTTTTACAATCCTCGGTTTCATCTCATTTTATGGTGCGTTACGCACCGCGAGTTTTATGTGTGATTTTTGGAGGGTGCTATCCTGGGATAGCGTTCATATGAAGAAACACTTTTTGAAGGCGCCATTTGGCTTTGGAAGGGTTGTAGGTAAGACCTACTTATTTATCGCTGTTTCATTTATCATCGTCAGCTGCGATGCCACAGCACCCAAGCCGTGGTTATCAAGAATAATATTTATGCTTTTATGATTAGAAGTCAACGAATTTCAGACTTGAGCCTATGGCCATTCATAGTGTTCAAAAGGAGCGTTAAAAGTACACTCAGTGTACTTTTAACGCTCCTTTTTGTAGAGCAAGTATCGGCTCGTCCCTCTGAAGTACTGAAAAGTACACTCAGTGTACTTTTCAAGCATAATTTTGCTTCCTGCTTGGCCAAGCAGCCGCATACACGTGGAGGATTTCGTCTTAAGTTGTCCTAGGGCTGATCATTTCACGATACCCTGATAAAGTCTGTGGGGTAGCTAGCAACATAATGCCGAAGGCTGAGCCTTCCGCGATGAATGCCAATTCCATACTGAATGGAGCGTTTGTGCGAGTCAGCGACCAAACATCAGCAAACTTCGGCTTCCTGGCCGAGCACGACGCGTTTTTTGTGCAGTTGGCTTCAGCGGCAGAAGGGGCATTCGCCAGCGACCCCAACACCACGTTAATCAAGCTGCGCCAGTTGAGTGAGGCGCTTGCTCAGCACGTGGCTGCGTTATCAGGGGTAGATTTCGATGACCAGACAAGCCAATCCGATCTCCTTTATCGCCTAAACCGCGAGCTACGACTTGAGTCTCAGGTACGTGAGCTTTTTCATACGCTACGCATAGAAGGCAATAAAGCGGCTCACCAGTTTCGCACTCGCCACAAAGAGGCTATGGATGGCTTGAAACTGGCGCGCGAACTGGCGATATGGTTCCACCGCTCGTTTGGCAACGCTGGCGCTGGATTCAAACCTGGTCCGTTCGTGCCTCCTGCAGATCCCAGCGTCCAACTTCGCCAGTTGCAAAGCGACATCGAAAAACTGCGCCATGACTTGCAGCACGCGAACGTAGAGCTAAACAGTAGCCAGCAACTCAGCCAACTCATTGAGAAAGAAAAGGCCGAATATGAAGCCCTGGCCGTCGCAATGGATGAAGAAGCTAGGGCGCTAGCGGAACAAGCCCGTCAGCACGAGGAAGCGCTGGCGCAACAGCAAGCTGCCTATGAAAACAAAATCAAAGCCTTGCAACATCAGCTCACGGCGCAAGGCGAACAGACCATTAATCGGCAGCGCCAGCAAGTATCCAAGCAAACTAAAGCAGCCACCGACAACCTGGTACTGAACGAAGAACTCACCCGCATCCTCATCGACCAGCAACTGCAGGAAGCCGGATGGGAAGCTGACAGCCAGGAAATCACCTTCCAGAAAGGCACGCGCCCAGAAAAAGGACATTACCGCGCCATTGCCGAGTGGCCCACCAATCTCAACGGTGAGAAGGGCCGAGCCGATTACGTTCTATTTGTAGGCCTTGCTCCCATCGCGGTGGTAGAAGCCAAGAAAGAAAACACCAACGTATCCGGTAAAATTGACCAAGCAGAACGTTACAGTAAAGGTCTCAACGTTGCGGCACCTCTTGTGGGTGCCTGGGAACTTACCGGTCGCACTATTGCCTGGCCTGCAGATGACGCAGGCCACTATATGGTGCCTTTTGTGTATTCCTGCAACGGTCGGCCCTATGTGCCTCAACTTGCTGAACAGTCGGGAACCTGGTTTCGTGATGTACGTGAGCCCAGTAACACTCGACGCGCACTCTCACGTTTTCACACGCCCGGTGGTTTGCTGGACTTACTTGAACGCGATAAAGAAAACGCAGAAAAGCTGCTTAAGAACGAACCCTTTGGTTATCTGAAACTGCGCGACTATCAACAGAATGCTATCGCTGCGACTGAATGTGCGCTGGCCCGAAACGTCCGTTCAGTGCTGCTTGCCATGGCTACCGGCACGGGTAAAACCCGCACCATCATCGGCCTGATGTACCGTTTTCTGAAAACCGAACGCTATCACCGCATTCTGTTTCTGGTTGACCGCACCGCGCTTGGGCAACAGGCCATCGACGCCTTTAATGAAGCGCCTTTAGAGCAGAACCAGACCCTGAGCAAGATTTATAATGTCGCTGAACTGGGCGATATGGCGGCCGAAGCTGAAACCCGTGTGCAGGTCGCCACCGTCCAGGCCATGGTGAAACGCATCTTTATGAGCGATCAGCCACCACCCATTGATCAGTTTGATTGCATCATTATCGACGAAGCCCACCGCGGTTATACGCTCGATCAGGAAATGACCGATGGCGAGCTCGCGACCCGCGATTCCAGTCAATACATCTCCAGTTATCGGCGCGTGCTGGACTACTTCGATGCTGTCAAAATCGGCCTGACGGCCACCCCGGCCAGGCACACCAGCGATATTTTTGGCAAACCTGTATACACCTACTCGTACCGAGAAGCCGTAGCGGATGACTGGCTGATCGACCACGAACCGCCTATTCGCTACGAAACTCTGTTGACCAAGAACGGCATCCAGTTTGAAAAAGGTAAGCCAATCGAGGTGATCAACACCCAGACCGGAGAAGTCGACACCACGGAACTCGAAGATGAGTTGAGTTTTGAGGTGGAGGCGTTTAATCGCCGGGTGATCAATGAAAACTTCAATCAGGTCATCTGCGAACAGCTGGCGAAGGAATTAGATCCCTTTGATGATGAAAAAGCCCTGATTTTCTGTGCCACCGATCTGCATGCGGATATGATCAAGCGGCTATTGGATGATGCCTTTAAAGAACTCTATAACGGCAGCTACAACGAGGCCGCTGTGGCCAAAATTACCGGTAAAAGCGATAAGGTCGATCAACTGATTCGTCGTTATAAGAATGAGCGTTATCCCAGTATTGCCATTACGGTTGACCTACTGACGACTGGCATTGATGTACCCAAAATAAGTCACTTGGTGTTTATGCGTCGGGTACGCTCGCGCATCCTGTACGAGCAAATGATTGGCCGTGCCACAAGGCGTTGCGATGAGATTGGGAAAACCGTGTTCCGCATTTACGACCCAGTCGATATCTACGCTGCGCTTTCCGAGGTCAATACCATGAAGCCCCTGGTCAGGGACCCCAACATCACCCTGGAGCAACTGGTTGATGAGCTGACCGACGAGGATCACTTAGAAGCGGCGCTGAATAGCCCGGGCGATCAGTTAGGAGAAAGCCAGGCTGATGTAGTGCTTAGCCAGCTCAGTCAGAAAGTCATGCGCGTACTGCGCAAGGCTGACAATAAAGCCGAAAGTCGCCCGGCGCTTAAAGACAAGCTCGACGAACTGCATGAACTGTGGGGAGTCGAGCCGAAAAACCTGCACCAACATCTGCAGAAACTGGGTCCTCGCGAAGCGTCGGTATTTATCCGCAAGCATAGCGGCCTGGTCAATCAGCTTAGCCAAGTGAAAACACTGGTTGGCAGCGACAAAATGCCCGTGATTTCGCATCATGAAGACAAACTCATCCAGGAGCCCACCCAAAGCTACGGTGTGCATCAACGGCCAGAAGACTATCTGGACAGTTTCAATGCGTTTATCAAGGAGCAGGTTAACCAATCGACTGCCCTGGCTGTGGTCGTCAACAAGCCTCGCGACCTTACGCGCCAGCAACTTAAGGAAGTGAAAGTACTGTTGGATAACCACGGCTATTCGGAAGCCAACCTGCAAAGCGCCGTGCGCAACCAGACCAATAAAGACATTGCGGCTAGCATCATCGGCCATATCCGCCGCGCAGCATTGGGCGAGCCTCTCAAGCCTTTTGAACAGCGTGTAGCTGAAGCCATGGACCGCATCTATACCCAGCACGATTGGTCGACGGCCCAGCGCAAGTGGCTGGACCGCCTGGCCAAACAGCTGGTGCACGAAGTGATCATCGATCGCGAGTTTGTAAATAACCGCTTTGCAGATGACGGTGGCTCAAAGCAGATGGATAAGGTACTGGGCGCGCAGCTTGATACAGTACTAGAAGAGCTAAACGAAGCGGTGTGGCCAGAGCTGAGCGCGTGATTGATGAATGTTGATGGCATCGACATACACCTACTATATGTCGATTTTTTGCGGTTCTTTCGACATGACGCATGCCAAACTAGCCCTAGCAAATACCTATAGGTAGCCACGATCTATACATTGACAGCGCCACATGCAAAGAAAAGTGCTTTTTCCTTTGCATGTCAGCTTCGATATGTATAGATTTTCTATTTTTCTATACATTAACTGAAAAGAGATGCTCAGTGCTGCCAACGTTGCCCCTTGAACACATCGAAAAGTGGGAAACCCGCGCCGTGCTGAAAAAAGCAGCACAGGCACATCGTTACTTGGCAGAGCTAAAAGGCGTGGCAGCGACCATCCCTAACGAAGAAATATTGATCAACACGCTGACCTTGCAAGAAGCCCGGCACAGCTCCGAAATTGAAAATATCATCACTACCCAGGACGACCTCTATCGCGCAGTCGTGGCGGACGAGGCTAGTGTCTCACCACAAACCAAAGAGGTTCAGGACTACGCAACGGCATTACGGGCGGGATTCCGCAGCGTTCGAAACTCCCGGTTGATTCGCCTGCACGACATTTTACTGATTCAGGAAACCCTGGAGAAAAACCGGGCAGGCTTACGTAAGCTGCCCGGGACGGCGCTTAAAAATCAGGCCACCGGAGAGGTGGTGTATGAGCCGCCCCAGTCAGCCCCGGAAATCGAAGCGTTAATGGGCAACTTAGTCGCCTATATCAACGATGACGAACAGTGTGATGCGGACCCGTTGGTAAAAATGGCCATCATCCATCACCAGTTCGAGAGCATTCACCCGTTCTATGACGGCAATGGCCGAACCGGGCGTATTATCAACATGCTTTACCTGGTCGCCAAAGACCTACTCGACCTGCCCGTGCTTTATCTCAGCCGTTACCTGATCCAGACCAAGGCTGGCTACTATCGGGAATTACAGGCGGTGCGCGAGACCGGGAATTGGGAGCCGTGGCTGCTCTATATGCTGGAAGGTGTTAGCCAGACCGCCCGGCAAACCATTGATCTGATTGGCCAGATACGCGAGTTGATGCAACACACCAAACACCGGATGCGTGACGAATGTCCGAAGATCTACCGGCAGGAACTGCTGAACAACCTGTTCAACCACCCGTATACGAAAATTGAATTCGTGATGGAAGATCTGGCCATTAGCCGTATCACCGCGACCAAGTACCTGGATGAACTGGTCAATATCGGCCTGCTGGACAAAACCAAAGTCGGCCGCAGCAACTTCTATATCAATACTCCGCTGATGGCGCTCTTCCTAGAGCGCGCCTAACACTATTTGGAAACATTTATGACCAATAACGACATCGTCCAGAAGCTCTGGAACCTCTGCGACGTTCTGCGTGACGACGGCATCAACTATTCAGACTACGTTACCGAACTGGTGCTGCTGCTGTTTATCAAAATGGTTCACGAGAACACCGAAGCGGGCACCCTCAAGAAGCACCCGCTGCCCGAAGGCTGCCGCTGGTCGGACATCAATGGTAAATCTGGCATCAACCTGCTCAACGACTACAAACGCATCCTGCTCAGTCTCTCTACTGGGCGCGATAGCGACGGAACCTTGGTGCACGACGACCCGCTAATCAGTGCGATCTACGCCGACGCGCAAACCCGCCTACGGGAGCCGCGCCACCTGGAGCAGATGATCAAAACGCTAGACCAGATCGACTGGTTCAGCGCCCAGAAAGACGGCCTCGGGGATCTTTACGAAGGCCTGCTGGAAAAGAACGCCAACGAGACTAAATCTGGTGCTGGCCAGTACTTCACCCCCCGCGCATTGATCAACACCATGGTGCGCTGCCTGAAGCCACAGGCCGGTGAACATATACAAGACCCGGCCGCAGGTACCGCGGGCTTTCTGATTTCCGCCCACGAACACATCAAAAACCAAACAGACGACCTTTACGACCTGACAGCACAAGAGAAAGCCTTTCAGGCGAACCACGCTTTCGTGGGCATCGAACTGGTGCCCGGCACCCGACGCTTGGCGTTAATGAACTGCCTACTCCACGGCATGGAAGGTGACGATGAAGGCGTGGTGCACCTGGGTAACGCCTTAGGCCAAGCTGGCGCGGGGTTGGAAAAAGCCGACGTGATACTCGCCAACCCACCCTTTGGCACCAGCAAGGGCGGCGACGCCAGCATCACCCGCGACGACCTGACCTATAAAACTAGCAACAAACAGCTGGCTTTTTTGCAGCACATCTACCGCAACCTCAAACCCGGTGGCCGCGCCGCTGTGGTTCTGCCGGATAACGTGCTGTTCGAAGCCGGTATAGGTACCGACGTACGCCGGGATTTAATGAACAAGTGCAACCTGCACACCATCCTGCGCCTACCCACTGGCATCTTCTACGCTCAGGGCGTCAAGACCAACGTACTGTTCTTCACCAGGGGCAGTGCTGCAGATAAATACCAGGAAGAAAGCTGCACTGAAAATGTCTGGGTTTATGATCTGCGCACCAACATGCCCAGCTTCGGCAAACGCACGCCTTTTGGCGAGCCACATCTGAAGCCGTTTGAAACCGTGTATGGCGAAGACCCCAACGGCTTGGACCCGAGGGAGGAGGGCGAATACAGCTTTCATTCCGACAAGATCGAACTGCCCGAGTACAGTGATGAAAATGAAGGTGTCGATCCCCGTTTGGCCCACAGCCGCTGGCGCAGCTTTAGCCGCCAGTGGATAGCCGAACACAAGGGCGACTCGCTGGATATCATCTGGCTCAAAGATAGCGACAGCGTGGATGCGGCCAATCTGCCGGTGCCGAGTGTGTTGGCGGGAGAGGCAATGGGTGAATTGGTGCAGGCGCTAGGCGAGATGGATGCGTTAATGCGGGAATTGGGGGCTGAGGATGAGGCCGACGGGGCTCGGTTGCTTTTGCAGGAAGTGATGGGTGGGGAAAAATAATGCCAGAGCATCAACTTTCTCAAGGGTGGGTTATATCAGCCATTCAGAATCTAATTTCTATTGATGGCCTGATATCAGATGGAGATTGGATTGAATCAAAAGATCAAGATCCAAACGGCTCGATACGCCTGGTTCAGCTTGCTGACATTGGCGACGGAGACTTCCGAAATAAATCACAGCGTTTCATGTCGGAAGAAAAGGCTTCCCTACTTAATTGCACGTTTTTAGAGGAAGGGGACGTATTGATTGCGCGGATGCCAGATCCCTTGGGTCGAGCATGCCTTTTTCCTGGAGTTGGGCAACCTGCGGTCACTGTCGTGGACGTTTGTTTGATAAGGGCAGGGCTCAACCCTGCTATAACCAACCACTTGCTCAAATACTGGATTAATTCCCCCAGCTTTAGAGGTTTAATTTCGGAGAATGCCTCCGGTACTACTCGAAAACGCATTACTCGAAAAAAGCTGGAAAAATTTGAAATTCCACTACCTCCTCTCGCCGAACAAAAAGTCATCGCCGACAAACTCGACACCCTGCTGGCCCAGGTGGAAAACACCAAAGCCCGCCTCGAACGCATTCCGCAAATCCTCAAACGCTTCCGCCAGTCCGTGCTGGCTGCGGCGGTAAGTGGGCGGTTGACGGAGGAGTGGCGAGCACATGCCCGCGCTTCCAGTATCTATGACCTTATCGAGCAATGGGCGGTTGAGCGGGAAGAGTTAAAGTCCGAGAAGCGACTGAAAAAAAATTTCGGGCCAAAATCAGATCCGTCACCAATCATCGAAGATGTCCCTCAAAGCTGGGCGTGGGTCAAATTTGATCACATCGCAGAACACAGCAACAACTCGCTCAAAGCCGGGCCATTTGGCTCCGCACTGAAAAAATCAGACAGTGTCGACTCAGGCTTTAAAGTCTACGGCCAAGAACAGGTCATTGCCGGCGACGAGCAACTCGTGACCTACTACGTCAACTCTCAGAAATATAAGCAACTAAACGCTTGTTCTGTTAAACCAGGCGACATACTAATCAGCCTCGTGGGCACTATAGGCAAGATTTTGGTGCTCTCTGAAGAAGCAGAAACCGGCATTATCAATCCACGCCTTGTGAAGCTAAGCCTTCAGCAAGAAATAAACAAAACTTTCATCCAGATATATCTTGAAAGCCCTGTTGCGCATGATTTCTTCCGGGGATTTAGTCATGGCGGGACAATGGAAATCTTGAATCTTGGTATATTAAAAGAGCTCCCGATTCCGCTTCCTCCGTTAGAAGAACAAACGGAAATCGTCCGCCGGGTAGACCAACTCTTCACCCAAGCGAACCGCATCGAACAACAGGTCAACAATGCCCTGGCCCGCGTCAACAACCTTACTCAGTCCATCCTCGCCAAAGCCTTTCGGGGCGAACTCACCGAGCAGTGGCGCAAGGACAACCCGGATCTGATCAGCGGGGAAAACAGCGCCGAGGCGTTGCTGGAGCGGATCAAGGCGGAGCGGGAAGCGGCGAATAAACCGGCTAAGAAAACTCGCAAGCATACAACCGCGTGATGTGTTCACGCGTTGAGAGTGCAGCTAGCAAATCATTATCGTAAGGAAAAGCTTAATGAGTAATCTTGCTGCCTCGCAAGACGAAATCGACTTTACGAGCAGGTTTCGCCGCTTGGCTGAGCTGGTCGAAACGTGCAGAGAAAATGCCAACAGGCACGGTGAGCGCTTCAATATTTTTGCCATCCTTGGCCTTCAACGTGATGAAAACCGCACCCACTCCCGGTACCTTGCGGAACTGCTAAGCCCCGCCGGGCGGCATGGTGAAGGCTATCGATTTCTAAATGCCTTTGTTAACGACGTTCTTGGCCTTTCCCTTGATCTAAGTGGGCGTGTCAACGTAACAAGAGAACTAGCCACCGAAGATCAGCGGCGTGTGGATATCGTGGTGGAGTCGCCAAAACTGATTATCGGCATTGAAGTGAAAATTGACGCCGGTGACCAGAAGGCGCAGTTGCATGACTATTACACAGAACTCAAACATCGAGCCAACAACCGGAAAACGGCGGTGCTGGTTTATCTCACGTTGGATGGCAAGGCACCTTCTGCCTACAGCCTTAAAGACCTTGAGCAAGAGAATGTACATTGCCTCTCTTTTGAGAAAGATATCCGCCAGTGGATAGACAACTGTGCAAGCCTCAGTAAACACAAACCGGAATTGTCCTACGCGCTTATCCAGTACAAGCGTCTGCTCGAAAACCTCACCGGAGCCGGAACCTCTATGACAGCGCTTATCGCCGACAAACTGGCCAATAATCGTGATGACCTGGAAACGGCCCTGGCGGTAGAAAAGGCGCTACCCAAGGCAAAAGTAATGGTCATGCTCAGGTTCTGGGAGGAATTATCAAATGCAATGGCCAATGCGTTTGGTGCGACACCTACCGTTTATGGAGGAAAAAATCTGAGTGAAATATCTCACAGCTATTTTGATGTCAAACGGGGTGGAAAGCACGTAGGTATCAAGCATACGGTGGGTGATTTGAGCGGTAAAAAACTCTGTCTATACGTGAACCTCTATAATGCCATCCACTATGGCCTTCGTGTCGATAGCGAATCAGGCTCGCCGGTTGCGCAGCAGGGTGTGCGAGACCAACTAAGGCAAAAGCTAAACGATGGTAATGCGGTTGCTGATAAAGATCTGGATTGGCTAGTTTGCTACTACCACAACCCAGCTCCCAGTCAGGAGCCGATTATTCTTAACTTCGACAAATTCACCGGGTCGGTTCTCGACTTGATGGATGAGCATAAGCGGCAGACGATCATCAGCAATATGGTGGATCACCAGGTGAGCCTGATTAGAGAAGCTAAAACACTCCTCGAAACCAGCCTTGCTTAAACGGTGCAAGAGGCTATGAGCCAAATAATCAGATTCATGCTTGGCACTACATCGTCTAGCACAGTCGTGATGTGGCAGTCTGAACCCGACGGCATAGAAATGAGTGATCCGAAAAGATTCTGCTGAACTCGTGAAGGAAGGTGTTTTTTACTATAGTCCTATTAAGCCGTTCACTTCAGGGAGATTGGCAGCTATGAATCATTTTTCACAATTTTTAATTGGCGTCTCACCTATTTTGATTATTATGTTCGGGACGCTAATTGCAGCGGCGTATGTTATTCGGCGTCGAAAAAATGAAAAAAAATAACTGATGTAATGTGTTTAGATAATATTGTTATAGCTAAGATCAGTTAAATTTATATATAGTGAGTAATGAAGCTTAAATCTTCCTGTTCACGGTTGTAGGTTAATTTTAGGCTTGGGCTTCGGTAAAGCCTGCAGTCTGACTCTGACAGTGAATTAATGTGTATTTTGAGCTAATTATTATTTTGATAATTATTTGCACAAAGCGCTTGATTGAATATGCTTTTCGGAGCAGATTAAAACGTTAAGTGCCTTATCGCACAGGGTGGGGGTTGCTGTGATTGTGTCGCTAAGTACGTCCTAAAAACATCCCGTAAAAGAAAACAGAGTGTAGCATTCAGGTGGATATTTTAACGGCAAGTGAACTTCCTCTTATTACGTTCATTGATATCGAAGCTTCGGGACTTGAACCTGAGAGCTATCCAATAGAACTTGGGTGGGCCGACACGCTTGGCAATAGCGATGGATTTTTCGTTCGTCCCCTTGACGACTGGACGCACTGGGATCCTGTTGCAGCGTCTATACACGGGATCGCTCGTGATGAATTGTTCGAGCGAGGGTTACATGTCGTCGATGCCGCTAAAAAGCTGAATGACATGCTCGGCTTCGAAACGGTGTATTGTGATGCTTTGGATTCAGATCTTTTCTGGATTAGCAGGCTCTTTGATGCTGCAAAGTTAGAACCTTCCTTTCGGGTATCCGATTTTTATCAGCTGCATAAAATGCTGAGTAATGAGCATATGCTATCGCTACGACAGATGCTCAAAAGTTTGCCGGTACTACACCGGGCTCAGGCTGATGCTGAGCGTTACGTTAAAGCCATCGTCGCAAGTTACACGAATTATGGCATTCGCTAATACAAGCGCCACAGCTTGTGTTCTACTCCGGATTCCTTTGTGCTTTTTTATAGATTTTAAATGTCTCCAGTCTGTCACTCGCCGCATCCGTGTTGGGGCTGAATGATGTAGCCGCGTCTTCCTTTCTAATACCGCTTTATGGCAGGCAGTGCTTACTGGTTTCCCCTGTTCTGCTGATGATCTCCTGTATATTGAACTGGATTTACACCACTACGTGGTGAAGCGCTTCCCAGCTGAACTATTGTCTTCGGCGTCGAGGGCGAACTGACGCTGAAAAAGCAGGATTGATTTGGCCAGTACGCTTATCTCAAAGCCAGCAAAACTCATTTCAAGCCGATAACCCCCCCATGTTTGAGGCGTGCCACACCAAGGTAATGCCTGGATGTTACGTGGTGAGCGTCGGAAGCCACGTTATGCCACACAGTGGGGAGAATTAATAAAGGTACGTGTCTAATGCTGCTGGGACTAAATCACGAATGAGATTTTATGGTTTGGTACACGACGTTGGTACATAACATGGTGCTGTGAATGGAATTCGAAAGGAAGCAAGGTTTGCGCCCTCAAACTTTTTGATAGGTTGGCGACTGCCTCTGATAGTCTTGTCTCTACTAATCGGTAGTAAATAATGATACTTCGGTGGCAAACTAGCTAATTATTCCGGGCAGGAGCATGGGGACGATGGAACGGCGACCTTACCTCGCGTTAGAAACCAGCCGGCTGAGCAAGATCGTTAATGGCAACACGCAGGATAAAAACCTGTTAGAAGCAGTCCTCTTCGAGCTGAACTTTCGAAAAACAAGTGCAGCGAGACAGCTCAAACGCCGAGTTGAACAACTGCTAGAGCTGTCTGATCAGCAATTAGACGATTCCCATGAAGCGCCTCAAATACAAGAAGTCAAGAATAAGCAAATAGAAACAATGGCTTATGGGGCTTCCAAAGCAAAGGAACCGAGCCGGACTATGTCTAATGAACAAGACCAGCAAGCTGCGGATAACTTCCTAAACTCGTCAGACCCTTTCGTGCTTGAGTCGCTGGAACTGATGCGCAAAAAGCTATTAGATCTCACGGCTCGAAACAGGTTGTTGAATTTCCCTATTCAACAGAAAGCTGCAGCCCTGCGGATTATAGATGAAGTTCCAAACCAACTGTGCGAAGTGCTTCTTTCTGAGCGTGAGCTTACGTTCAGGTCTGTTCCGCCTCCTACCCGGGAGGAGTTAATTGAGCATGGTTACCTTGAAGTAGATGAAGAAAATGGCAAAGACCGCCAGTTAAAAGCTAACCCTGATGCGAAGGAGTGGGCAAAGGTCCTCGGTTTTGATATTAGTTATGAGTTGCCGAGAGATGATGAGGCTCAAGGTGGTGAAAAGCATCAGGATGATGCGATTCAGGTTCTGCTCTACCCACCAGAAATGGAATCTAGATTACGTGCAATACGTAGCAAAGCTCAAACCGCGATAGAGGAAATGGGTTCAAGCATCCTCTATTTGTCGCTTGGTTTTCTGGAATGGGCAGAAAATGACAGCGGCTCAAAAACAAGATTGGCTCCGCTTTTTACAGTTCCGGTACATCTGAGCCGCGGGAAGCTAGACCACAATAGTGGAACCTATCAGTACACCTTGAGTTACACCGGCGAAGATATCCTCCCGAACTTGTCTCTAAAAGAAAAGCTAGCAGTCGATTTCGGTCTTGCGTTACCGGAAGTTGAGGAAGATGTCTCTCCTGAAACCTACCTCGATCATGTTGCTGAAGTAATTAGAATTACAAAACCAAATTGGACCGTCCGGCGTTACGGCGCTCTTGCTCTGCTGAATTTTGGCAAGATGCTGATGTATTTGGATTTAGATCCAAAGAGATGGCCTCTCGACGAGCGAAACCTGATTAAGCATTCAATTGTGCAGCGATTTTTCAAAAGTTCGGAAAATGGCTCGGATGAGGGGGAAGGCAATACTGTGGAGTATTCCATCGATGAGGTTGAACAAATACATGATTTGTTCCCGCTAATCGATGATGCTGATAGCTCCCAGCATAGTGCACTTATTGATGCAGTGAATGGTCAGAACCTCGTTATTGAAGGGCCTCCAGGGACTGGTAAATCACAAACGATAACTAACTTGATTGCTGCCGCTATGTTAAACGGCAAGAAAGTTCTATTCGTAGCGGAGAAAATGGCCGCTCTTGACGTAGTTAAAACTAGGCTAGATAAGGCCGGATTAGGTGATTTCTGTCTTGAGCTACACAGCCATAAATCACAAAAGCGCAAGGTACTTGAAGATATCAGTGCTCGTGTAGTGAAGCAGAAGCATTTGAGCTCAACACAAAATATTGACGCAGAAACAATGCGTTATGAGGAGCTTAAAGAGCGACTCAATCACTATGCTCAAGAAATCAACGAAACATGGGCTAATACAGATAGAACAATCCACGAGATCTTTAGTAGTGCGGCTCGTTATCGTCAACTGTTAGAGATAAATCCAACCGATATTCATATCGCTGGGCTGACGGGGACGTCTCTCACCGAATTGAAACGGCTTCAGCTTGTCGATCAAGTCAAAGAGTTCCAGCAGATTTATCGAGGAATGATAGAACAGGTCGGGCAAAGTGCCCAACTTCATGATCATCCTTGGTCTGGGGTAGAGAGTACGGCAATTCAGCTTTTTGACTCAGAACAGGTTGTATCTGTTCTTCGGGAGTGGCAACAGTCACTTGATCAATTGCATGAGCGCAACCAGGGAGCTGCAGATACTCTCAAAATTGATGTGTCAGAGCTGTTAACGTTGGAGAAATGCGAGTCATTGGCTTTGGATCTCTACGATCTACCAGCACTCTCTCGTAAAGAGCTGTTTAAGGCGCTTGATGGGCTTGATCTCAAGACCCAGTCTGAGGTCGAGGAATTGCTCAGTCTCCATCAAAGAATTCAGGAGGCATTTGGGAAGCTAGCAAAGCACATCCTTTCAGAAAAGCTTTCAGCACTATCGCGTGGCGAGCCCTTACCTGCATTCCCCGACTTGCATCTTCTATCTGGTGCATGTCGAGAAGAACACTTCTCAAATATTGTGCGCGCAACCATTAAGCTTGAGAAAGTTGAGGCTGAACTGAAGGCTCTTGATCGGCAGCTGCAAGAATTGAAGGTCGCTTTGCCTTCACCATTAAATGCGAATTTAGAGCCGACTGTTGAGGGCCTAGAAGCTGCAATCAAAATGATTGAAGCTATTGGAGCGCTTGATAGCCGGATGATTAGCCTTCGTTCGGAGCATTTTGATGAAGATGACCTCGATGCCACACTGGAAGCTCTAGACGTAAAGCTTCTTCACCTCAAGCCGTTGCGGGAAAGGGTGAGGCAGATTTTTGATATTGACAAATTACCTGATTCAAAGGAATTACAAGCTTTACAAGTACAGCTATTGCGAGAGGGAATGGGTAAATGGTTCTCTGGGGATTGGTGGCGAGCTCGCAAGCAGGTTAAGGGGTTGGCAAAACAACCTGACATTAAATTAAAACAGATCAATCCTGTTCTATCTGAGGCAATAGAATATGTCTCGGGAATGGAAACATTCGATTCACGGTTGTACAAGCGTCAAATAGGGCCTGCATTTGAAGGGCTGGAAACGGATACAGAGGGATTGAAACTTCTTCGTGAATGGTATCAGCAAATTCGCAATACTTATGGCATCGGCTTTGGTCAAACGGTGGCTATCGGAGACGGCATTTTTTCACTAGATGCTCAGCTGTTCAAAGGTATTCAGCAGCTTCAACAGAAAGGGTTCGTAAAAGAACTGAGGGAGATACTCGCTTCACTAGATGATATTCAGGCGGTACTGCCCGGCATTCGGCATGAGCTTCATCAGAACCAAAATCTTACAGGCGAACAAGGCTCTTTGCTTTCGGCACACCGTCGCTTTAAAGCGGCCGTGCATGTGCTTCAGCAATGGTTTAAAAACAACGAGTTTACTCTTGAAGAAATTGAGTCTTGTATAGAACAGTTGAGAACTTTACAGAAGCAGCATTCAACGTTTGAAGAGAATGATCTGCTATATAAGCTCTTCGCTCCTGAGGCAGAGTTGTCAGTTGGGCCAACTGCAGAAAACAAACTTTCACTAGAGTCTATTCGGGAAACACTGGATTTCGCGAGTTACGTCCATCGCAAGCTGCGGTTCGAACCGCTCAGAAAGGTAATCCTAGCGATCAAAACGCATGGTGAGTATGAGCGGCTAAAGGATGAAGCAGATGCTTATATTTCGGATTGGAGCGATCAGGAAGAGGCATACGAGCAGTTTAAAAGTAAGACTGAGCTGAGGCCCGAGCAATGGTTGACTAATCAAGATTGGCATATAGATGAAATCAGGCATAGAAACCTACTAGCGATTGGAAAGCCGGAGTGGCTGAATGATTGGGTCAACTTCGTCCGAATTCGAAACGAGATGAAAGAACAAGGGCTTGAGCCACTTTGGCATCTGGTGACGAGTGGCAGGCTCAGCATCGAGAGTGCAAGGAAAGCTTTGAATTTGGCGTTATTTGATCAGTTGTCCAGAGAAATCCTCTCACAAAGGCCACACCTAGGCCGAATATCTGGCAAGAATCAAGCAGCACTTCAGACTACCTTTCGCGAATATGACCAAAAACTAAAGACATTACAGCGTCAAAGAATTGCCAGTGTATTGGCGGAGCGTCATGTGCCTGGGGGCAATGCAGGGGGAAGAAAATCCGAATATACAGAAATGGCTCTGATAAAAAATGAGCTTGGAAAAAAGACAAAGCATATTCCAATTCGTCAGCTAATTAATCGTTCAAGCAACGCCTTATTGGCTTTGAAGCCGTGCTTCATGATGGGGCCCATGTCCGCCGCTCATTATCTTAAACCAGGTCACCTGCAATTTGATTTGGTCGTAATGGATGAGGCTTCGCAGGTTAAACCAGAGGATGCGCTAGGCGTCATTGCTCGTGGTGCACAACTTGTCGTTGTAGGAGACCCAAAACAACTACCACCCACAAGCTTCTTCGATCGTCAGGATATGAATGATGATGACGAGGAAAATGCTGCTATGACGCAGACAGATAGCATTCTTGATGCTTCCCTGCCTCTATTCAAAATGCGTCGCCTGCGTTGGCACTACCGCTCTCAGCACGAAAGCTTGATCGCGTTTTCGAATCGAAACTTTTATGACAACGATCTTGTGATTTTTCCATCGCCCCACGCTAAGGCTCAGGAATATGGAGTTAAGTTCAACTATGTCAAAGGTGGCCGTTTTGTAAACCAATACAACGTTGAAGAAGCAAGTATTGTAGCTAAGGCCGCTGTGAAGCATGCCGTCAATCATCCAAATGAGTCGCTTGGCATCGTTGCCATGAGCTCGAAGCAGCGGGAGCAGATTGAACGTGCAGTAGAAGAAGAGTGCAAAGCAGATAGTAAAATCGCAGATGCCGTAGATTGTCTAAGGAATATGGAAGATGGCATGTTCATTAAGAACCTGGAAAATGTTCAAGGTGATGAACGAGACGTGATCTTCATTTCTTGCACTTATGGCCCAAGCGAGGTTGGGGGGCGGGTCTATCAGCGGTTTGGCCCAATTAATTCTGATGTGGGTTGGCGGCGTTTGAATGTGCTTTTTACTCGATCCAAAAAGCGGATGCACATATTTAGCTCCATGCGTGCCGACGATATTTTAATTTCAGAAACCTCTAAGCGTGGCGTGATAGCCCTTCGTGATTTCTTGGACTATGCGGAGAAGGGCAGTATGAATGGGACGCCTCTCCATACAGGTAAATCTCCTGACAGCGACTTCGAGGTCTCGGTTATCGATGCGCTCCACCAGGCCGGTTTCGAAAGTGAAGCTCAGGTAGGTGTAGCAGGGTTCTTTATAGATATAGCGGTTAAGGACCCGGGTAAACCCGGTCGTTTTTTGATGGGCATCGAATGTGATGGGGCGACATATCATTCTGCCAAATCAGCTAGGGATCGTGATCGCTTGAGACAAGAAGTCTTAGAGCGGCTCGGCTGGCGGATTCGGCGTATTTGGTCAACGGATTGGTTTAGTAATCCCAAAGGTGAGCTTGAGCCGATTATTCGAGAATTGCACAGTCTGAAAACTGATATGTCTGTCGATGAGGATCTCTACGAACATGATGCTGATCGTTTCGAGGAGGCCGAAGTTGAGGTAGAAACGAATAATGAAGAAGTGTCATCAATATTAGGCAGTGAATTTAGCTTACGTGATCGCCTTGAAGCTTTTAGCAAAACTGTTATCGCAAAGCAATTCCCAAATACACCTAAAGATAGGTGTCTGCTGCGACCTGCGATGATAGAGGCTTTGGTTGAGCTCGAACCTGTATCTACGTCCGAATTCGTCGAGGTAATACCCGAGTACCTGCGGAAGTCAACAGAGCCTAAAGAGGCGAGGCAATACTTGGGACAAGTACTGGAGATTGTTGCAGGATCGGAGGTCGCACAGACTGCTGATCCCACCATTTAAAGAGGAAGGGGTAAGCAGTGACCAAAATGATAGCTATTGGTGATCTTCCGGTTTCGACCAAAGCGGCCCTCCCGGCAAAGGCGGCATGCTTGTTTATTGGTGTTATATCGCAGCATCAATGGGAATTTTATAAAAATCAAAGTTTTGATGTGGCGGTATAAGAACATTGAACGTGCACGCTCGTTCAAGTGGGAAAACGCGCGTGCTACCTAATACCTGTAAGGCATAGGAAACCATGGAAGAACTCAAGAGCCTCGATGAGCTAACCGAAATCGAGGAAAAGCACCGTCTCATGGGTGCGGTTTGTGGTGGTGTTCCGAACGAATAGACATAGAGGTTGCCAAGCATGCAGGCTAGAGACGTATTTCTTACCCAGCTACTTCAGGGACCCAAGCAGTTCCTGATTCCAATATTCCAGCGCAAATATAGTTGGCAGGAGCCGCATTGCCAGCAGCTATTTCAAGATATCCTTCGTTCTGGAAAGTACCCGCGTGTCGAGAGCCACTTCACAGGCTCTTTGGTGCTGATACCCAACCATCAGACCATGGCGAGTATTCCCCAGTGGCAGGTGATCGACGGGCAGCAGCGCCTCACCACTGTTACTCTCCTCATGGCCGCCCTGGCCAAGCGTGCCGCTGATCTTGGTGTCGAGCAGGTCGGGATGACGCCGCTCAAGGCAATCCATGGGTATTTTCTTACCAATGAGTATGGTCAAGGTGAAGCTGCCTATAAGTTGCTGCTTACGAAGGGAGACTGTGAAGCTCTTTGTGCCGTGATAGAAGGGAAGCCCCCGAAGAGTACTCACAGCAAAAATATTGCAGAAAACTTTCAGCTGTTCTGTGAATGGCTAGTTGATATCGAAACAGTTGAACGGGTTTTCCAGGGTTTTCAGAAGATCAAGGTTGTAGAGGTCGTTCTTCAACAGGGGCAAGATGATCCGCAGGCAATTTTCGAGAGTTTGAACTCGACAGGTGTGGATCTAAGCCAGGCTGATTTGATCCGCAACTATGTTCTGATGCGCCAGCAGTACGAGGCGCAGACTAGGCTGTATCTCGAATACTGGTACCCAATGGAGCAGCTTTTTGGAAGCGAGGGAAGCTACCGCTTCGATCGCTTCATTCAAGACTTCCTGACGCTGGAAACTGGAAGTAGCACCTTGCTTCGCTCTCAGGATGTCTACAGCACTTTCAAGATTTGGTTCTCCGATCGGCTTGAAGACCAGGACGCCGAGGTATCGCTGAAACGGTTGCTGAAACTGGCGCGCGCTCATGCTGCCTTCATGTTCGGGGAAGAGCAAGACAAGTCGCTGCTAGAGGCCTTCAAGCGTCTTCGCTCGCTGTCTGAAGTTGTGTCACCAACCATCATGCGCTTGTACGATGCCTACTCTCCGGGAAGCGGAGAGAGCTCGTTAAAGAAAGCAGAGTTTCTCCAGGCCGTTGACTGCTTGGAAAGCTACCTGCTGAGGCGTCAGGTATGCGGGATGCAGACCCGGTCTCTCGGTAATATTTTCGCCAACTTGGCACAGCAAATTGAGCTGGAGAAACCGCTTGAAACCTTTAAGGTAGCACTGGCCAGGTTTAAGCGAAATAGTCGCTTCCCGATGGATTCAGAGTTCGAGTATGCCTTGAAGAATCATGAGCTGTATGGGCTTCGCATACTCAAGTTCTTGCTGTCTAATATTGAGAACAGAGGCAGCAAGGAGAAGATCGCTACGAGCAGCTTCTCGATCGAGCACATCATGCCCCAAAATCAAAATCTTCGTGCCGAGTGGCGGAAGATGCTGGGTAATAGCTGGAAGGAAGTTCAGCAGCAGTGGGTTCACCGGCTGGGCAACCTGACGCTTACGGGATACAACCCGGAGTACAGTGACAGAAGTTTTGAAGATAAAAAGTCTATCGACAATGGCTTCAATGACAGCCCGCTTCGCCTTAATCGCTATGTGAAGGAGCAGGTCGAATGGAGCGAGCTTCAAATTCAGGAGCGTGGTGATAAGCTCGCTGCAAAGGCGATCAATATCTGGTCTGCACTGGATGTAGATAGCAAGCTGGTTGCCGAGTACGAGCTAAGAGACCGTCAGGCACGTTCAACTCAGTATGACATTGAGAGCGTGCTTGGGAAGCGTAACGTGAAGCTGTATGACGCCTTGCAAGAGACAGTATTGGCAATGGGAGACGATATCACGCCCATTGTCAGCAAGAAGAACGTGACGTTTTACACTCTAAGCGGCTTTCTTCAGGTAGTTCCTAGGTCTGGTTATCTGGGACTGATTATGGCGGTAGAGCAGGAAGAGCTCGACCCGGAGCTGGCACAAGAAGTCGATCCTACACACCACTGGAATTATATCCGGCATGGCAACTTGAGTGGCGTCTACAGTTGGGTTGCTAATGGAGAGCATATCCAGGAGGTGCTGCCGATCATCCAGCAGGCCTACGAACAGGCACTGTCTTGAGGGGTAACACATGCTGCCAGCCACGCTAGCCCAGGAAATCCGCAAGCATATCTGCAGGCTGCGCAACCAAGCTAAGGAAAAGGCCCTGGAGGCCTTCTTCAACGACCCCGAGAATGGCCTGTTCAAGGAGCCATGAGTGCCGCCCCTGGCCTGGCATTGAGTCACTGACTCGCATAAGTGGACTGGGACCGAGTTGCATCGATGAAATCCGCTGCAGCGGGATGGTCTGCTCGTAAGCATCGGAATCCACTACAGGGATTAAGGGGATAGGCATGGCCTACTGGTAGGTCAATCTCAAGAAAACCTATCGGCAAGAGGTCGAGGGCGGGTACATGTGTCACCCAAAGCGGCCATTCACAACAGGCTGAAACCGGTCAACAGCTGCTGATCACGTTAGACTATATTCGCTTAATGGAGCGAGCACACGATACGAACGACCATGAACAAATTCGCTTATTGCCCCCTCCATGCGTTCAACAGCCGCTTTCTGAGGACTTCAGAACGCAGCTAGATAGCGGCGCATTACGAAAGGCAGCATTTTTTGAACTTTTTCCCGCTGCCGCAGGGGCATGGTTTGTTACGCCCTACCTTCGGTCCAGTCGAGCGCAGCCTTGAGCCGACATCGTTCAGTCTGGTCGCTTTGCCCATTCCCTGCGTCAACACGTCCATTTCGTCACTCTGTTGCCAGGGAAAATCTAAGTTGATCCCGAAACGCAGAGCTTGGTCATTCGGACGAAGGCACACGCCAAACCAAGTTCTCGCTCGCTCGGTGTACTTTCGGGCGTGACAGTGCTTTTGCAGGCTCGGTCCTGCAACTTCAATCGGGTCGTTGCTGCAGTGGATGGTCAAGCCTGTATCGCCTTGGCCTAATCCTAAAGTGAAATCGTGTCTCTTACCGTCCACTACCGCCATTTGGGCTAACTGATCAATAGCCTTGCTAGCAGCAATGACGGTGTCCTCGCCAAGCGTCAGTAAAGTAAAACCGAGATCAATGGTGGCGGGCTCTGGTGAGACCTCAATAGCCTTTATCATGCGACCCAATGCCGTTGTGGCAAACCTTGTAAGTATGCCTTCAGGCGTACCCTTGCCAGGAATGCCCTCTCGCCGGACAAGCATCGCTAAGTCCAAGTCTGCCGAAATATCGTCGTCCAGTAGCACCATCGTATGCTCATCATTCAGCCACAGGTTCTGCTTGAGGTGATACGAGAGGATCGTTAGTTCGTGTGAGGCCGTCAACTTCTCGGTATATCCCGTCCTGCGGTCGATATAGCTGAGTAGCTGGAGCGGCGAGTCCAGTATTTCTGTCATCGCATCGAGCGCGAAAACATCCAGAACGAATGGCAGAGAGATAGTCGCGGTCGACGTACATTTTAAGAACTGCCGTGCCTGGAAGCTAAGCGCAGGATAGTGATCGGCAATTAGACACATAACGTATATTCGCTTGAGCTTGTCCGGTAGCGTTACAGCATTACCAGCCGCATCCCGGAACGCGTACTTACCCTCTTCCAGCAGTTGGGCACATAGGTATGCCTGATAACTTGAGTCTTGAATGCTCTTCTTAAAGTCATCCTGGATTTGGAAGTCGTTGCCGCGTCGGGCCTCCAGCGTCAGACGCTTTGACTTTGCTTGCAGAACCAGAGCGCGATCGCCGAACAGCACCAGGACATCAATCTCTCCACGTTTGTTGCCATCTGATCCGAATATGTCAATGTTGGAGAGAACGTTGCTCTCCCCAAAGACCAGTGTTAATCGCTCGACGGCAAATTGTTCAGTGAAGAGACCGCGGTGCTTCATCGCGGTACTGACATAAGCCTTATCTGCGCCCATCCAATAGAACGGAGCTTCATACAACGCTTCGACTAAGCTGTATATATGGAAGAGGGCGTACCCGCCATCCGGCATGGGTACTAGAGGACAGGCGTTTATGATGTTGAAATCGCGCAGCCCAGTGAATTGCTCGTTGCACGCGTTCGCCGGTGCTGCGAAAGCCATTAAGACATGCCCCACGACAGTCGGGTCCATGCGCGCGCAGTCAGCAACTTCCTGGATTGTAAACGCAAAGCTTGGCAGTAACGTCCAATCTTTCGGGGCGACCTTGCTCATCGATTGTAACGTCTCGACCGCCTTTTCGTCCTGCAGCCGCGAGATCGCATAAACGACGTCGCGAGCCTGCTGGATCGAGAATTTTTTGTTCGCTACGAGCCAACCGTCATCGCGCCCATATTTGCCCGGCGAGAAATCGCGGTACTGGAAGCTGTAGGCAGATTCACCCCCGTAAAAAATGGGCTCTCGCAGAACAGCACCGCTGGTGAATGGGTTGAAATCTTTGTCGGTGATTTTAGCCGAATCAATGCCAGCCCAGAACGCATCCGACATTGTGAGATGAATTTCTTCGAGCAACGCTTCTGTCGTATTGATGTAGACGTCGAGTGTCTTCGGCGTGGGCAAGGTGTAGTCGATGTCTCGCTTGAGCAACAGGCCGATGAGGGTCGATGTCTCAGTCCGGATTAACCGATTCTTAGAGAAGAGTTGCCGCATGTCTTCAGCCTTCATCTCACCCGAATACCGGATCATGTTGTCCCGAAAGCAGAGATAAGCGATGGCATGCACGTACCCCGGCGAGACACACAGCTCTGCCAACTCATTAAAGATTTCTTGTTCCGGCCGCATTAGCTTGGCCACCTTCTTCATGACTTTCGCTCCCTGATATTGCGTATCGCCAGCTGATCGCACTTCAGTTTGCAGTGAGGGGGGAAATTAGACAATTGTCGGGCAGAGTAGCTGCTATTGGCCGTTTGCCTCTTTTAATAAAATAGTACCTAATGATGCTTCGCCCGAAAAAAGCACCTGACACAGCAATAGAGAAGCAGCCACCTGCCATACTAACTCCAAACAGCTCACCACCATTCGGCGGCCCTAGCTACTTCCGTACACGAAGCCAGGGAATGAGCCAACAAGCGGCCAATCGCGCCAAGGCGAATAATCCAATGGATCGTCATGATTAAAACACATCCCCAGTAGTGGACGGGCTGCCAAGCTTTCTGCGTTCATCGAAAGGAAACGAAGCGAAGAAAAAGCGTTAGGTACGTTACTATTTTCAAATGACGCGGGTAAGCCTGGTTTGGTATGTTTGAGGCTAAGAAGAATTTGAGATGGGCGAGATGGTTGGGTAAGATCGTGCAAAGTGGGCTTTTTGAGCCGTTGGTGAAATCCCGCTTTCGACCCTGAGCGGACATTCCGGAAAATGCAGCAGGCGCGCGAATTTTGATTATACAGCCTATTTAAATTAATGATCATAAGGATCATTGACTTAGGAGAACCTGGCAGGCTGCATTTGCCGGGAGAAAGTGCCAGCACGTTCATTCAATCATAGAATGCGCCGTCTAATACGCTGTTATGTGTCAGAACCACGCAGAGAAGGAGTTCACGTTGAGTAAAATCCGGACGACTGTAAGCCATCCTGACGGATATCATGGTCTACCTTGGTTCGAGATCAAGGGCGATAAAATCTACCCGACTGTGAGCCATCCTGAGGGATACAGCGGTTTGCCTTGGTATCAGATCAAAGGCGATAAAATTTACACCACAGTGAGTCATCCTGACGGCTATTCTGGTTTGCCGCACTTCCAGATTAAAGGCAATAAGATCCACACAACTGTCAGCCATCCGCAGGGGTACCATGGCCTTTCTTGGTACGAAATTGTTTAAACACATAACAAGGCCAGGCACGGCGACGTCTACTAAATTGCGGCTTCGCCTCCATTCCGTAGCCGCGCATGCTGGCGGGCGTTAAGTGTGAAGAGGCAGAAAAATAACCCGATGCCAACATTCAGATTTCGATTACGATTCAATATCGCACAAAAAGGCATAATTTCTGGAGATGATGAGCAGTACGAATTCAATCTACCAAATGGAAAAGCCGCATCTTTACTCGGAGTTGGCGCCAAAAAATTTTCAGAGGCAAAATCGTTTGTGATTTTGTCAGGTGGTTATTCTACTGAACAAGATGCATTAAATTACGGCTTTAAGCTAAAAGATGCTGTCTTATTCTATGGAACCATATTTAGGGTAGGGGTAGATGTAGGGAAAGACAAGGCTAGCAGTTTTCTATCTAAATATATGAAAGACAAAATATTCGATGAGCATGGGTTGGTGATGATCGATGATGTTCATGGTGTTACCGCATACAGCGAAGAGCACCCTACATCTTGCTCATCGATATCCGCAACTGGACTTGTAAATGTTCGAGATGCGGGTTTCTTAACAGAAAAATTGTGTGGCCTTGTAAAGGATGGCTATACCTTAAGCGACCAAGTAAAGCTTGCAATGGAATTAATGACCGCTTCATTTTTTGAATCATCATCCAGAGCACGATTTCTAACCTTGGTTTTAGCCGCAGAATCAATTTTGACCCCAGAATATAGATCGAGTGAAGTTCAAAGTGTTGTCGATGATCTGAAAGCTCGAACAAAAAGTTCTAACCTAAAAGAGCAAGATAAAAGTTCAATTCTTGGAACGTTGAATTGGCTCTACAAGGATTCTATTTCACAAAGCCTTAAAAAAATGGCTCAATCTCATTTACATGATCGAACCTATGGAGGATTCCCGTCTGATAAGTTTATTCAAAAATGCTATGAGGCCAGAAGTAAATTGGTTCATTCTGGCGCAGTAAATGAGTCAAAGCACAATATTGGAACACTGGCTGCAAATCTTGAGGTATATATGAAGGACATGCTAACCAAGTTGGCTTCATTATGATTGGGGACACTGAACAAGGCCAGCCAGAGGGGCCAAAAAACCGCCGCTGCGCTCTGTTTTTTCGGCCCCTGCTGGCAGCGTTCAGTATCAGGCAGATTTTCACCTTAAGGAGTAGAGTGTGTCGTTGTTAGATTCATATCGTCTGAATGTGACGAGAAAACGAGAAGAAATCGCCAAGTTGCAGCAGGGAAAAGCAAAAGAGCAAACTAAAATTTCCAATCTTTCTGGAAAAATAAACTCTACTTCACAAGCGTTGTCTCGCACGAGCAGTACAAGCACTGCAAAATCTAAATTACGTGAGATCGAAAGACACCAAAAGGATCAGGCGGCAGCGGAAAAGAAAGTAGCTGATTTTGACAACAAGATCGCACGAAAGCAGAAAGAACTTTCTGATGAGCAAAAAAAAGTGTCAAGGGAAGAGGAAAAAGATAGCAAGCAAAGACAAAGGGAGTCAGAACGGCAAGCTAGAGCACACCAATCCCGGATGAACCAAATAAATAGCACTCTCGATAAGCATGAGGGCTTGCATCGGAGCACTATTGCCACTCTGAAGACACTTCAAGACCTTCCAGAGAAAATTGTAGTTCTATTCCTCGCTTCGAATCCTGCTGATGCCCAACAATTGAGACTGGATGAGGAGGCACGTTCCATTGGCGATATGATTAGAAAGGCCAAGCACAGAGATTCAGTTTCATTTGAGAGTAGATGGGCAGTTCAACCAATGGATGTTCTGCAAGCAATAAATGAGTTAAACCCTACAATAGTTCATTTTAGCGGCCATGGGTCAGACTCTGACGAGATAGTATTTCAAGATGTCAATGGCAATGCAAAACTGGTTAGTAAAGAAGCTATTGTACAAACCATGATGGCCTCATCGAGTGATATTCGTTTAGTTTTCTTTAATACGTGCTATTCCTATAACCAAGCGGAAGCAATCACTCATCATGTCGAAGCAGCTGTTGGGATGAATACCAGTATTGGTGATGATGCGGCCAGAGTATTTTCATCACAATTTTACTCTGCAATAGGATTTGGTTTTTCCGTCAAAAAGGCATTTGAACAGGCTAAAGCCTTGGTGATGATGGAAGGCCTGAACGAAGAAAACACACCGGAGCTTTTTGTCCAAGAGGGGCTGGACCCGAATGATTTAATCATAGTGCGTCCAATAGATCTGGAATAGAAACTGTTGGAATCAGCAGGATAAATACTGAACAAGGCCATGCACCAGACTCCGGCGCTAGCGCGCCTACGCTGGTGATGGCGGCGTTAAAGCGCTAAATCATTGATACCTAAAAGACCGCTCTTGCACGAAAGCTGCCATGGAAAAACCGTACTTGGGGCGCGACGTCGACCCATGCTTCTAAAATAATAAGTATGTAAGACAACACTTTCATTCCATTGGAGGTTCCCCACGACATCGTGGAATATCCGACATCGACGGTGCATTACCGCCTACTTCAGCAAGACGGCGCGCTGCTTTTATCCGCACATAGGTTTGCAACGCAGCTTGAACAATGTCTGATGGTTTATCCAAGCCTGGTTCGGTAAACTCAAATGCCTGTGCATATAAGTCATCATCAACTTCAATAGTAACTTTCATAGTTAATCCACTGAATACTATGGCTATATATAGATGAATATTTATCTGTTACTGGATGCTCGCTTATCAGCTATTATAAGAATTCAAACGTATAGGTGTCATCCTTGTCGAGGTCTTTCCCATTCAAGATATCATTTAGTGCTTCTTCAAATGCATTAATAGTGTTCCAGTTTTTTGGCATAAAAGCGTAGGGGTTATTTCGATAGTGATCTTCTACAACACCGTTTATTCCATGCGACTGAAGAATGTCAGAATCTAGGTCTGGTATTCCTTTGAATTGCATTATTTGTGCACAGGTTCTTCTTAAATCACGCGGTGTGAATTTATCAAACTCTTCACCATCCATGACCGATAATGGTGAGTTAATCCACTTATTTACAGCGTCACTTAGGGTGTTAATATCAATCGGTTTTTTGCCATTTGTAGACCAAGGGTATTTTGAACTGGGGTTGATGGAATGTGCTTCTTGCAATAATTTAATTGCTCTTTCAGTAAGAGGAACTAAATGTATACGAGGTTCAATTTTTCCCTTTCGATGTTCTGTCTTCAACACTCCTCTGCGTAAATCGTAGCTTGTCCACGGCTCTCGCGCTACCTGCATGACCCTTTGTCCACCAGTGGCGATAAGAAAAAGTAAAAAACTCTTGACAACCGGGCCAACTGATTCGTACTTCAAGAATGAGTGCCAGAAATAATTGAGCTCCTTTGAGTTTAAAGATCTTTTTATGGCTTTTGTCTTGTGGTCTTTGGGTATTGATGAGACCGGGTTGCTGTCTAAGCAATAAATTGACTTTTTCTTGCGCTTAAGTGAGTGTTCATTTTTCAACCCAAACTCAAACGCTGTATGGAGATATGCCCGAACCTTTCCGGACATGCTTTTTGAATTTCGGTCCCAAATGGGTTGTAATATCTCTATTATGTCTTTTGGAGTTATAGAATTTGCTTTTTTGTTCATTATCATTTGGTGATTTTGCTTAAGCTCGTTATTTAAAACCCTTCTCAATTCCTTGATATACTCAATCCCTCTCGTTCCTTCCAGACTATCAATATAGTCTATGAATAGCTCTTCAAAGCTTGCCATCTTATTTTCTTCTTCAGCGGCTACTAATGCTTCTGAAAAGGCGAGTTCACGTTCACGAATTTCCCGCTCTTCAGCTTCCCTTTGTAACTCTAGATATTTCTTAACATCGCCGTGTTTAACGGCAATCGCTGACAAGTCGCGTGCTTTATCGCGAATTTCTTTCAAGGTGAGACCTGAGTTTTTGTCAGTGCGTTTGAATATGCCGATTTTAATTTTTGTAGATTTGCCATTCATCCGTACTCTGAAGTAAGCATCAATATCACCAGACTCGCGAGCCTCAAATATAGTGGCACCCGTCCCTCGTCCAGCTTGTGACTCTGTCGCCGTTTTGCCCTTCGGGAGCGCACGAATATCGGCATCTGTGAGTAGTCGTCTTTGAGAATTAGTATTTTTTTCCGTTTTCATTTTGCGTACCGTATGCGTGCCGTTTCTCGTGACACTATATGAGATCCAATGAGAGGAAACGGCATGGCAAATTACAAAATAAACCGAATTTGACACGTAGTATCAGTGGTTTATAATGTGGTACGCAGTTCTAGCTAACACAGTATGTGACTACATAAGTCATTAATTAGGT
>TARA_R110001583_G_scaffold47808_7_pt1 | contig 34569 bp, 31 predicted proteins | sample TARA_R110001583 | Tara Oceans TARA_R110001583 (sample SAMEA4398432) | marine metagenome | biome: Polar Biome; feature: [MES] marine water layer (ENVO:01000295) within the mesopelagic zone...; material: water (ENVO:00002006), including particulate matter (ENVO:01000060) such as...... | reverse complement strand
GCAATGCAGTCAGGCTGTTGTGCTTATACCAATTGCTAATGACGTATGCTGGTAGGCTGACAATGAGTTATTTTTTATTTAAAGGGGGCTTTTTGTCTCAACAGATTATTGTCTACACCGATTACGTTTGCCCCTTCTGCCTGCTAGCCGAAGAGGCCATTGTTCAGGCAACCGAGGGTATGGATGTGGAAATCCGCTGGCGGCCCTTCGAGCTGCGCCCTGCCCCGGTGCCCACGCTGAAGGTGGAAGACCCTTACTTGCCTAAGATATGGCAGGATTCGGTTTATCCCATGGCCAAAAAGCTCGGCGTGCCGATTAAGCTGCCCAATATTTCGCCGCAGCCACGCACCGACAAAGCCTTTGAAGTGTTCGCCATGGCCGAAGAGCTGGGCTTGGGCCACGCCTACTCCATGGCCGCGCTGAAAGCGTTCTTCCAGCAGGAGCGCGATATCGGCAACCCGGAAGTGCTGGCGGATATTGGCGAGTCGGTGGGCCTGGAGCGCCAGGCAGTGCTGGATGTGCTGGCCGAAGGCCGCTACCGCGAGCAGCATCAAACAGCTCAGCGGCATGCGGTGGAAGAAGCGCTGATTCAGTCGGTGCCTACCCTGGTCATCGATGGCGAAGTGATTCAGGGTGTACCTGATCCCGCCGCCCTCAAACGTTTTCTATTGGAGCGGGCGTAATCCTATGGCCTCCCTGCGATTTAGAGTTACTGACGACTCGTGGGGATACAAGACGTTATCATTCTGGGCTTGGAAGCAACGAACGATTCGCTTCTACCAGTTCCATCAGCACTTCGATGAACCCGGTGGCTGCAGGGGTAAGCTCTCGACGACGGGAGGTAAGCACGCCTATGTCGCGATAGAGCCTTTCCGTAATCGGCACAAGGCGAACATCGTCTCGACGAAACATGAGCTTAAGCGATGAAGGTAAGGCGCTCACTCCAATATTGTTAGCTACCATGCCCAGGATAGTTGACTGATACCCCGCTACCTGTACAGGCTCCATCGGCTTACCGGTGATCGCAAACCCTTGCTCGGTAAGCCTTCGCATACTGGTACGTGCCTTCATGGCGATAAACGGCCACTCCACGATCTGATGCCAACTCACCTCGCCTTCATCTGCTAAGGGGTGCTCCGGCGAACAGACAAAATAGAGGTAGTCTTTGTAGAGCGGATGGAAATTCACATCGTCCGAATTCACAGGAGCGACACTGACACCGAAATCGACATCCCCCGCCATCACCTGTTGATAGATAGGCTCATCACTCTCTTCCAAATACTCCAATCCTATCGTGGGGTAGCGCTTTTGGAACTCTGCCATGGCTGCAGGAATCAAGCTTCCCCCGACGGTTAACAGGGCCGCGAAACTGATCTGACCCTGCTGGCCCTTGGCAAAGGCACGCATGTTCTGCATGCCTCGCTCCAAGCGCAAAAGTACCCGCTCCGCTACGGGTAAAAACGCCTGCCCCGCCGCTGACAAGCTCACCCTTCGCGTGGTGCGTTCGAACAATCGCACGCCCAGCGTCTCTTCAAGTTGGCGCACAAGCTGACTCAACGAAGGTTGGGAAAGATGAAGCTTTTCGGCAGCTTCAGTAAAGCTGCCCAAATCGGCAACGGCGATTATTGCCTCCAACTGCCTGGCGGTCACGTTATTCATCGGCAATTCCAATTAATCCATCTTTAATTCAAATTTATCCAATCAATCCTCAAGCGTACTCTACTTATGTCTATTACCCCACCGAGGTAGCGTAAATGCTTAAGCAAGTTATCGATCTTCATGAAATTCTGGATACCCCGAGTGCGTCAGGTGAGCGAGTTCGGGAATACTTGATAGGTTGCGGAGCAGCGCCGGAAAGTATTCAGGTCACTCGCGTTACTTCCGATAAAGGCGCCAGCGATTTTCTGCACATCACCGTGGCAGGACACAGCGGCAAGCAAGCAGGCAAAGAGGCGCCCACCCTGGGGGTGATTGGCCGTTTGGGCGGTATCGGTGCCCGCCCGGACATTACCGGCTATGTCTCGGACGGCGATGGTGCCTTAGCGGCCCTGGCCGCCGCCGCCAAGCTGATTGGCATGGCGGCCCACGGTGATCGTTTGGCGGGCGACGTTATTATCACCACGCATATCTGCCCCGATGCCCCCACCCGTGAACACCATCCGGTACCGTTCATGGATTCGCCGATCAGCTTTGAAGATACCTGGGAGCACGAGATCGATGCTCAGATGGATGCCATCGTTTCGATCGACACCACTAAAGGTAATCGCGTCATCAATGTGCGCGGTGTGTCGATGTCGCCGACCGTCAAGCAAGGCTATATCTTGCGCACCAGCGAAGATCTAATGGATGTAATGTCCCGCGTAACGGGCCGTTTGCCACACATTTTTGCGCTGACTCAACAAGACATTACACCTTACGGCAATGGTCTCCATCACCTGAATAGTATTCTACAACCGGCGGTTGCCACCTCGGCTCCCGTGATTGGCGTGGCTTTGTCCACCGAAACCGCCGTAGCCGGTTGTGCGACGGGGGCAAGTCATGAAGTCGATATTGAACAGGCGGCTCGTTTTGCCGTTGAGGTGGCGAAGGACTTTACGGCGGGTATTTGCCAATTCTACGACGCTGAAGAATTCAGCCGTTTGATCGCACTGTATGGAGAACACACTCACTTCCAGCACAGGGGCGCTCGCAAATGAGTGCCGATACCTCGCGCTTGGGCATAGTGACGATTGGTCAAGCGCCGCGCACCGACCTCCATGAAGACCTCTCTACGCTGCTCGTTCCACACATAGACGTGGTCGAGCGCGGCGCGCTAGATGAATTGACGCTTGAAGAGATAGAGCAACGTTATCCCACCGGCAAACAGTCTCAGGTGCTGGTTTCGCGCATGCGCGATGGCCGCCAAGTCATCATTGCCGAACCAGACCTGGAACCACTACTCGATTTGGCAGTGCACTCCATGGCGAAGGAAGATGACGTCGACGCCATCGTGGTGCTCTGTACTGGTGAACTTCCCGACTATCGTGACCTTCCCATGCCAGTGCTGTCACCCAAAAGGCTGGTACGCCACGGCATTCAGTCTCTTTTTCCCCAAGGGAGACTCCTCATCATGAGCCCTGAGTCACGCCAAATGCAGAATGCGCGTACCCGCTGGGAAACAGCTGGATTCAATGTTGAAACACTTTATGCCTCGCCCTATGGGGCTTCGCGGGAGCTGGAACAAGCCGCTCATGAAGCCGCCTCGCTCAAGGGGGATCTGCTCTATTTAGACTGCATGGGGTACACGCTGGCGCAACGCCAGCGCATTGCCAAGCTTTCCGGTCATCGCACTCTCACGCCTCGTCAAATCGTATTCAGCGCCGCCAACCTGCTGCTGACGTGAATCGGCGAACCGATAAAACACTTTTCACAATAACGCGGATTGCTTTGAGATGAACAAAACAACCTTACCGGGAACGCCCGGTACAGATAGCACTCAGGAAACGCATCAACACCCACGCTTCTTTTCTCCGGGGCAAATGGTGGTCAACATCATTGTTTGTGTTCTAGGTGCCATCATCGGCATGGAACTGATCACTCGCGTGGGTATTACCCCTAACACCTCAATCATCGGCGCGCTGATCGCCATTTTACTCTCCTATATTCCTCTACAACTGTTCCGCCGCTACCGTTCGCTGGAGCGGCAAACACTGGTGCAGACAACCATTTCTGGCGCTACCTTTTCAGCCGCTAATGGGTTGTTGTTACCGCTGGCGATTCCTTTTCTTATGGGCGAGTCTCAAATGCTGGTTCCCATGCTGATTGGTGCCTCGCTGGCGGTGATTACCGATGCTTCCATTCTTTATTTCTCGTTCGACAGTAAGGTATTCTCGGCCCGGGCCGCTTGGCCGCCAGGACTAGCGACCGCAGAGGCACTTAAAGCAGCGGCCCAAAAAGGACATAGTGCCTTACTGCTATTGGTAGGCATGATCGGTGGTGGCGTAGGCAAAGCATTCGGCATCCCCGCCGAAATGTTCGGTATCGCCTGGATCGCTAACGTGTTTGCCATGTGTGCGTTAGCACTGGGGTTAATCATTCGCGGCTATTCTGAATCACTTTTTGGCTTCGATATCAGCGCCGCCTATATTCCTCATGGCATCATGATCGGCGCGGGCTTGATCGCGCTGCTGCAGATATTACGAGTGATGTACCTTGAGCGCCGTCAGGGCGAACACGACACGTCACCACAACGCCCCACCCGATCAGCGCTGCAGTTGCGCCGGGCAATGATTAGTGGCTTGACTGCCTATCTTATCGTGGCGTTGATTCTCGCCTTGGGAACTGGCATCTACACTGGCATGTCCTTGGGCATGTTAATCGGCTGGCTGGTGTTCGCTGCAATGGCTGCAATGGCATCTGAACTAATCGTAGGCATCGCGGCCATGCATTCTGGCTGGTTCCCTTCCTTTGCTACCGCATTGATTTTTTTGGTTATCGGCATGTTGATTGGCTTCCCCACCACCGCTCTGGGTGTGCTGGTAGCGTTCACCGTTGCGACGGGACCGGCGTTCGCTGACATGGCTTACGACCTAAAGGCGGGCTGGGTTATCCGTGGAGAAGGGAGTGATCGGGACTATGAGGTTGATGGCCGTCGCCAGCAATACTTCGCTGAACTGTTCAGTTTTGGTGTCGCGATCGTGATCGTCGCCTTCGCCTTCAATGCCTACTTCGCGGCTGACTTGGTACCACCGGTTGCGCGCGTCTACGTGGCGACCATCGATGCTGGCGCCAGCGCTGAAATCGCTAAACAGCTAGCGATCTGGGCAAGCGTTGGCGCTGTCGTTCAGGCGGTGGGGGGAATGTCGCGTCAAATTGGTGTGCTACTTGCCACCGGCCTCTTGATCACTTCACCGCTAGCGGGGATCGTGATTTACATTGCCTTGATTATTCGCTGGTTAGTGGTTAAACGCTTTGGCGACAATGGAAGTCAGAAGCTCTACATTCTGGGGGCGGGCTTCATTACTGGCTCGGCACTTTACAGCTTCTTCTCGTCTACCCTTAAGCTGGGTTCTAAATAAAACCACATTCAAGGCGTCATCTTGGCGCCCTTCATTTTAGGAGTTGCCTTATGTCACGACTGCTACTGCTCAGCAGTTCTCGCTCTGGCTCTACTGGCTACCTTGATCACGCTCAACCATTAATCGCCGATTTTCTGGGTGATAACCCAAAGCCGGTCAAGCGCGTACTATTCATTCCCTTTGCGGGAGTCGGCAAGACCTTCGATATCTACCTGGAACAGGTGCGACCCACCTTTGACGCACAAGGATTAGAGGTGGAAGGCATTCATCAAGCCGCCGACCCGAAAGCAGCCGTCCGCGACGCTGAAGCGATCGTCGTTGGAGGTGGGAACACTTTCGCCCTGGTCAAGCGTCTGTACGACGCCGACTTGTTAGACACCATTCGCCAGTGCGTTGCCAATGGCACCCCTTATATTGGCTGGAGTGCCGGGTCGAATATTGCTGGCCCCACTCTCTGCACCACTAACGACATGCCGATTGTTGAACCGCCGAGTTTCAGCACGCTTGCTCTAGTGCCGTTTCAGATTAACCCGCACTTTATTGCAGGCAAACCGGAGGGACATAACGGAGAAAGCCGCGAAGAGCGTTTGGAAGAGTATTTGGCCCTTAACCCTCACGCCTTGGTAGTGGCCTTACGCGAAGGTACCGCCCTTTCCCGTGAGGGACATTCACTACGCCTGTTAGGGGAATTAGATGGGTTAACATTCTCAGCAAACGGCCAGCAAGCACTCGCAGCCAACAGCCGGTTGGACCATCTGCTGACACCGTATTAATGCTAGAGTTAATATCTCTCTCGACCTGAAGCCCGTTATTACCTCATCAACACCCCTGACCCTTTTCGTCAGCCATCTCAACCATCGCGCTAAGCAAACCCTTGAGCGCGATGTGGGCAAGACCATAGGTGCTGCACTCATGGTTTGAATTCAGGTTCCATTATCAGGAGACAAAACCCTTTTGGCCTCATCCAAAGATAGCGTTTCTCCACCAAAATGAATGACGGCATGGCAGTTCGGACAAACCGGCACCAGATCTTTTTCAAAATTTACTTTATAATTTTTACCAATTTTGGAAATAGGAACAATATGATGAACATGAATAAAACTTGAATATACATCTCCATACCTTTCTCCAAAATCGAACTTACAGAAGAAGCAGCGAGCTCCATGTTTAGCAATACAGGCAGTTCTTGCCTTTCGACTTCTTTCATATTTATTAACAAACACCTTCAGCACTGCGCCTTCAACAAAATCTTCGGCACAATCTGACTCACCAGCATTTTTAAAAAACTCTTGATAATCTATTGGTAAGCACCCACTCCCATTAGTCCGCTTTTCTACTATCTCAACAGATTTACCTAAATCTTTTAAAAACTGTTTAAACTCAGCCAAATTATTTGGAAAATCTTTTAGATAGAATCTTCTTTCATTTAGCTCGTCCCAAGAACAGCCTATATCACCTGCAAGCCTTGCTCTATCTTTCTTTGCATCTATCCTGATCTTTACACAAGCTGGCTTATTCCGCCCAGGCCTCCTGATTGCAAATAGCGGCCTACCTTTAGATTTACTTTTCGATTTTCTTCCCGCACTTATCGCGGCGCCATTACCTAAAACAGACTTATAAATATCAATCTTTGGGTACATTTCTCGAAGAGTTCGCACGGCTACTTCAAGCCCCTCTACCTCTTTACCAGAAAGCCGGAAATATAACTCCCTAACAACCTCATCATCCCAAATTTTCATTATCTAACTCCCAACAAAAAAGAATAAAAGTAGAAGCGCAATCACGCTTCATACAGTGTGTTTGGCATCCGAGGCTGCGCGCCAGTAAGCCATCGACTGTGCGGAGACAATACCCTGAGTACTGCCAATATCAATCACTGCCTGCTGGAACGATGCCGCCAGTTTAGGTTGGTGACAAAGTGCCAAAGAACGAATCATCCGCGTGATGCGCAGGTGATTATGCCCACCTGCTTTGAGCCAAATATGCTCGCGGATATTGAGGCTCGGCTGGGCAGTAATGGTGAGGCCATCCCGAGTTAAACCCAAAAAACTCAGCATGACATCCAGCGAGGCTCGCTGTTGCTCACGTAACGCGCTATCGTCTTGAAATACTTCACGCTCGACATCAGTCAGCCGCGGGGCAAAATGGTTAAAGCGGCCAACCTCAGGGAGGGGAAAAAGCCACTGAATATAATCGTGGGTATGCTCTAGCCAGAAGTGAGATAAGGCCCAGACGGCATCGATATAGCGCCCCTTATGATCCGGTGCCTCGCCACGGTAAAAAGCGATCAGCGGTGTAAGCTGGTGGCTCATAGCATTTCCTCGTCATCTCCTGAGTAATACAATGATATTTTGTAATAACGACGCCATTTTACGCGACTAGCCGTAAAGATTCCCGGATTCCCTAAAACAAGGGATAGTAATGAACGCACCAACGCCCACTGCCCTCTCCGTCAGCCAACTCAACCAGCGCGCCAAGCAGACTCTTGAGCGTGATGTGGGCGAGGTGTGGGTGGAGGGCGAGCTCTCTAACGTTTCCCGCCCGGCGTCGGGGCATGTCTATTTCACGCTGAAGGACGACCGGGCGCAGATTCGCTGTGCGCTGTTTCGTCAGCGGGCGCGGTTTGTCTCTGCGCCGATGCGCGATGGTGATCAGGTCAAGCTGCGCGGGCGAGTGTCACTGTTCGAGCCCCGCGGCGATTACCAGCTAATTGCCGAGGCCGTGCAGGCGGCGGGGTTGGGCGAGCTGCTGGCAGCCTTTGAGCGTTTGAAAGCGCAGCTGGAAGGCGAAGGCGTGTTTGCCAACGCTCGGCCGCTGCCCTTCCCACCCCGCAAGCTGCTGATCTTGAGTTCCGCCACCGGGGCGGCCATTCGCGATGTGCTGGCGGTGCTGGAAGCGCGCTGGCCACTGGCGGACGTGACGCTGATTCCGGTGCCGGTGCAAGGCGCCGAAGCCGCCCCGGCGATGATTTCGGCCCTAGGGTTATTAAACCGCCAAGCGAAGCTAGACCCAGAACGGGATGTGGTGCTCATTACCCGTGGCGGCGGTAGCCTGGAAGACCTCTGGGCGTTTAATAACGAACACTTGGCACGGGCGATTTTTCACTCCCGGCTGCCGGTGATGTCGGCGGTGGGCCACGAGGTGGATATCACCCTGGCGGATTTTGCCGCGGATATGCGCGCGCCTACCCCATCGGCGGCCGCCGAGCGCTTGGTACCGGATCACAACACCCTTAAGCGCCAGCTAGAGCATCAGCACAGCCGTTTGCAGCGGGCAATGCAGGCGCGCTTAGAGCGAGACAGCCAGCGGCTGGATACCCTGCGCGCCAAGCTGCGCCACCCCGGCGAGCAGCTCAACCGTCAGCGCCAGCACTTAACCGCCCTCAATCAGCGCTTGAATCGCGCCATGCAGCAAGCGCTTACCCAACAAAAAGCCCAGGTGACACAGCTGAGCAGGCGCTTGGCCAGCCAGGATATGGCGCGGTTGCATCGCGCAGAAAGTGAACGCGTGAGCCAGTTACAGCGCCGCTTGGGGAGTGCGATGCAGCGCCAGTTGGAGAGCCGACAGGCCCGTTTGAAAGCCGCGGCGCGGGAGTTAAACGCGGTCAGCCCGCTGGCGGTGCTGGGGCGGGGCTATGCGATTGCCCAGGATGAGCAGGGCCAGGTCATTCGCCGTGCGGAAGATACCCAGCCCGGCCAGAAGCTGAAACTGAAGCTTGGTGAAGGCAGGCTAAGCGTGGAAGTTAAGCGGCGTCTAAAGTCCGGGGGTTAAAGACCGGGGGTTAAAGACCTAAGCTAAATGGCCGATATCTTCTAACAATGAGGAGAGGGTAGCGTCATGAAGATAGGATTTTCGTCTTTTACACTGATTAATCAGCGCCAAGATAAGCCGCAGTTTTTAACGCCTACCCGCATCGTCCCCCAAAAGAGCGAGCCTGCTGAAGACGACCCGTTCACAAAGCGGCTTAAAAAGCAGCAGGAAGCGTTGGAGAGCTTGGCGTCGCTACCTACGCCAAAGGAAGCCTCCCAGCAGCAGGCCAGCGATAAAGTGGGCTTCCTGCGCCAGCGGATTGAAATGCTGAAAGCCATGATGGCCTTCGCCTCTCCTGAACAGCTTAAAAACATGGCCAAGGAGCTCAAGAGCATCGCTCGTGAGCTTGCCGGTGCGGCTAAGCTGTTGAACAACCAAGGTGGCGGTGGTGCTGGCATGACCGCGATCCCGTCCGTGGTTCCAACAGCAGTTGCAACGACCGCAGTTCCTACGACAGCAGCTCAACCGGCTGTCGCCCAAACCAGTGAGGCCGAATTAGCCGGGCCCCAGGCGGGTGGCGATGAGAGCGCCCAGGCAACGGTTTCCAGTGACGCGCAGCAAGCCGAAGGCAGTGCGCAAACAGCCGAGGAAAACGCTGAGAAAAGTACTGAGGAAAAAGCTGAGCAAGAGGCCGAGAAAGCAGCGGGCGAGCCTGAAGGTGATGAATCCACCGAGCTTGGCGTATTACCTGGTCTGCCCTACCTCATTCAAAATGAAGACAATCGCTCAAAATCCAATGGTTCCAGCGCTAGTGAACACGCACTCCGCGGCGTACTGACTGACGCTCAAAAAGCGCTGCGCGAAGCGGTTAACGAACTTAAGATTCGGCTGAGAGAAGAAGACAAGGAAGCTCGTAGGGAGCTAAAGAAAGCAGAAGACATAATGGAAAAGACTGATCGAGCGGTTGCAGCATCCACTTCTGAGGCCCTCTACTCCTCATTGGGGCAGTTGCTGCCTACCTCGCTAGGTGACGTTGCCGTATCAACGTCCTCTATCAATATAGAGGTTTAGCGCTGATAGAAAAGGCGCTGCTCATCAGCAGCGCCTTTTCTGTATAGATCCAATCTAACCAATATTGCCTCGATTATTTCTTGGAATCACTACCTGACTTTTTATCGTCATCTGAATTTGGGTTTACATGATGGGTATCCGGCATCGGATTGGCCTCATCATGATGGTCATCCTGCTCTTTAGGCGCTTTTTTATCTTTCTCGGGAACTTGAGTCATCGCTTCTTCCTTATCGTATGTGGTCTTGGTTTCTTAAATCCCTTGGCGACACCGCCACTGGGACTCCCTGAATAGCGTGAACATAAGGGTGGGTGAATGCCTATCACCTGCTCTTAGAGCTGCCTTAACTGTAGCCCTTCTGTTGCTACTTTCAATCCATCACATGGCATAGAAAACCGAAGCCTTGAAATAAAATCAAATTAAAACAAAAACTTGCAACATAAAACCTTGGCAAACTGACGTATATTAGCAATAGCAATACAGCCAATGGACTGTCGCTATCGACTGGGTCTTTCTCGATTTTATATGCCCATGAAACAGTGGCCGCACTCAGGCGGCCACTAGGCATTACTTGGGCGTGCGGTTAGTGTCCGCCCCCTGGGTGTTACCAGAGGGCGTACTCGAACCCGCTAAGCCTGGGCTGTGCCTTTCAGGGCCATTTTGCTCAGCATTGAATCGCTCTGAACCGGGGCGTTCAGCAAAAGGGGTGGGGTCGCCTGGTAGGCCTGTCGCCCGATTCTGCGGCGCAATGATATTCGCGTCACTGGCGCTCGTTTCATTTGCATTGACACTTGAAGGCTGCGATCCGCCTTTATACAACTCGGCTTTCTCGTGTATCGCGTGTTGAGCTTTATCTGCCTGCGCTTGCCCAGTTTCAGCCGCTTTATGAAGCACGCGGTCACGATACTCGCCCATGTAATCGTCTTCTTTCTTGGTGGCTGGAAAAATACCGCCCAAGGCGGCGCCCAGCGCAAACCCTAGCGCGCCAACCACCAGCGGATGCTCCTGAATAAAATCGGAAGCTTGGCTCTCTGCACGGCGAGCACGCTGGCCCGTGTTGTGCAGATTGTCGTGAGCGTCATGCTGTAGATGAGACGTGGAATCTCGCATGTTATCCCCCATGTGGTGCGCCTTATCGCCCCACTGCTGCGCCGTTTGCTTGGCTTTCTGGCCCAGGTGTTGAGCGGAGTCTTTGGCTTTATGGGTCATCTCGCTCATACGGCCTTGGCCGTCGCTTGAGTGCTCCGCTCCACCGGCCGTACCTGCATGCATAGCAGCATTCGGATGGGTGCCCTCATGCACGGGAATACCCGGTGAGCCATGAGAACCGCTGTACCCATAGCGATGCTGGCCTTGATGAGGCTGACGCTGTGACAACATCATCCAGCCCAACCCTGCAGTGGTAACCAGAAATGGCAGTGGGTTCTGCTTAATAGTGGTGCCTAAATTAGCCACGAATTCGTTGGCACCGCCATGGCGAAGATACTCGTAGGACGTATTCAGCAACTGCTGTGGAGAAAAGCGCTCTTCGATCTCGTTCAGCGTGGTATCGAGGCGCTCGCGCGACTGATTGATATCCTTTTCAATCTCTTCGGAATTGCGCTGTTTATCATGATCCGTCATTTCAACTCCTCCTTGACGTTGTGCTGATGCTTCTGGGCAAATGCCTTGTCACTTTGCAGACTGTTCATCGTGCGATTAGGCATCAGGTTGCGTGCCTGCAGTTTCTTTTGGCCCGCTTTGAGCATGATGATGCCGACAACCGTCACCACTCCGCCCACAATCAGCGCCGATAGCCAGGGCGTGGTGTCAGGCGGCAGTATTTCATTGAGCAGAAACACCGCTGCGGCTAGCAGGGTTAAAAAACCGCCTAACAGCACCGCACCGGCAATGGCGATCGAAGCAATACCCGCCATGGCCTGATGGGTTTTCTCTGACATCTCGGTCTTGGCAAGCTCAGCTTCGTTGCGCACCAGCGAGCTAATCTCGTGCATTACCGTTGAGAGTAGCGATCCAACCGACGAGCCTTGCGACGTAGGTTTGTTTTCCGAATCCATTCTTTGCCTCCCTGCCCCTAGTTAGGGCATTCCATTTTCTCGACCCGCTGAACCTATTGCCCTATTACTCGGAACGGAGCTGCCTGAAAGACTTGATGCCTGGCTAACCGGTGATGCCTGCCCGGCAGGAACGTTTTCCTGCATCGGAAGGCCCGTAGAGTGCTCATCTGTCGCATTTGTATAACGCTGGTGCGAGTGCTGGCCTGAACTACGCAGGAAACGTGCTGCTAAAAAACCAGCGGCTATTACACCACCTATAAACAGCGCGGGTTCGCGGCGACTCAAACTCTGCGCCTCATCACAAACATTGCGAAAGTCTTTATCACGCAAGTTGTGCGAAAAACGTTCGGTTGTATCAGCAAACTTTCTCGCTTGTTTTGAGAAAAAGGGCTGCTGTTGGTTATCAAACTCATCGGCCATTTTTTGCAGAACGCCGGTTAACTTATGGGACTGTTCCGCTGCATTATCCCGCTGCTGGTTAAAATAGCCTTCAGCTTGGTGTTGGGCCGCCTCTCCGACCTCATGTGCGGTATCACGCCCTTGCTGCTTGAGCGACTCCGTTGAGTGGTTTGGCTGGGCGGGAGCGCCTGGGCTAGGCTGATTTCCTTGATCGATCATCTGTCACTTCCTCCTTGTCGTCTCACTTGTCAGCATCCGTGGTGAAACAAAATCAACGTCAGCGCACATCCGCAAGGTGTAATTAATCAGAACAATTATGTACTTAAAGAAAATAAGCACTAATACTTAACCAATTACACCGTTTTATTTAACAGATATGCCACCTACAAAACATAGCGGTCATTATTTTCCTGTCAATTTATAGCCATTTATTTATCTGCAAATATTTATTTTATTAACTTATGTTATTAAATTAAATATCATCAAATAACATAACTTTTGTTATAGAAACAAACAGCTAAAAAGTTATCGAAAAATATCCCCACTAGCGTTGGGTTTGCTTGTTTCTACGCCTTTGGTCTACGTTTAGGGGTGACGTACGCCCGAGGAGTGGGTAGGCGTCGGATGGCCCAAAAGTATCCATCCGTCTTGAACGGTTTTTGTGCCAACGATTTCTGTGCCAGCGATTTCTGTGCCAACAATGGAGTGACCGCACATGAGTGATCAACACCAACCACCCCAACACCAGGATAAGCAGCCTGGTGATGAACACGCCATGCGCCCGGAGCCCGAATACATTCGTGAAAGCTACCGGGGCGCCGATAAGTTACTGGACAAGGTCGCGATTATTACCGGTGGCGACAGCGGCATAGGGCGTTCAGTCGCCGTCCACTATGCCCGCGAAGGTGCCGACAGCGTGATCGTACATCTTAAAGAAACCAAAGATGCGGAAGAGACCAAACGGCTGGTAGAAGCCGAAGGTCGCCGCTGCTTGGTTTTGAAAGGCGATGTGGCAGCGCCAGCGTTTTGCCGTGAGATCGTTAAGCGCACCCTCGACCACTTCGGCAAGATCAATATCGTCATCAATAACGCCGCCGAGCAGTACGACTGGGATGACATTACCGAGATCCCCGATGATCAACTGCTGCGCACCTTCCAGACCAATATTTTCAGCCACTTTTATCTGAGCAAATCTGCCCTGCCGCATCTCAGCGAAGGCGACACCATTATTGCCACCTCATCGATCAATGCCTTTAAGGGCAACGATACGCTGATCGATTACACCGCCACCAAGGGCGCTATTCAGGGGCTGGTGCGTTCGTTGGCGATGTCGCTGATGGATCGTGGCATTCGCGTGAACGCCGTAGCGCCAGGGCCGGTATGGACCCCGCTGATTCCCGCCAGCTTTGAAGATGAGAAGGTAGCGTCATTCGGCGGCCAAGTGCCCATGAAACGCGCCGGGCAGCCCAGCGAAATGGGCCCTGCCTATGTCTATTTGGCCAGTGAGGAATCCTCCTACATGAGTGGCCAGACCATGCACCTGAATGGTGGCGTTATCTTAAATACTTAAGCGTTTCTTATTAAAATATAGCGCGCATTCCCAGGGTGGCTTTGAGCCACCCTTTTGTTAGAACACGGTGCATAAAAGCACTGCACCACCACAATATTCCCACTCGGTAATTATCTAAGGATTTATCTGACAGTAACGTTGGGTTAACAAGCCTCGCTTCTCACTGCCGCCTGGGGATAGCCGTCGAATAGGTATTGAGATGCGAGAGGTGCTCATCCGCTTGCTGCAAAGCCTCTAGCGTCTGAGGCCGGTCGAATTCCGCCAATAAACTGCACAGCACTTCAGAGACGGCTAACGCCGGGGTTAGCGTATGAAAGAAGCTATCGGTTTCCGTGGGGCATAGAATCGTCTGCGCTGACATCCCCACCAGCGGCGACACTTCACTATCGGTGATGGAAACAATCCCCACCCCCTTATCTTTTGCCAGTTGAGCCAGTTCCAGCGCATCCTTTGCATAAGGCTTGATGGAGATAACGAGCAATACATCCTCAGAGGTAGCGCGAATTAGCCCATCTCCACCGGTTCCTCCAGGCCCATCCAGATGAACCGAGCGCTCGCCCAGTAGGGTCATTACGTAATGGAAATGCCAGGCAACGGCATGGCAGGAACGTAAACCCAGCACGTATACCTTTCTCGCTGACCTTAGCCTAGTGGCGGTGCCTTCCAGCTGCCGCAGCGCATCGGGCTCGCACAACTTAGCAAGCTGGGCACTTAGCCCTTGAAGCATATGCGAGGCGGTATCGCTGGCTCCCCTTCCACTGCCTTCATCTACCCGCTGGCGAACCTTGGCCGCAAAGCCATCGCCCCGCTGACGTAACGCCGCGGCATGCTGCGCCCGAAGTTCGTCGTAGCCTGGCAGCCCCAAGAACTTGGCAAGCCGTGTCATGGTGGCGGGCTGCACACCCGCTAGGCGCGCCACCTCGCGCATGGACACCAGCGCCACTTCCTCCGGATGCTCAAGCACGTAGCGAGCGGCCTGCTGCAGCTGCGCAGACATGGCATCGTACTGGGCAATCATCTGCTCTCTCAGTGGATCGCTCGGCTGCATCGTGGTGGGCTCTTTTAGAAGAAATGATCTACATGTTTCATACTATATTTTAATGATTTATTTGTTGCAAACATCTTTACGAGTGTGCCAATCTCACTGTCATATGAATGGCTCACCGTTTGATAATGGGGGAAAAGTCTATGACGCGTATTCTTCACCGCGGTATCGGGGCGCAGCTACCTCATGCTGCGTCGGCGCAAGGCGTCTATATCACGGATACCACGGGGCGTCGCTACCTGGATGGATCGGGAGGCGCTGCGGTCACCAGCGTAGGGCACGCCCACCCGGAAGTGCTGGCCGCCATGCGCTCGCAAATCGATAGCCTCTGTTACGCCCACACCTCATTTTTCACTACCGCTGCCGCCGAAGCACTTGCCGAAAAGCTCGTGGATTTAGCCCCCGCAGGGCTGGATTACGTCTACTTGGTGTCGGGTGGGTCAGAAGCCGTTGAAGCGGCGCTGAAAATGGCCCGGCAGTACTTTGTAGAGATTAATCAGCCCCAGCGGCGGCATATCATTGCCAGACGCCAGAGCTACCACGGCAATACCATCGGCGCGTTGGCCACCGGTGGCAATGCCATGCGGCGCCAGCAGTTTCAGCCGATTCTGCCAGAAACCCACCATGTATCGCCCTGCTATGCGTATCGCGACAAGGGCACCGACGAGACGCCCGAGGCCTACGCGGCACGGCTTGCCGAGGAGCTTGAGGCAAAGATTCTGGAACTTGGCCCTGAAGAAGTCATGGCCTTCGTTGCCGAACCCGTCGTTGGCGCTACCTTAGGGGCGGTCGCCTCCGAGGCGGATTACTTCAAACGCGTGCGTGCCATTTGCGATAAATACGGCGTACTGCTGATCCTCGATGAAGTGATGTGCGGCATGGGAAGAACCGGCACCGTCTTCGCCTGCGAACAAGATGGAGTAGTCCCGGATATCGTCACGATCGCCAAAGGCTTGGGTGGCGGCTATCAGCCTATCGGCGCGGTGATGCTATCGGCCAACATCTACGCCAGTTTCGCCAATGGATCTGGGCTGTTTCAGCACGGACATACCTATTTGGGCCATCCTGTGGCCGCCGCGGCCGCCAACAAAGTGGTTGAGATCATCGCACGGCCGGAGACACTGGCAAATGTTAATGCCATGGGCATGAGACTGCAGAGCGGTCTTGAAGCGGCGCTCGGTGCATCGCCCCATGTGGGCGATATTCGCGGCAGAGGCTTGTTTCGCGGTATCGAGATTGTCGCGGATAGGGAAAGCAAAACGCCTTTCGATCCAGCTAGAAAGATTTACGCCAAGATCAAGCGGCAGGCCATGGCGCGTGGCCTGATCAGCTACCCGATGGGCGGTACCATTGATGGCATTCACGGCGACCATATCTTGCTGGCACCGCCCTATATCATTGCGCCTGACGAAGTAGACCTGATCATCGAGCGTATTGCCGAGGCCGTAGACGCTGCCATCGCAGAGTGATGACACACTCAATAACGATTTGAATAACTAGTTTGAAAGGAGATCACCCATGCCCTCTTCTCCCTGCCCGCCTATTTCCGACACCGACTGGCCTGAGGAGATCGCTGAATTACGCGAAGGCTTTGCTGGCGCACTCAATGTCTATCGCACCATGGCCCATCACCCGGCCTTGCTCAGAGCGTGGGCGCCCTTGCGCCAACACGTTGTTAATGAGAATGCGTTAGGCCCGGAACTGACCGAAGTGGTGATTTTACGCGCGGGTTTGCGTATGGGCTCAGCCTACGAGTGGGCCCATCATGTTAGTCGTGCACTCGCCCTGGGATTCTCCGAACAGCGGATCACGGCTATTCGCGGTATTCCCGAAGGCGTTGACGGTCTTATCGTCAACGCCGTGGATGCGTTATTCGATGAGCGCATGCTGGCCAAGGAGCAGGAAGCAGAACTGGCCGAGGCGATCGGGCGCAAGGCCGTGATCGACCTGATCGCCATGGTGGGTTTTTATTCGGTATTGGGCTATCTGCTCAAAACCTACGACACACCGATTGACGACACTATTCAACAAGAAGCGCAAAAGCAACCGGAGCTGTTTTCGCTAATGCCAAGTTCGACAAGTTAAACCAGGACTGCTAATTAGCCACCCAATTTTCAATACGCGAATTACGCTAATTGCTTAACCAACACCTTCGATTTACGGGCGTGGTTGTAGGTTTCGCGTTTCAGCGGGGGAAGGTCTTCCAGGCTGGCGGCGCGGAAGCCGTGTTCCACAAACCAGTGGGCGGTATGAGTCGTCAGCACGAACACTTCAGTTAAGCCGCGCTGGCGGGCGCGGCGCTCCATGGCTTCCACCAGGCGCTCGCCCCGCTCGCCACCGCGGTAGCTGTCGTGCACCGCCACGCAGGCGAGTTCGGCAATGCTGGTATCGGTGAAGATGTGCAGCGCGGCGCAGCCAATCACCATACCGTCGCGCTCGATCACCATGTAGTCATCGATTTCATGCTCCAGGCGCTCCCTTGAGCGTGCGACCAGCATGCCCCGCCGCTCTAGAGGCTCCAGCAGTTCCAGCAAGCCCGCTACATCGTTGAGCGTGGCCGGGCGCAGCTGTTCGTAGCGGTGCTGGGTAATCATGGTGCCCACGCCGTCGCGGGTGAACAACTCACCCAGCAGGGCATCGTGGTTGCGCCAGGAGAGCAGGTGCGTGCGCGCCACGCCTTTCCTTGCGGCGGTGCAGGCAGCCTGTAAGTGGCGGGCTAGCTCGCTACCTGGCACTGCGGCGCTTAAACGCGGCTCGGCTTCTGCTGGCGAAAGCTGGCGCAGTAGCGCCCCCTGCTCATCTTCCAAGCCTTCTGACTCACCGAGTAGAATCAGCTTGTCGGCTTTCAGCGCCACGGCGGCGTGTTGAGCGACTTCAGAGGCGTCTAAATCGAACACCTCACCGGTACTGGAGAACCCCAGTGGCGGCAACAGCACCAGTGAGCCTTTTTCCAGCAGGCCTTCAATGGCGCTGGCACGCACCCGACGCACTTCACCGCTGTGGTCGAAATCCACCCCTTCGCGCACGCCTAGGGGCTTAGCAGTCACCAGGTTGCCGGAGATCACGCTCAGTTCCACACCGTGCAACGGCGTGCTGGGCAGGCCAAGGGAGAGCCGCGCTTCCAGCCATAGCCGCTGGTGGGCAGCTACCTGCTCAACATGGGCCATCACCGCGCGATCCGCGACCCAGCGCCCATCGATGCGCGTGGGCTCTACGCCGGCGGCGGTCAACGCTTCATGCACCTGGGGGCGAATGCCGAACACGACAACCAAACGCACGCCCAAGGTATGCAGCAGCGCCAAATCCTGAATCAGTTGCTCCCCTCGGCCAGACGCCATGGCTTCGCCTTCAATTAAGATGACAAAGGTTCGCCCCCGGTGGGCATTGATGTAGGGGGAGGCGTTACGAAACCAATCAACAAAGGGGAAGCGCGTATCCAAGGGCCGCTCTCCGGCAGCAGGTGAAAGAAACAATCTCAAAAACAATCTCAAAAACAATCTCCAGTTACTTTACCAGAGCACGAAAAACAGCGGCACCTTCAAATGCAAATCTGCTCGATCTAATGCAGATAAACATGAAGATGCCGCTGTGATCTTATCGCTCAGATGCTTCTAAAGCCTTTCGAGCCTTGGCGTACTACGTTACGAGTGCTGTTTATTATTCGTTAACCGAACATGCCCTTGAACATAAAGAAGAACAGAATCGCAAGGCCCGCACCGGCAGGCAATGTGATCAGCCAAGACGCCGCAATCGTACCAATAACCCGTAGGTTAAGGGCGGCCATGCCGCGCGCCAGACCAACGCCTAAAATCGCACCTACCAGTGTGTGCGTCGTGGAAATTGGCAAACCGGTACCCGAGGCCAACACCACGGTAGTGGCTGCCGCCAGGGTAGCGGCAAAGCCACGGCTGGGGGTCAGCTCGGTAATCCCCGTGCCCACAGTGGCAATCACTTTATGACCATAGGTGACCAGACCCACCACGATACCGCCACCGCCGAGTACCAGCACCCACCAGGGCACCAGCGCGGAGCCGCCAATTTCGCCGCCGGTTTGCACCACGCTGATGACTGCCGCTAGCGGGCCTACCGCATTGGCCACATCGTTGGAGCCGTGGGCAAAGGCCATGGCACAAGCAGTGAAAATCATCAAAACGCCGAACACACGCTCAACGTTGGCATAGCCAAAATGATCATTGGTATTGTGCTCAAACTTGATACGCCGTTGCAAAATCAAGCCGATGCCCATAATCACTAGGCCCAGGAGGATAGACAGTAGCAGGCTCTGATTAAAGGTCAGATCCAGCCCCACGTGGGATAACCCTTTGGTCAGCGTGACCATTGCAACGATGAAACCTACCAGAAACACATAGCCAGGTACGTAGCGTTTGGCAGCTGTGAACGGGTTGGCGTCCTCGAATATCAGGTGGTGTACCGATTTAAACAGCACGAAACCGATGGTGCCTGCCAACAAGGGGGAGACCACCCAACTAGCGGCAATCGTGCCTACCGCGCCCCAGTCCACCGTGGCAGGGCCTAGCCCTGCGACCGCAAAGCCTACGATCGCGCCGACAATCGAGTGCGTCGTGGAAACCGGCCAGCCTTTCATGGAGGCCACCAGCAGCCATGTTCCCGCCGCCAGCAGTGCTGCCAGCATGCCGTAGACCAGCAATTGTGGGTCGTCCTGTAGCAGTTCGGGGTCGATAATACCTTTACGGATCGTATTGGTTACTTCGCCACCGGCTAGCCAGGCACCCAGGAATTCAAAAATGACCGCAATCAGGATGGCCTGCTTGATGGTGATCGCTTTCGACCCCACCGAGGTTCCCATGGCATTGGCCACGTCGTTGGCACCAACGCCCCAGGCCATGAAAAAGCCAAACAAACAGGCCAGGATGATAAAGATTTCACCGTGCTGGGCAATAATCAGCATGAAAGTCCCCTTAGCGGGCAGTCAGGATCTGCAGACGGCTACCCACGCGCTCGGCGCGGTCGGATAGTTCGCCAACCCATTCAATGATCTTGTAGAGAAAGATCACGTCCACTGGTGGTAGCTGGCTCTCAAGCTTGAACAGCTGGCGGCGAATGGTGATCTGTTGGTCGTCGGCTTGGTGTTCGAGGGTGTGAAGCTCACGGATCATCTTCTGCATCACATCCGAGACGTTTTTGCCAAAGCCGGACTCAAGTAGATCCTTGAGCTCTTCTAACGCTTGACGTGCTTGTGCCACGCAGGCGACGCTGGTTCGAATGTAGTCGCGCATCGGCTCGGCCAGCTCATCCGGCACGCGCATTTTACGCCCCAGCATAATGCCGGTAATGTCACGCACCTTGTTGGCGATCTTGTCCTGCACGCTGATCAAATCAAGCAGATCGGAGCGCGACACCGGAAGAAACATGGTGTTGGGCAGGTTCAACCGCAGTTCTGTTTTCAGCGTATCGGCGTCATGCTCTAGGCGGGTGACGTTTTCGCGCAGCTCAGCCGCTTTGTCCCAGTCATCAGCCAGAGTTGCTTCAAAAAACGGCAACAGCTGATCGGCACACTCATTCGTCTTGACGATATGGGCCAATAACGGCTGGAATGGCGAGCGGCCAAACATCGAAGAAAAAGGATTGGAGGTAACCATAATGCCTTTTAGCCTGTTTTCGGGAAGCCTGGAAATGGCGGCGCCAGTATAAAGAGTGCGCCCGCCGCCGTCATGAAAAGTTCACAAATGTAATCAAATATTCATCTAAATGTCACGATAACGAGGTGGCTAGCGTCATGAAAAGCCCAAACCCCATGGAAGTGGAACTTAAACTGGCCCTTGCCCCGACAGGGCCTGCGGCGCTTACTCAACACCCGTATCTTGCTTCACACGCCGAGCGTAAACAAACGCTGACCAATACCTACTTTGACACCCCTCAGAGTGATCTGGCGAAAGCACATATTGCGCTGCGACTTCGCCAGGTGGATGGTCAGGTGCTGCAAACGGTGAAAACTGCTGGCCAAGGTGGCGGCGGGCTTTCCCAGCGCGAAGAGTGGGAGTGGCAGGTGGCTGGCCCGCAGTTGGATCTCGCTTCAATTGCCAAGCTCCCCCCTTTTCAAGGCGAACTTAGCGGTGTGCTAGATGCCCTCGCCCCCCAACTCAGCACCGATTTCACACGGCGCAGTTGGCAGCTAAAAGAGGGCAGACAAGGTCAGGAGAGCCATATCGAGCTGGTATTGGATGAAGGCGAAATTATTAGCGGTGGCTACCGCACGCCAATTCGCGAAGCAGAGCTCGAATTAAAAGGCGGCGAGCCCGAAGCTCTGTGGGCGCTGGCATTAACCCTTGCTGAACAGGTACCGCTGCGGCCCTCGGACAGTAGCAAGGCGGCCCGTGGCAATGCGCTTAGTACCCAACACTGGCCGCTCCCCGAAGCGCACTCCCCAGCAGAGTGGCTGCACCGTGCCACGCTGGCGCTGGATGCCTACCACGACAGCCAGCAAGCCAGCTTTCTAAACGATGCCCAACAGGCGCTGGCTACCCTCGCCGAGCACCGCGAACTGGATGCCACTGCACGCGCTTATGCCCAGGCGATGCCTGGCGCGCTCGATGCAGACGGCCAGCCCAATGCGGCCTATGGTAAAGCGGCGTTAGCGCTCGCCCATCGCCTGGCGTACCAAACCACGCTACGCTCTAATTAGTACGGCATTGAGGCTCACTTCAGGATGATGCGATGAATTTTCACCTAACCCCCGGCGCGGAAGGCCTACGCACCCGCCTGTTTCATATCATATTTGAATCTGACACACCGGGGGCAAAAGCTTTTGATATCGCCTTGATCGTGGCGATCCTGATGAGTGTCGCGATCATCATGCTAGGCAGTATCGAGACTTATGCCGAGCGGTACGGCGACTTATTCTTCTATCTTGAGTGGGTCTTCACGCTATTGTTCAGCATTGAGCTGATCTTGCGCATTTACTGCCTGGAAAAGCCGACGCTCTATTTAAGAAGCTTTTACGGGATCGTCGACTTGATTGCTGTGCTGCCCACCTGGCTAGTGCTTTTGGTACCAGGCGCCCATGGGCTGGTGATTGTTCGTCTGCTGCGGGTACTGCGCATTTTTCGCATTCTTCGCCTGATGGAGTTTGTCGGCGAAGCGCGTCTTTTGATGGATGCGTTGAAGCGCAGTATGCGCCAGATTTTGCTGTTTTTTAGCGCCATTTTAATGGTGATCACCCTGTTCGCGGCGTTGATGTACACCATCGAATCCCCCGAGGCGGGTTTCACCAGTATTCCAATGTCGATGTACTGGGCCATCGTCAGCATGACCACCGTCGGCTACGGTGACATTGTGCCGGCCACGCCGCTAGGCAAATCGATCACGGTCATCCTGATGCTGCTTGGTTACTCGATCATCGCTGTACCCACCGGGGTGTTTTCCGCCCAGGTGATTCGCTCGATCCGTGAAGAGCGTTACTCCGAAGAAGCCTGCCCCGGCTGCGGTCACGAACGCCATGAAAAACGCGCTCGCTACTGCCTACGCTGCGGCACCTGGCTGGACGAAGACAGCGAAGACCCGCGCAAGAAGGACGACGACAAAAAAGATGAACAGGAAGGCAAAAACGCGCCCCAGGACAGCTGAACTAAGTTGCTAAACCAAGTGTAGCTAAGTCTGGGGCGCGTAGCGTTCATTTAATACAGGAGGGAGTGGTTATCTCACCGATCACTCCACTTCGTGGGGGGCATCCCAGGCGTCTAACTCAGCCTCGCTCCAGGCGCCATAGGTCGCATTGGGGAACACAATCCAGTCCTTGCCAAACCGCTCGGAATTCTCCTCAACAAGCGCATGCTGCTGGTCAAGGTCGGCGCCCGCGAAATCACCCGCGAAATCGTGAAGGGAATCACCTAGCTGCATCACCAGGGTGTGGTTATCCACCACTTCCGCGCGGCGTTCCGCCTTGGCAGGCCCCAGCAACATCACGCTTTGTTCAGAGACTTGGGGTAGCTCTAGCGCTTCCAAGGTGGCGATAGTGTCGGCCTCGTTCTCCTGGTAGCGGTCAGAGACGTAGAAAATGGACACGCCCTGCTCGTCCGCGTAATCCAGGAACGCTTTGGCACCCGGCATCAAACGCGGTTCGCCTTCACGCTCCCAATGCTTCCAAGTATCCCAGGTGGTGTAGTCGTGACACGCCTGCATGTCGCGAACCAACAGCGGGCTATTATCCAGCACCGTTTCATCCAGGTCGGTAATGATAGCCAAGTCGTCGCTGCCACCATGCGCCTCAATCTGATCCTCAAGCCGGTAGGTGGCGAGGGCAAAACCCTGACGCTGCAGAGCAGCGGCTTCAGCAGACTGCTGTTGATAGCGCAGACCCATTGCATAAGCTTCCTGGGCACACATTTCTGCGTCATCACTATTTGCATAGCTGGTCAGTGGTAAAGCGGTAAGGCTGGCTAGAGCAGCAAGGGTGCAGAGGCGAGAAGGGAATGGCATCGTCATTGAATGATCTCCTGGGCTAGGCGATCTCAAAAAGACGAGGCGATTCCTCGCCTTAAAGGATCACGATTTATTATCGAAAAGAACCGTTAGGATCATATTTTATTTTCATTGAACATTCAAATAATGAAAAATAGGCAAATTCCCTGCTCATTAAAGCTAAAAGCAGGGATTTGCTCTGAAAAGCGTTTTTAGACGACGAAAGGCGAAATATCCCCACGCCCTTCACGGATGATTTTCGGCGGCAGTTCGCGCAGGTCGATGACGCTGGTGGGGTCTAAATGGCAGGCGCCGCCGTCGATAATGGCATCCAGGTGTGCCCCAAAACGCTCGCGGATCTCTTCCGGGTCGTTCATGGGCAGGTCATCACCCACAGGAATCAACGTTACGCTCATCAACGGCTCGCCTAATGCGGCCAGTAACGCGTGGGTGATGCGGTGATCCGGTACGCGCACGCCAATGGAGCGACGCTTGGGATGTAGTAGCAGGCGCGGCACTTCTGAAGTGGCATCCAGAATATAGGTGTAAGGGCCTGGAGTATGGGCTTTCAGCAATCGAAATACATCGTTATCCACCTTGGCGTAGGTGCCAATTTCCGAGAGGTCGGAGCACACCAGGGTGAAGTTGTGTTTATCGTCCAGTGAACGTAGCCATTTTATCTTCTCAATGGCTTTCTTCTCACCCAGATGGCAGCCAAGGGCATAGCCCGAATCAGTGGGGTAAGCAACCACACCGCCTTTACGAATGATCGCAATCGACTGATCGATGAGGCGTTTCTGAGGGTTTTCCGGGTGAATCTGAAAATATTGGCTCATTGGTAACTCCTGTCCGTAGGCACTGCCTATACAGCATAGCCGACTTGGCTTTTAACTGACCGGGCTTTGAAATGACCCGGCTGTGATTTAACCGACCGCCAGCAGGCCGGGTGACGCATCGCGCAGGTGCAGCAGCCGGGGATGCTGCCATATGGGGGGCGCCGCCGTGCGCGGCACTAGGCTCATGCTGCCGGGGGCCGCATGACTGCCTGGGAAGTGAAAATCGCTCCCCATAGAGGCGTAAAGGTCACGCTCCACTAGCTGACGCGCCAGGTCGCGGGTGCTATCCGGGTTCTGCTGGCCGCTGACTAGCTCAACCGCTTGGCCACCCGCCGCCTGGAAGGTATCCATCAAAAGGCCTCGCTTGCGCCGGGTTAAGCCGTGGCGCAGTGGATGGGCAATCACGGCCACACCGCCGGAATCGACAATCCAGCTTACGGCTTCGCTGATTTCCGGCCAGTGGGCTTTAATATCGCCCTTTTTGCCGCTGCCCAAATAGCGCTTGAAGGCGCTGGCCCAGTCCGGCACCACGCCTTCCGCTACCAGCGCGCGGGCAAAGTCCGGGCGGCCTAGCGGGCGGTCACTGCCTGCGTGCAGGCGCGCTTTTTCCAGCGCGTTGGATAAACCGACTTTTTCCAGCCTTTCGGCGATCACTGTTGCACGCTGTATCCGTGCTTCACGCTGCTGAATCAGGCCTTCCACCATTGGCCCCTGTAAGCCACCGGGCATCAACGCCACCACATGGATATTGACGCCCTGCCAGCGTGTGGATAACTCACAGCCGGGGATAAGACACAGCCCTGCTTGCTCCGCCGCGCGGCCCGCTTCTTCAATGCCGTCCATGGTATCGTGGTCAGTGAGCGACATGTGCGTCAGCCCGCGTTCGGCACACAGGGTTACCAGTTCGGTGGGCGTTAACGCGCCATCGGAAGCGGTTGAGTGCATGTGCAAATCAACTGGGTAGCGCTGATCGGCATCAAAGGTATAGGGAAGTCGAGGCATAAGCATGACGCCGTGTGGCCAGTTTGTCAGAATGCGCTTTTCAGCTGAGAATGAACCCTTCGCAATGGGTAAGATATGGTGCGCGCTTATGCCAGTGCGGTCAATTAACGGTCACTTTGCATCCTCGTCTTATCAAGGAGTTATACCCAAATGCTGTATGCCATTATGAGTGAAGATGTACCCCATAGCTTAGAGCGCCGCTTAGCGGCTCGGCCAGACCACTTGGCACGTCTGGAAGCGCTGCGCGATGAAGGCCGCATGGTACTGGCGGGCCCTCACCCTGCCATCGACGCTGAAAATCCTGGCGATGCAGGCTTTTCCGGCAGCTTGGTAGTGGCGGAATTCGACAGCCTGGAAGACGCCAAGGCATGGGCCGACGCCGACCCATACATTATTGCAGGGGTGTATGCCAAGGTAATTGTTAAGCCGTTCAAGAAAGTTATGCCTTGACGCCAATAGGCAAGTGTGGAGAGTTCGTCGGCTTTTTCACAGAGCCTGTGGAAAACTCTGTGCAAACCCGGCGGACGCTTTGCGCTAAGCCAGAGATAACGCCAGCGCTAACAAATTGATCATTTTTTAACCACCTGTTCATCAATACGGATACCTGCGTGACCCAACGTTCAAACGCTTTGCCCCCGCTGGCAGCATTAACGACGCCAACCCTTACCTGGAACGAGGGAGCCCCCCACGCAACAGCGTTTGATGACATCTATTTCACCCGTGGCGATGGGCGCGCAGAGACCGAGCATGTCTTTCTGGGTGCCAACCACCTGCCCGAACGCTTTGCTGCCTGGGAAGCCGCGCGGTCCTTTGTGATTGGCGAAACCGGCTTTGGCACCGGGCTCAATATGCTCTGCGCCTGGGCCTGTTTTGAACAACATGCGCCTTCTTCTGCACGACTGCACCTGTTATCCACAGAGAAGTTTCCCCTTGAGCTAGCTGCCCTTGAACAAGCATTAGCTAGCTGGCCCTCGCTGGCGACTTATACACAGGCGCTCTGTGCCCAGTGGCCCGCTGCGGTTAGCGGTATTCACCGCCTTCACCTAACCGACCGCGTCACTCTTGATCTGCATTTTGGCGATACCACCGATCGCCTGGAGCAGTTGGATGGCCAGGTCGACGCTTGGTTTTTAGACGGTTTTGCACCTTCCAAAAATCCTGATATGTGGCAACCCGAGCTATTTAACGCCATGGCCGCCCGTTCACGCCCCGGCGCGACTTTCGCCACTTTTACCTGCGCAGGCATCGTTAAGCGGGGCCTGAAAGCGGCGGGTTTTAACTGGAAGAAAGTGCCGGGCTATGGCCGCAAGCGGGAAATGCTAGCGGGTAGTATTGAGACGCCTCCCATCGATCAGCGTCGTCAGTCAACGCCCTGGTTTACGCCTCCGACTGTGGCAGCTGAAAAGCGCGTTGCGATGCATGTAGCAATAGTCGGTGCAGGCCTTGCTGGAAGCAGCGTGGCGGCAGCGCTGGCTAAACGCGGGATGAAGGTGACGATTGTTGAGCGCGAAGCCCCCGGCGCGGGCGGCTCAGGCAATCGTCAGGGCGCGCTGTATGTAAAGCTCGCTGCCGAGACCAATCATCAAAGCCGGGTTTATCTTGCGGGGCTCCTGTACAGCCAGCGCTGGCTAACGCAGCAACATGCTAATCAAACCTTATGGCATCCCTGCGGCGTGGTGCAGTTGGCAAGCAGCGATAAAGAGGCGCGCCGCCAGCAGCGTTTTATCGAGCAACACCCGCTGCCACCTGAAGTCGTCACGGGCATGGAGAACCCGGCGTTAACCGAAACGGCGGCAATCACCGTCAGTGCACCTCACGGGCTTTATTATCCACAGTCGGGCTGGGTAAGGCCTAAGGCGCTGTGTGAGCACTTGCTTAGCCAACCAGGCATTAGCTTGCAGCAAGGCGACGTTTGCTCCCTTACCCAACTAGAAAACGGCTGGCAGCTTAACTTGGCCGATGGCAGTACGTTGGGGGCGGATCAGGTGGTGATTGCCAGCGCGCATTTGGCCAACCGTTTTGCGCAAACGGCTGAGCTGCCGCTACAGTCGGTGCGCGGCCAAATTAGCGAGTTAACGCTACCCGATGAGGTAGCGGGCCCTAAACGCGTCGTATGTGCTGGCGGCTATGTGGCGCCCGCTTTAGATGGTGTGCTGACCTTCGGCGCTAGTTTTGTACCTAACAATGCGACCACTGATGTGACGGACGACGACCATCAGCGCAATATCGATGAGCTGCGCCAGACGCTGCCCGCGCTGATAGAGTCGTTGGAACAGGCAGGCATTGAGCTGAGCCCTGAGAACCTTAAGGGTCGTGCCGCCGTGCGTGCAGCAAGCCCCGATAAAACCCCTTACGCTGGGCCGGCGCCGGTGGCAGAAGCGTGGCGGGCGGATTATTCGCTGCTGAGCAAGGATGCCACCCGCGTGGCGGAGATACCTGGCAGGCACCACCCCGGCCTGTGGGTATCCACCGCCCACGGCTCGCGGGGGTTAGCCAGCGCGCCGCTCTGTGCCGAGGTAATCGCCTCACGAATCTGCGATGAACCAATGCCACTGGAAGCGCCGCTGGTCGATCACCTGCATCCGGGGCGGCGAATTATTAGTGGGATTATTCGGGGCGAGAACCGTTATTAAATATCGCCCTCTTCCTCGTCGTCGGCGATATCGCGGCCAAACGAGCGCCACTGGGCTAGGGTCATCACTTCAGTCATCTCTAGCTCAAGGTCATGGGCGATAATCAGCTCATTGCGCTCAAGCTGCTTTTTCAGCTCGGCTACCCAGCCGTGCATACCCTCACCCGTGGTATCGGTGGTGTCGTAGCCCTGGCGGGTCACAAACGCCTCCAGCAGGGCATTGAGGGTGTCCGCTGGCAGCATTCGGGCGGGTACTTCAATAAAACGGCTCATTCACGCTGCTCCCACTCTGCCAGACGTTCGATAAAAGTGGCTTCGTCCACGACTTCCACGCCCATCTGTTCAGCTTTGGTAAGTTTACTGCCCGCCGCTTCGCCTGCGACCAGGCAGGTAGTCTTCTTCGATACACTACCCGCGACCTTAGCACCCAACGCCTGCAAGCGTGCTTTGCCTTCGTCGCGGGTCATACTCTCCAATGAGCCGGTGAGAACCCAGGTCTGGCCTTCCAGCGGCGTAGGGCCTTGGGTGACTTCCGCTTCTTGCCAGGTAATGCCCGCATTAATCAGCGCGGCAATGGTTTCCTGGTTGTGCGGTTGGCGGAAGAAAGTATGCACATGGGCGGCGACAATCGGGCCGACATCGTTGACCGCTTCCAGCGCTTCCAACTCAGCGGCTTGAATGGCCTCAAGGGTACCAAAGTGGTTGGCGAGATTGGCCGCCGTCGCCTCGCCTACTTCACGAATACCTAAGGCGTAAATAAACCGCGCCAGCGTAGTCGATTTAGCGGTTTCAAGCGCGTTGACCAAGTTGGTGGCTGACTTCTCGCCCATACGCGGCAGGCTTTGAAGCTGTTCAACAGACAAGTGAAACAGCGCCGCCGGCGTTTCTACCCAGCCCAAATCAACTAACTGCACAATCAACTTTTCGCCCAAGCCGTCAATATCCAGCGCTTTGCGACTGGCGAAATGCTTGAGTGCCTCTTTACGCTGCGCCGCGCAGTAAAGCCCCCCCGAACAGCGAGCTACCGCTTCGCCTTCAATACGCTCGATATCAGAACCACACACCGGGCAATGTTCGGGAAAAATGATCTCCCTTGCATCCGCTGGTCGCAGCTCGGTATGCACGCTCACGACTTGAGGAATCACATCACCGGCCCGACGAACCGATACCGTATCGCCGATCATTACATCCAAGCGTTTGATCTCATCGGCGTTGTGCAGCGTCGCGTTAGACACCGTCACACCGGCCACGGTGACTGGTTCCAGGCGCGCCACGGGAGTAATCGCCCCAGTTCGGCCGACCTGGAACTCCACATCGTTAAGCGTGGTGACCTCTTCCTGAGCCGGATATTTGAACGCCACCGCCCAGCGCGGCGCGCGGGCAACAAAGCCAAGTTCACGCTGGTGGCGAAGATCGTTCACCTTGATCACCACGCCGTCAATATCGAAACCTAAATGGTCTCGCCTTTCGCCTAACTGGTCACAGTAATCGGCAACGGCTTGGGGGCCTTTGACTACCTTCAGCTCTGAGCTTGCGCGAAAGCCCCAATCTTTGAGCTTTTCCATCTGGCGACTATGCGTAGGAATTACACTGTCATCCAAATTTGCCATATCGATACGGGCAACTTGATAAGCGTGAAACTCTAGTGGGCGTTTTGCCGTGATGCGTGGATCCAACTGGCGCAGGCTACCTGCCGCCGCGTTGCGCGGATTGGCAAAAACCTTGCTGCCCTCTTCCCGGGCGCGCTCGTTCAGCGCCTCAAAGCCCGCATGGCGCATTATTACTTCGCCGCGTACTTCTAACAGCGCGGGCACGTTTTTTCCCATCAACTTGAGCGGTACCGAGCGCAGCGTGCGCAGATTAGAAGTAATGCCTTCGCCGGTGCGGCCATCGCCTCGGGTCGCACCGCTCACCAGCATGCCCTGCTCATAAACTAACGAGACGGCCGCGCCATCCAACTTTGGCTCGCAGGTAAACTCAAGGTCGTCTGCCGTGCATTCGAGGCGTTCGGCCACCCGTTCAGCAAAGGCAAGGATATCGTCACGGCTAAAGGCGTTATCCAACGACAGCATGGGGATCGCGTGGGCCACCGATGGAAAGCCATCCGCAGGGGCAGCGCCCACACGCTGGGTGGGTGAATCGGGGGTGACCAACTCCGGATGCTCAGTCTCCAACTGCTGTAAACGCTGAAACTTGCGATCGTAGTCGGCATCCGTCAGCGTCGGTTCATCCAGCACGTAGTAACGGTAGTTGGCCTCGTCCAGGGCGGCCCGCAGTTGGGTAATCTCTTCCAGAGATTGAGAATCAGACTGACTCATTGGGGTGGGTTCCAGTACTAGCTAAAAGCGGCAGCGAAAACGCAAAAGCTAAATTTCAAAAACATAAAAATGACAAAACAACAGCGTATTGAACAGAAACACCCGCCTTCTGGCAAGAAGGCGGGTGTTCCACAGCAAGTGCTGCTTCGTCGGTTAGTAGGCGACGATTAGCGGGCTTGCAGTTGACGATGCAGGCGATGGCGGCGCTCAAACTCACGCACCCGCTGGCGGGCAAATTCGATCGTTTGTGCGGTCATCACGCTGCGGTTTTCGTCTTTTAGCTCGCCGCCCATATGGCGAACCACCACCATGGCGGTTTCTACCATCGCCTCAAAGGCAGCGGCACTATCAATGGCGCCAGGTAGCGGCATCAACAGCGTGATACCGGGCGTCATAAACTCTCCCATCTCTTCAATGGGGAAAGTACCCGGTTTAACCACATTCACCATCGAGAACTGAAGCTCACTATCATCGCTCTCGGTTTCAAAGCGGTGGAAAACACCCATTTCACTGCTATAGCGCAAACCGCACACCATCATCAGCTCAAGTAGTTTGGTGCCATCGAAGCCTTCTGGATCACGGGACAGAACGCTAATCACCACGACTTCTTCGGCACTGGACAGCGTCTCTTTGGCGTGTTCACCGTTTACATCATGGCGCAGGGCTTTTTCTAACGTTGGGTGTACGCGGACTCGCTCGTTCATCCCACGCTCGCTGGCCGTTTGGCCTTCATAAGCGTCAGCCTCGAAGCCTTCTTCAAAACCCTCTTCGTGGGCTGCATACTCATTGCTTGCGTAGCGATGCGCTTCATCATCAGCAGCACGCTGCTGAGCGGCTAGCCTCTCGGCAGCCGCCGCACTAGCTGCAGCTTCTTCACGAGCTTGGGCCTGCTCTTGAGCAAGGCGGGCACGCTCTGCGTCAGCGGCTTCTTTGGCTTCACGCTTCTGCTCTGCTTCCAGCGCTTTACGCTCGGCCTTCTGTTGGGCCAAGGCTTGATCACGCACCGCTTTCTCAGCTTTCTTGCGCTGCTTTTCTTTACGCCGCGCAATCAAACGACGCTTCAGCGAGCGCCCCATGCCTTCAAAGTCGACCAGGCGATACTCATCGACTTCGTCATCATCCAACTCGTCGTATTCGCCCGCGGTATCAGAACGCAACTGACGCCGTTTCGGTGAATGCCCATTGGCGTGTTTAGCAAATACGGCATCTTCTGGCTCAGCCCGCAGTACAGGCTCTTGGCTGTGCTCTGGCTCCTGTTGAGTGCGAGGCTGTGCTGCCATTTCGCTGTCTGTTTCAGTGGCAACTGTGTCACTGGCGGTGAACGAGGTAGCATCTGAAGCAGCAGGCCGAGACGCTTCAACCCCTTCCTCTGCCACTGGAGAACTAGGCGTTGCAGCAGAATACGCAGGTTGCTCGATTTGTGGTTCCGGCTGCGAAGGTACTGTCGCCTTGACCTGTGGCCTCTCAGTTTGAGAAGAGTCAGTTTGAGGAGAGCCAGTTTGTGCAGAGTCAGTCATTGAGATACTGGGCTCGCGGCGCTCATGTTCAGTGGGCGCATTGTGGGCAGCATAGCTAGCAGAAGACTTCGCCGCAGAAGTGACTGGCGGCTCTGTCTTAACTGCTACGCTTGGTGCTGGCTTAGCAGTTGATGCTGCTTTACCGAGTTTATCTGCCTTATCAGCTTTGCGCTTGGCGGCTTTAGCAGAGGCGGAACGTCTAAACTCTGAAAGCACTCTAGAAGGCCCAGGATGCTCTTGACGTTCTAACTTTGGTTTATTACCTAAGCCACTATAGTCTGCGGGTTTAACAACTCGAGCACCGCCATTTGGAAGTTCCCAATTGATCTCCGCGGCTTTAGCAGCCTCCTCGGGATCATCTAGCGAACTACCGGATAGGTCTTTCTCCGCCTGATCCAGACGGGGTACACGACGCTGCCGTTGAAGTCTTCGCGCACCGTCAATAACGATGAGCGATACCAACGCCAGCCCTAAAATGATTAGCCACTCTCTTAGTTCCATGTCGAACGTTCCATGGTCGTCTTGCCGGTTGCTAAGGCACGGTGTCTAAAATGTCATGCCTGAATATAGGTAACGGCTATTGAATAATTACCTGCTATCAATAAAGCCAAGCATAGCGCGATTACTACCAAAAGGGCCAATTTTTGCTGCATTTAACGCGATTTTCACGTCTTGGCAGAATTCTGCCTCTCTTTAGGCCAGAGAAATCTGACCTTAACTTCAAACAAAAGTGCCGCAATCATTAGATCTAACATCTATAAATAGCTTTATAAAGGAATCCGAGAAGCAAGAAAAGCCGTTTTGACAACCGACACACCCGGCATTGCGTATTGCCTCTATAAGCCGTTTAACCATCTCAAGCACGCTATTAGTAGGGTTAATATAGTTAAGAAGAACGCTTTAGGACATTTTTTTACGCATTTTGCCAACAAAAAGTTTATCTACTTGACGTTTGTCGCTTCAGCTTTGCTCACTCTACTATCGCCAATAGTGCTTTAGCTAACACTGCTTTCGACAATAGCCTCCTTGGAAAAACGCTCTCAACAGAAGTGCTCTTCCAAGAACTCTGCTGCTTAGTCTTCGTTCTCCCAGGTCTCAATCAGAATGCTTTCACTGCTGCTTGGTAGGATAGGGAGTTAGTTTAATCGACCAGCGCCGCCGCTTCTTCAATACCCACCGAAACTAATCGCGATACGCCGGGCTCTTGCATGGTGACACCCATCAAGCGTTCGGCGGCTTCCATGGCAATTTTGTTGTGGGTGATGTAGATAAACTGAACGTTTTCAGACATCTCTTTCACCAGCCTGGCGTAACGGCCCACGTTGGCGTCATCCAAGGGGGCATCGACTTCATCGAGCATACAGAACGGCGCGGGGTTAAGCTGAAAGATCGCAAATACCAGCGACAGCGCGGTCAGCGCCTTCTCGCCGCCCGAGAGCAGATGAATGGTGCTGTTCTTTTTACCCGGTGGGCGGGCCATGATCGCTACGCCGGTTTCCAGCAGATCATCGCCGGTTAGCGTTAGCCATGCAGCACCGCCGCCGAATACCCGTGGGAAAAGGGTTTGTAGCCCAGTGTTAACCTGGTCAAAGGTTTCGCGGAAACGCACACGGGTTTCTTGATCAATACGCTTAATCGCCCTTTCGAGGGTTTCCAGCGCTTCGGTCAGCTCAGCGTGCTGCGCTTCCAGATAATTTCGCCGTTCGGCCTGCTGGTCGTACTCCTCGATGGCGGCGAGGTTGATCGCCCCCAAGCGGCGAATCTTATCCGTGGTGCTTTCCAGGCGATCCTGCCAACGGGTTTCCGTCGCTTCCTGGGGCAACTGTTCGGCGAGGGTCTCGACGTTATGGCCAAGCTCAGTAAGCTGCTCATCCTGGGTGGCGGCTTTGAGCGCCAGCGCCTGCACGTCCATACGCCGCTGCTGGAGCTGCTCGCGGCTCTGTTCCAGGTTGCGCTCGTGCTGCTGGCGGGCCAATTCGTCATTACGCAGCTGTTCTGCCAGCGCCTGGGCTTGCTGACGAGTGGCATTTAAGCGCCCTTCCTGCTGCTCGCGCTGATGAAGCAGCTCTTCAAGCTCTTCCCCGGCCAGCTCGTCGGGCTCGATCAGCATTTCTCGTGACTCTTCCAGCTCGGCAATACGTAGCGAAAGTCGCTCTTCAGAGTCACTTGAACGCGCCTGCTGGGAGCGCAGGCTATCACGCTCGGCACTTAAGCGTTCGCGCTCCAACGCCAACGCCTGCTGTTGTGCTTTGAGCGGGGCGTGCTGCTGGGTCAAGTGGTCACGCGCTTCACGCTGCCGGTTGCGCTGTTCGGCGCTGGTTTCCCGCGCTTGCGCCGCGCTTTCCAACTGTTCCATCGCCACATGCCAGCGGGCACGCTGCTCGTCAATAGTAAGCGCTAACTCCGCTTCGTCTTCTTGCAGCTGGGCAAGCTCTTCATCGAGCTCAGTGGCGCGACTCTCCAGATGTTCCAAGCGCTGGGCCAGGCTACGCTCTTTTACCGCCAGCTGTTGCAGGGTGGCGGCGTGGGCGCGCTCCTGTTCGGCCTGCTGCTCACGGGCCTGCTCCAGGGTTTCAATGGTTTCATTGGCCGTTTCGCACTGCGCTTCGGCCAACGCCAGCGCCTCTTCTTCACTTTCGCGCTGGGCGGTCAGTTCGGCGTAGCGGCGGCGCGTTAATAGCAGCCCGTCGATACCTTCGCCATTGGCCTGCTGGTTCAGCCAGCCGCGGCCCCGCCAAACGCCATCCTGGCTCACCACGCTTTCGCCGGGGGCGAGATGCGCTACCTGCGCCTCCGCTTGTTCTGCCGTTTGCGTATAGTGAATACTTGCTAACCATTCACCCAACGCACCAGCGCCTTTGACCAAACTATCTAATCG
>TARA_R110001583_G_scaffold16737_3_pt1 | contig 34690 bp, 33 predicted proteins | sample TARA_R110001583 | Tara Oceans TARA_R110001583 (sample SAMEA4398432) | marine metagenome | biome: Polar Biome; feature: [MES] marine water layer (ENVO:01000295) within the mesopelagic zone...; material: water (ENVO:00002006), including particulate matter (ENVO:01000060) such as...... | reverse complement strand
GATTTTAATCTAGGGCATTTGTTGAGTCAGGAAAAAATTGGGAAAGTATCCATGAATGTAGCTTTAAAAGGATCTACATCAAAAGATGTGACTCAAGGCGTAATGAAAGGGAATATCAGTAAATTCAATTTCTTTGATTACGAGTATAAAAACTTATCTCTCGATGGGTATTTTTCAGATAAACATTTCGATGGAAAAGTTGCGATTCTTGACCCGAATATTGGTTTTGACTTTACAGGTAAAGTCGATTTCTCAAAGGAAATTCCGGAGGTTAATTTTCAATCAAATTTAAAAAATGCTAAACTATTCCCTCTTCACCTTAACACAAAAGATGAACTTGCGGAACTTAATTTAAGTTTAGACGCTAATTTTACAGGAGATCGATTCGATAATGCGAATGGTAACATTTTCATCAATGATATCGAATACAAAAATGGTAGAGGAAAATTCAATTTAGATGAAATTAAAATCGACTCTAAAACTACACCAGAGCTTAAACAGTTTGATTTGAAATCAGGCTTAGCTGATTTAAACGTAAAAGGTAATTACAAACTTGACGAACTTGTTTCGTCATTGTCCAATATGATTTATTATTACTTGCCTGCTTACGCACCGGACTCGTCCTATACAAAAATTGATTCAACCAATAATTTTGAATTCGATCTCTTATTAAAAGAAAACTCAAAACTGACCGAATTAATCTATCCTGAAATAGTTTTAGCTCCACAAAGTCAACTTAGTGGAGAAATTAATGCAAAAGAACATTCGTTAAATCTCAAACTAGATATTCCTTTTTTAAACTATGACTCTAAGTCTATTGAAGGAATTAGAGTAAGCCTGAATACAGATAATGAGAAATTGAATTTAAAAGGGCGTAGTGACAAATTAGTATTTACAGAAAGCTACAATATATTTAATCTTTCACATCAAATTGAAGTTCAAAACAATCAAGTAAAGTACGATTTAAACTGGAACAACTGGGGTGCAAAAACATATAGCGGCTCACTTGCAGTAATCGGAAATGCTAGCTCTGAAGAGTTAAATTCTGATCCTAAATGGGAAATTGACATTCTACCAAGTACTTTAATTTTAGCCGATAGTACATGGCAAATTAGCCCTTCACATATTCAGATAGATAGTACTAGCTATAGTATTGAGAATTTTAAAATTAGCCAGGATCAGCAATTTTTTGCGATTGATGGCAAAGTTTCTTCACACGCTGAGGATATAATTAAATGTCAAATTCATGACATTAGCTTAAACAACATTAACACAATTTCTGGCAATAAAAATTTAGGCATAGATGGCAATACTCGAGGTTATTTTCAACTTTCAGATTTTTATGGAGACCGTTTAACTAAAGCCGATCTTGTACTTGATAATTTAACTTTCAATAGAGATACTATTGGTGATTTTTATCTTAAAAGTGATTGGGATAAAGATGAACAAAAACTCTCATTAGAATCTTACGCAATCCATAATAATAAGCGTGAGATTAATATTGAAGGAGACTATTTTCCTGCAGCAGATTCTATTAATTTAAGCCTCAGCTTAGATTCTATGCGAATGAATGTTCTCCGTCCATACTTAGAAGGAAATATATCAGAATTAGATGGTAGAATTGGAGGATTCATGCAAGTAGAAGGATCAACAAGTTTACCTCGCTTTTATGGCAAACTGAAATTCCTTAATACTAGTTTCAAGGTTGATGAATTGCAAACAAAATACACATGCAACGATAGTATTATTTTCACACCTCAAGAGATTCAATTCAATAATTTAAAAATTTACGATTCTGAGAATAACTTAGCCGAAATTTATGGGGCTATTACTTTAAATAATTTCGAAAAAATAGATTTAGATCTCGCTCTAAGCACCACTAATTTTAAACTTCTTAATACAAAAATTACTGACAATGAGCTTTTATACGGTCAAGCTTATATGACAGGCATTACACATTTATATGGCTCTCCTGATGATATAGAAATTGAGATTGATGCAAAAACCAATAAAGATACGCGCATATACATCCCTCTGAACAAAACAGGTGACATTGAAAAAAGTAATTTTATCACTTTTATTAACTCTTACGAAACGGTCGAAATCGTAAAGGAAAAATATGATATTGATCTAAGTGGTATAAAGTTAAATTGCAATCTTGAAATTACGCCAGAAACCGATATACAAATCATTTTAGATCCTAAAATTGGAGATATAATAAAAGCGAATGGTAATGGTAACCTGAAACTAGGAATTGATACAAAAGGTGATTTTAATATTTACGGTAACTACACCATCAACACGGGAAGTTATTTATTTACGCTTCAGAATGTAATCAACAAGAAATTTGATTTATCAAATGGTGGAACTATTAAATGGAATGGAGATCCTTATAGTGCAACAATTGATATCAATGCCGTATACAATGTAAAGACGACACTATACGATCTTTTATTGAATACGCCTTACGTCGATAATACTAAAAAGATACAAGTTCAGTGTAATATGAACCTCAGTCAACAGCTTAGCAATCCTATTATTCGTTTTGATATTGATTTTCCATCACTCGATCAACAAACTCAGAGTATCCTTGAAGAACTTTTCTCTACTGAAGATGAAATGAATAAGCAAATTCTTTCTCTATTAGTATTAAATCGTTTTTATACGCCTGAGTACATGCGTTCTACAGATTCAGAGTTTGAAAATAAGAATTCAAGTTATGCAGTTGGAGTGACCACTAGTGAACTGTTATCAAATCAGTTATCAAACTGGCTAAGTAAAATCAGTAACAAATTTGATGTTGGATTTAGTTATCGCCCTGGTGACAGTGTTACTAGCGATGAGATTGAGTTCGCACTTTCAACTCAAATTTTTGATGATAAAGTAACGATCAATGGTAATTTAGGCACCAACTCAAACCAAAATCAGGATAATGATATTGTGGGTGATTTCGATGTGAATATAAAACTTGATCAAAAAGGGAAGTTACAAATGAAAGCTTTCACTCGATCAAACGAATATCTATCTGACTATGCTTCTCGAAACACACAAGGTGTAGGTATTTTTTATAAAGAAGATTTCGATACTGTCTCAGAATTGTTCAGAAAGTACCTTGGGTTTTTAAGAAAAAAAAAGAAAGAATCTGAATAGCAAAGCCTTACGTAGAATACTCCCTCATTGTAGATTATCATTTAAATTCCACTTTTTTAATTAATGATCAGTCTAAATTAACTGATTCCAAGAAATATCAGAAATTAGCCTAATTCATGCGTTCTCTTGATAGCTAAATATGATTATATTAGTCCCCGTTAAAAATCAATTAATTAACTATTAAAAAAAGATAATATGTTTACATTAATGGTCGTGGTTTTTGTTCTTGGCTATATTGCTATTGCACTTGAACACCCACTTAAAATTGACAAAGCAGCTTCTGCACTTCTAATAGGTACTATCACTTGGGCTCTTTATGTGTTTGGAGGCGTTGACATCCTATCTTCGGGTTTAAGTAGAGCTTGGAATGATTTTGTACTTCTCAACCCCGATAAGGATACCCCTGAAGCAATGCTTCATTTTATTACGCATCATGAAGTTCTTCATCACCTTTCTGAAATTTCTACAATTCTTTTTTTCCTTTTGGGAGCAATGACCATTGTTGAAATTGTAGACCAACACCAAGGTTTCAAGATCATTACAGATAAGATTACGACTACTAATAAAGTTAAGCTACTTTGGATTTTAAGTATTCTTACTTTCTTCATGTCTGCTACACTAGATAACCTGACGACAACAATTGTAATCGTTGCTCTAATTCGTAAACTAATTGATGATCAGAAAGATCGTTGGTTTTTCGCATCTATGGTTGTATTAGCTGCTAATGCAGGTGGTGCATGGTCTCCAATTGGTGATGTAACAACTATTATGCTTTGGATTGGCGGACAGGTAACAACTATGAATATTATTGGACACGTTATCATTCCTAGCCTTGTAACGATGCTTGCTCCGCTTGTTGTAGTAAGTTTCTGGTTAAAAGGTGATATAACTCGTCCACAAATTAATGATTCGGATAGAAAAGAATACACTACACCTAAAGAACAACTATTTATCCTTTGCTTAGGGATAGGTGCTCTTCTTTTTGTTCCTGTTTTTAAAACTGTAACTCATTTACCTCCATACTTAGGTATGTTATTCGGATTAGGTATCATGTGGGTTGTAACAGAAATTATGCATCGTAATAAAGGGAACGAATACAAATCTCGTTTAAATGTTACAAGTGTATTAAAAAAAGTAGATGTACCAACAGTACTTTTCTTTTTAGGTATCCTTTCTGCTGTTGCAAGTATGCAATCTGCTGGTCACTTAGACATTTTAGCAAACTGGTTAGATACTAACATTCACAATGTATATGGCATTAACTTAGTAATTGGTGTACTTTCTGCTATCGTTGATAATGTACCTTTAGTAGCCGCTGCAATGGGTATGTATGATATTGCAGGTCCTGAATCTGTAGGTTACGCTGCTCACTTTATGCAAGATGGTATTTTCTGGGAATTTCTAGCATACTGTGCTGGTACAGGAGGATCTATCTTAATTATCGGTTCTGCTGCAGGTGTTGCTGCAATGGGAATGGAAAAAATTGATTTTATCTGGTACGTAAAGAAGATTTCTCTTCTTGCACTTATCGGTTACTTGGCTGGTGCTGCTGCTTTCTACTTGCAAGCAACATACATTTTATAAGTTGTAATTCTTTGGTAGAAATACCATTCGTTTTTTGACTTAATTAAATTTCAAAAAAAAACCTTCTCGTTTTAGTCGAAGAAGAAATTACAAATATTAATTTAGCGAGATATAATATTTTATATTATATCTCGTTTTTTTATATATCGACCAATCAGAAAATTTACAATATGAATTACCTTACGATGTTTGCAAGCCTTCAAAACATAGCTCAAAATGAGGAGATTATTAACGAAGTAGGAACAGAATCTACTGAGATAACTCTTAACTTTATTGATTTGGCTTTTAAAGGCGGTTGGATTATGATTCCAATATTTGCCTTATCAATAATTGCTATATGGATCTTCTTCGAGCGTTTTTATGACATAAGAAGAGCTTCTAAGAAGGACGATAATTTCATGAATCGTATCAAAGATTACATTCACGAAGGTAAAATCGACTCAGCATTATCACTTTGTGAGTCTAATGACACACCAGTTTCTAGAATGATTTCTAAGGGTATTAAACGAATTGGTCGTCCTTTGAATGATGTAAATGCAGCTATTGAAAACATTGGTAACCTTGAAGTATCTAAACTTGAAAAGAACTTACCAACTCTCGCTACTGTTGCTGGTGCTGCACCTATGATTGGTTTCCTTGGAACAGTGATGGGAATGATTCAAGCTTTTTATGCTATGGCTAATGCTGGAAACAATATTGATGTTTCACTTTTAGCAAATGGTATTTACACAGCTATGGTAACGACTGTAGCAGGTCTTATAGTTGGTATTATTGCATATTTCGCCTACAATATTTTAGTTGCTAAGGTTGAGAAAGTTGTTTTTACAATGGAGGCAACAACAACTGAATTTATGGATCTATTGAATGAACCAATCAAGTAATTCACACTATGGCATTAAAATCGAGAAATAAAGTCAACGCCAATTTCAGCATGTCTTCCATGACTGATATTGTGTTTTTGTTGTTGATATTTTTTATGGTAACATCAACCTTAATTGCTCCTAACGCATTAAAGCTATTGTTACCTAAAAGTAGTAATCAAACAGCATCAAACCCGATCACCTCAGTATCGATTGATAAGAACTACAATTATTATATTGAAACAACTCCAACACCATTAGCTAAGTTAGAAGGCAAATTGCAAGCTCTACTAGCACGACATGAAGATCCAACTATCTCGCTTCATGTTGACAAATCGGTGCCTATGGAGCAAGTTGTAAAAGTGATGAATATCGCTAAAAACAATAAATATAAATTGATCTTAGCAACATCAGCAAAATAATTTATGAAGGATTCTAGAAGCAAACGGATAGGACTTGTTGGGACAGTATTGTTTCATACAGGAATTATTGCGCTCCTATTTTTCTTTGGATTTAGAACACCTCTTCCTTTACCTGAGGAAGAAGGTATCGTAATTAACTTTGGTAATACCGATCAAGGTGCAGGTAATAAAAGGCCAGCTCCTTTGCAAGCGCGACCTGCAAGGAAATCGAAACCTAAACCAATTGCTAAAAAGAAGGAAACAGTTAAGCCAGTAAAGAAAACGGCAAGTTCTCCTAAAGAAAAAATCTTAACTCAGAATACTGAAGATGCTCCTGCTTTACCTTCTGCTGAAGAAATTGCACAAAAAAAGGCCAAAGAAGAAAAAGCAAAGCAATTAAAAAAGCAACAAAATTTAGCTAAAAAAGTTGAATCAGAAAAGAAACGTTTAGCTGAACAAAAAAGACTTGAAGAAGAAAAGGCTGAACAGGAAAGATTAGCTGAACTAGAACGTGAGCGATTAGCAGAAGAAGCACGTCAGGAGAAAATATCAAGCATTAATAATAAAACTAAAAATGCCTTTGGTAGTGGAACCTCAAATGCAAGTTCGCAAGGTAAAACATTTCCTTCAGGTAATCAGGGACAGAAGAATGGATCACCAGACTCAAACAACTATACAAGTAGTGGATTAGGCAATAAAGGCTATGCATTCGATCTGAAAGGTAGAAACTCAATATCTATACCTAAACCTAAATACGACCTTCAGGAGAGCGGTAAAGTTGTAGTAGAAGTAACTGTAGACCGTAATGGTAAAGTGACCAATGCTCGTCCTGGCGTTTCTGGGTCAACAACTGCGAACATTACTTTACTCGAAGCTGCAAAGAAGGCAGCCTTAAAAGCGAAATTCAATTCTGACAGTAAAGCTCCAGCCTACCAGCGTGGAACGATCACTTATCACTTTCAGTTAGATTAAAATAAGAATTCCTATCATTTAAGTATTGTCATAACTAAATCAAATACGCCTAAGAATTTGATTGAAGCAACAACAATGACTCCCATTAGGATATAACGAACATATTTAGCTCCCCAGCTAACAGCGAATCTCGTTCCGAACCAAGCCCCTATCATATTACCTAAACCAAGTATTAAACCAATTTTAAAGTCAACCTGATCGTTATAAATAAAGACGCCTAATGCAAAAATGGTATATAAAAGGACGATAAATATTTTGATAGCATTAGCTTTAACAAGGTTAAAACCTGCACCAAGAACTAAACCTGCCAATAGGAAAAAACCAACTCCAGCTTGAATAAATCCACCGTAGAATCCAATAAAAAAGAAGATGACATATTGACTTAAGCTTGGACGCTTGCCCATTTTACCAACTTGACCTTTCACCCAAGCATCAGGCTTATAAAGTACTATAAAGAAAAGAACGATAAGGATAGCTCCAATGGTCTTCTCCATTATTTCTTCATTAATATTAACAGCAAAGATTGCCCCGAAAATAGAGCCTACAATTGCGGGTAATGCCAAACCTATACCTTCCTTGTAATTGAATACTTTCTGTTGTTTAAAACTAGCAACTCCAACAATATTCTGCATTAAAATGGCTACACGCAAAGTTCCATTTGCTACAGTTGCAGGCATGCCTAAAAACATCAGAAGAGCTAAAATAAGGATAGATCCACTACCAGCTAACACATTGATAAATCCGGCAAATACACCAGCTAAAACAACTAAAATATAAGAGTACCATTCCATAATTTATCCAACTAAAAACAAAAAACACTGACAAGGTATAAAAATAAAGGCCACCCGTTGGGCAGCCTTTAAAATATATCAGTAATAAACGATTACCAAGCAAAAATTGGACGCTCAGTCATCAATTCATTTACACGAGTTTTAACTGAAGCAATAACTTCTTCGTTATCGATATTAGAGATAACCTCATCAATCATTGCAACGATAATTGGCATCTCAGCTTCCTTAAGACCACGAGTTGTGATAGCAGGAGTACCGATACGAATACCTGAAGTAGAAAAAGGAGAACGCGTATCAAAAGGAACCATGTTCTTGTTGATAGTGATATCAGCTTTCACTAAAATATTCTCAACTTTTTTACCAGTAATTTCAGGAAATTTAGAACGAAGGTCAACCAACATTGAGTGGTTATCAGTTCCGTTAGAAATAACCTTATAACCAAGCTTAATGAACTCATCAGCCATTACCTTAGCATTCTTTTGCATTTGAACTGCATACTCTTTAAAGCCATCAGTTAAAGCCTCACCAAAAGCAATAGCTTTGGCAGCAATGATGTGCTCCAAAGGACCACCTTGTTGTCCTGGGAATACAGCAAAATTCAATACTTGAGACATCATTTTGATCGCACCTTTTGGAGTTGTTTGTCCCCAAGGGTTTTCAAAATCTTTACCCATCATGATCAAACCACCACGAGGTCCACGAAGTGTTTTGTGAGTAGTAGTAGTAGCAATATGTACGTAAGGCATTGGATCACTCAAAAGACCTTTAGCAATAAGACCAGCTGGGTGAGCAATATCAGCCATTAATAAACAACCTACTTTATCAGCAATTTCACGCAATCTTACGAAATCCCAATCACGAGAGTAAGCAGAAGCGCCTGCAACAATCATTTTTGGCTTGTGCTCTAAAGCTAAAGCTTCTACCTCATCGTAATCAACTAAACCAGTCTCCTCGTTTACATGGTAAGGAATTGGATTGTAAAGATTACCTGAAAGGTTTACTGGAGAACCATGAGAAAGGTGACCACCGTGAGCCAAATCTAACCCCAAGAATGTATCACCTGGTTGCATACAAGCATAGAATACAGCAGCATTTGCCTGAGCACCTGAGTGAGGCTGAACGTTAGCATACTCTGCACCAAATAATTCACAAGCTCTATCAATTGCCAATTGCTCAGTTTGATCAACAATCTGGCAACCACCATAGTAACGCTTACCAGGATATCCTTCAGCATACTTGTTAGTTAAACATGAGCCCATAGCTTGCATTACCTGCTCACTTACAAAGTTCTCTGAAGCGATCAATTCGATTCCTTCTTTTTGACGATTGTGTTCTTGTCCAATCAGGTCGAAAATAAGAGTATCTCTTTCCATTGTTGTTGTTTCTTTTGTTTATTTAATAAATATGTCAGTGCTATTCTGTAAGTTATATCTCAAATTTTCATTAAAAGTATAACTTAATTTACACGAATTAAGGACTAATTAAATCTATTCCAACCTACTGAATTACAAGTTGTAATTACCTTTCAATCAAAACGATTTATACCTCCATTCAATTTTTCAAAAATAGACAATTAGACCTATTAAAAAAACATTTAAGACATTTTTTACAATAGCTTTTCAGAAAGACTTTAAACCTCTAATATCCAGAAAAATAACTCCACTTAACATTAATGCGACGGGCAATAGTTAAGTTAATATTGATATTATGGCTCGATTTCATGTAACCTTTTCTCATATCTGAGTACTAATAACTATATCTCAACAATTTTTATGTATTGATTTGTTAACTTTTTATTACATTTATTATCAATTAAACTATGAATTGATTCTTATACATCATTAATTAACAGAAAATCTTGAATATGGAAATTCTATCAGTACATCCTAAACCTCGTCCAGTTTTACTTACAATACTTTGTGTTTTAACTTTTATTGGAAGTGGGTTTGGTGTTTTTGGGAACTTAATGGCTATGTTCGCCGCCCCGTTTCTAGAATTCATTCAACCTTCAATGTTCGAAGAAGCCTTCAGTCATTTAGGTAATAACCCTGGTGATCAATTTGTAAAACAGGCTCTTGACATGGGACTTTTAGCTTTAGATAACTTTATTGGGATTACTTTATCGAAATTCATTTTCTATACCTTAAGTTTAGTTGGTGCTATTATGATGTTTCAGATGAAGAAAATTGGATTCTACTTATATATAGCTGCCCAGGTTGGATTTCTATTTATAGGTCCAGTTTTTCTAGGATGGAATATGTTCGTAAGTTTTGCAATATTTTTCTCCGCATTTTTCTCAATTCTATTCATAGCTTTATATGCAATCAATCTAAAGCATATGTCTTAATCTATAAATCAATTAATAACCTATACTAACACATTAATTTTACACCCATGGAAGACATTACTCAGATTGTATTGCCTAAAAAAAGGCCAACATTTATTACTGTATTATGTATTTTATCATTAATTGGTAGTGGCGGATTTGGATTACTTCAGCCTCTCTATCAATATGTAACATTTGACAAAACTTATCCTGAAAAGATAGCTCAGATTGAAGAAGGTATTGAAAAAATGGAAGATGCAGGAATGGACTCTGGATTCTTTTACGATATGGCTGTAAATGGTCTAATAGCTCTAGAAAAAACAGCAGAAAATTTAGTCCCGATGACAGCAGCAAATATTCTATTTGCTTTATTCAGTTTATTAGGTGTTTTCCTAATGTTTAAACTTAAGAAGAATGGCTTTTATTTATACTCTGTCGTAAACCTATTTTGGATGCTCGTTCCAATTTATTTTATTGGAATTGAAATGGGGATGATGACTTTAGTCTTTGCTGGCTCTATTACAGTCTTATTTATAATTCTTTATGCTGTCAACTTAAAACATATGGAGTAATTATCAAAACCCATATAAAAACAGAGGCTGTTCATTAGGACAGCCTCTATTTATATAATCTAGATTGATTTTGATCGAATGACCATTAATTTATCACGAGTCATTTCTTTCATTGAATAAGGAATACCTCCTACTCCAATCCCAGAAGAATCTCTTCCTCCAAAAGGCATCCAGTCAACACGAAAAGCTGTATGATCATTTACCATAACAGCTGAAGCATTTATTTGGTTTACTGCATCCATCGCTTTGTCAATATCTTTTGTAAATACCGAAGCCTGAAAAGCCAAATCTAAAGAATTGCATCGGTCAATAGCATCTTGTAACTTACTGTATGTATACAGACAAACTACAGGTCCAAAAACCTCAAGTTTAGAAACTTTAGATTCCACTGATGGATTCATTAATACCGTTGGCAAATAACATGTCTCCAAAAATTTGTGACCTCCACACATTAATTCAGCTCCTTCTTCTACCGCCTCAGTCACCCAATGATGAATTCGTTCCTGTTCCCAGGTATCTATTATTGGACCAACCTCGGTAAAAGGATCCAAAGGATCTCCAACCTTCATTGATTTTGCATAAGCCACCAATTTTTCACTAAACTCTTCCATGATTGACTTGTGCACATATACTCTTTGCACAGATACACACACTTGCCCTGCATGATAAAAAGAACCCTTCCCTAATAAAGAAACTGCATCATCAATATCTGTATCTGGCATTACAATAACTGGAGCCGATCCTCCATGTTCCATTGCGCAATGTGTTCCAGGAGCCAACTTCGAACGTAATGACCAGCCTACCTCAGAAGAACCAATAAAAGAAAAATAATTTACGCGTGAATCTTTCACCATCAATTCAGCATTCTCACGATTACAAACCACAGTCTCAACCCAATCCGCAGGTAAACCAGCCTCTTTCATCATCTTAACAAGCTCTATTGCAGACATAGGCGTACTGCTTGCAGGCTTAATAATAACAGGGCAACCTACGGCAAAAGCAGGAATGATTTGATGCACTGCTAAATTTAAAGGATGATTAAACGCCGATATGCTTAACACGACACCAATAGGTTCTGGCATTGTAAAGGCCAAACGATTTAGTGAAGCAGCCGTTGTCCCCATAGGAATTTGCTCTCCCTTAATCTGACCAATATATTCTATAGCTAATTGAACGCCATTTATCGCACGCAAAACTTCCACCTTGCTATCCTGATAAGGTTTTCCTCCCTCAGATGCAGCAATTTTGCTTAAATCCTCAACCCGAGCTTCCATCAACGTCTTTGTTCTTTCTAGAATAGCAATTCGTTCAAATGGTTTCAACCATCGAGATCTATTTTGAAAAAGAGCATGAGCCTTGGCCATTTTTTCTTCAATAGCTTTCGTATCCATTAAGGGAATTTCCTGAAGTAATCGCCCATTAAATGGAGATTTTACTTTTAGACTTGTCATCTTATCTCCTTTTTGATTTTGTAACACCAAATTACAAGAATTCAAGACCAATATCAATAAGTATTCTTTACTTTTGCACGAATTTTCAGTTTATCACATCCAACAGAACAAACTACATGCAATATCTAGCACAGAATATAAAATATCTCCGTCTTCGAAAGCGTTTATCACAATCTAAACTATCATTCAAAACAGGAATTGGAGCCTCATCGATATCAGCTTATGAGAAAAAGAGATCGACTCCTAAACTTGAAACGATTCTTAAATTAACAAATTTCTTTAATCGTGGTTTAGATGAATTAGTCCTAACAGATATTAGTAATCAGGATAGAGAAAAATTGCAAGATACTAAAGGTGATAAGTTGAGAATTCTACCAATAGTTGTCGATCATCAGAGTGAAGAAATGATTACTCTCGTTCCAGTAAAAGCAGCTGCTGGTTACTTGAATGGTTATTCAGATACAGAATTTATTAGTGAACTACCAAACTTTAAAATGCCATTCGCAGAACTATCAGAAAATAAAAGCTATCGTGCTTTTCAAATTGAAGGAGAAAGCATGTTGCCTATCCCTTCAGGTGCTTACATTATCTGTGAATATGTACAAAATTGGGAACTAATCCGTAATGGTTCATGCAATGTAGTTGTAAGTTCTGAAGATGGAGTTGTTTATAAGCGAATTCAAAAAGATATTGATAACAATCAGTTCATCCTTCACTCAGACAATAACGAATATGCCAGTTTCGAAATTTGCTTGAATCAAGTTCTAGAAGTTTGGAAAGCTTTAGGCTATGTTTGTTTTGAATTACCAATGGTTAAACTTTAATCTATATTAGTTGTGTGTAATGTGCAAAAGCCGACATCAATAATATAGCGAAATAAAATAATATGGATAGTAATTTGAATATAATCAAAACGGAAATTTACGACAAGTGTGAACTGGTGGTTTCTGGTTTTATAACGGAAACTGAAAGCAAAGAATACGCAGCGTGCAGATTTGAATTAAACGGCTTAAATATTATCAGTAGAAATGCGAAAATCACACCTAAGAAAGTTGGGCAATTCGTTACATTTTGGAAAAGAAACGGGAATGGACCCATTGAACCACTGAATGAAACCGATCGCATTGACTTTTATATTGTAAATGTTCGGATGGAAAATCAATTTGGACAATTTGTATTTCCAAAATCAATACTGATTAAAAAAGGGATTATATCAACCGAAACAAAAGAAGGGAAAAGAGCATTCCGAGTTTATCCTAATTGGGATATCGCGAATAATAAACAAACAGAACGAACTCAAAAATGGCAACTGAATTATTTTTATGAAATTAATAATTCAGCAGACCTTAGTAAGGTTCGAGAATTGTATAAAGCTGAATACCTATAGTAAAAGCACTACACACAATACGAAGTTTAAACAAGATTAAAATCATATTTTTAACGTCTTAATATTCTTGAAAAATAGATTACATTCGCCCTGATTAAATTCGTTCTAAATAAACCGATCCGACCAAAATGGGAAATTCAGGAATATCAACTAATCTTAAAGGGGTTCTTTTTGCTTGCCTAACGGCTTTTCTTTGGGGGTTTTTGCCAATTTTCTTGAAAGTTGCACTTAATTATCTAGATCCCAATTCGATTGTTTGGTTTCGATTTACTTTTGCTGGAGGTGTTCTCTTTATTTATTATTTATTTACTGATAGAAAACAACTTCAAATATTTAAGCGCCCTCCTGTTCTTCTAGTAATTGCAGCATTAGCCTTAGGATTAAACTATATTGGTTTCTTACAAGGATTAAACTACACCAGTCCTAGTAATGCACAAATTATCATTCAAACTGGCCCTATTCTACTAGCCTTGGTTGGATTTATAGTCTATAAAGAAAGTGTGAACTTAAAACAAATTGGTGGTTTTGCCATAGCAGCCATTGGTCTAATACTTTTCTATCAAAATCAATTAAAAGGATTTATTGATGATCCCGACGCTTTTAACACAGGTTTTATTTGGATTGAAATTGGTGCAGTAGCTTGGGTTCTTTACGCTGCCTTACAGAAAAAGCTAGTCAAAAAACACCCAGCTCAAACGCTGAATATGTTTCTATACGGGCTACCTGCTTTACTTTATATTCCAAGCGCCGATTTTCCAGCATTCACCGATTTGAGTTTTCCAGTATGGTTAATTGTTATATTCTTAGGCTTAAACACACTTATTGCATACGGTTCTTTGGCCTTCGCCTTTAAATACACCGAAGCCTACAAGGTAAGTATCATTGTAACTTTGAATCCCATTATTACTCTTATAACTATGGCGGTTCTTTCCAGTTTTCAGGTAGATTGGATTAAAACTGAAACCTTAGATCCTACCTCTATGATTGGAGCAACTTGTGTGATTGGCGGTGCAATAATTGCAGTATTCTTTGCCAAAGCTAAGAAGGTCGCGAAAGCTTAAATTCCAGATTAAGAATCGAAATTTATATGTTCTTCATCATTAGGATCGATGTGTAAGGTTGCCGAATAGGCATGTTCTTTTGCAATCTGATTTTCAATATAATCTACAATCTCATGAGCTTCTCGAATAGTCATTTCGGAAGGTAAGCAAATATGAAAGGTAATTTCATTGTGATCACCATAAGAGTGAACATGAAAATGATGTGGGTGCAAATCTTCAGGATAGCAACGTTTACAAGTTAATTTCAGTTTCTCAATGATATCTTTAGAAGGACTTTCACCTAATAAAGTATAGATCGAATCTCTGATAATCTCATAAGCTGCATAACCAATTAATAAAGCTACAACGAGTCCTAAAGCTCCATCGAGCCACCAAAAATATTTTCCTAAAAAGATACCTACCAAAATAACTAAAGATGATATAGCATCACTACGGTGATGCCAAGCATCTGCTTTAAGTACCTTTGAATCAGATTTTTTTGCACCCCAAAAAGCAAATTGAGCTAGCAATTCTTTTAAGATAACTGATGTTATCATGACATAAATAGCCAAAGACCCAAACATAGAACTTTCTCTATTTTTAAGCGCATCATACGATTCTAAAATAAAATCGAAGGCAACTAAAAGAAGCATAATCCCGATGATAAAAGCAGCAATTAAATCAGCACGCCCATGACCGAAAGGGTGATCCTTATCGGCAGGTTTCTTTGAAAATTTAGCCCCAAACAATACGATAACTGAACTCAAACTATCAGATAAAGTATGCCAAGCATCTGCCATAATAGCAATGGATCCCGTGACTATTCCTGCCCAATATTTAAGGCCAAACAATAAGATATTGACTATAATTGAAAGAACCCCTTCAACATAGGGCAAATTATTCTTATTCAGTTTTTTTAACAGCTTATTCATATTCTATAAAATCTGATTCATCTTTAGAATCTTGGTCATTATTAAGCTTCCAGTCTCTTATCTATCGAATGCAAGCTTGAACTTGCGAGCTTGAACTTGCGAGCTTGGTTCCTTCTTCTTTATCTATGTAAAAATCAATTCGTCCTAGAGCAATGCCTGCCCATCCAACTTGATTGATAACAACTTCCTTCTCATCTAAATTACGAACACGAGTTGCAGTTTCCAATAACGTATGCGAATGGCCTCCTAAAATAACATCGATACCATCTGTGTTTTTAGCCAACTTCATATCACACATTCCACCTGAATTGCTTGAATAACCTAGATGTGACAAGCATATTACCAAGTCGCATTGTTCTTTTTCATTCAGGATAGCAACCATCTTTTCTGCCATGAAAATCGGGTCAATATAATCAATACCTTCATAATTTTTACTTGAAACGAGTCCTTCCAATTCAATTCCTAAACCAAAAATCCCAATCTTAATGCCTCCTTTATTAAAGGTTTTATAAGGCAAAACTTTTCCTTCAAGCACGGTACCTGTAAAATCATAATTCGAATTGATGAATGGAAAATTCATATGTCCCATCTGAGATGAGATACCAACTAGTCCATTGTCGAATTCATGATTCCCAATAGTTCCTGCATCATATCCTATTTGCGACATCAATTTTAGTTCTGCTTCACCTTTATAGAAGTTGAAGTACGGTGTACCTTGATAAATATCACCACAATCGAGCAACAAGGTATTCTCTTCTTCTGCTCTAATTCGTTTTACCAATGCATTAATACGAGCAAAACCACCCAAACCTGGATGCTTAGGATCCGAATCTGGAAAAGGATCTATATGAGAATGCATATCGTTAGTATGCAATAATGTTATTTTCGTCAGCTTACTTTTCGCTGCTTTTGAAGGCAAAGCATATCCCCCTAATCCAAGAAACAGACCGCCCATTCCTAGTTTCTTAAAAAAATCTCTTCTACTGTTCATAGTAAATCCTCCCATCTAATTCAGCCTTAATACCTACTCCTGATTTGTATAAGAATTTAGCATGATCAATGATAGCTTCACGAAGTTTCATGTGTATATGACGAAAATTCTCTCTCTTTTCAAAAGAACTCATCCCATCACCACCATTTATAAGGTAATCAATGCTGATAATATGATATTCTTTATTCAAATCAAGTTTTTTCCCTCCAATCTTTACATCTACAGCTTCGTCTCCTTTAATTCCCATCTTAATTCCAGAAACGCCTTCACCATCTCTAACTGCAATATATTTCAATACATTTTGAAGATCGGAACCTTTCATGCCAACAATCGCAAGCTTATTCTCAAATGGTAAAAGTTCAAACAATTTTCCTGTAGTAATTTCTCCTTTAGGAAGACTGGTTCTTAAACCGCCATTATTAATAATAGATATATCAACGCCATACCCAAGTTTATTATCCCAACAGTATTTATTCCCAATAGCTAACATCGCATCAGCAATATAATTACTCAGAAGAGATTCTGGTCTGCCACTCATCATCGCCTCACTTGTAACAGAAACAGGTTGATTCATTTTAAAATCGATACCCTCCTTGTAGGATTTCACCAAGTTAACAAAAGCAGTATCAATAGCAGCCTCAGCATCGAGACTAGCATTTAAAATGTGTTTAGAATCTACAATACCCGCTTGTTCGCGAATAGAAGTCGTACAGGCAATTAGGAATATCATTCCACTCAGCCAGAAAGCTTTAAATATATGTTTTTGCATCGGATATAAAATAGAATACTTATAGGTCTTTTTACGAGTATAAAAGTAAACAAATCATTTATAAAGCATAGTGATTTGATTTTAGTTGAAGATATTTATTACCAATAAGTTCGATAAAGTTTTGTAAAAAACTGATAATGACTTTATTTTAAATTTGTAGTATTTATACTAATACCCTAATTACAAATAACTTACAGATCAATCTTATATCTCACGAACTATTGATTACAATATCGATTAATTATAATACCTAATTAACATCAAAATCGATCTTATAAAATATTTCTTATCAGCTATATCTTCGTTAAAAAAGAGGAAAGCATAAGTCGACTATCTCTCTCTTCATTATCATGAGTATCTGTATTTTTTTGTCTTCACGATTACACCGCAATAACCTTATCCTCTGTGGCTATCGAGATATTTAAAAATTATTATTTAACGCCGGAGTTGCATTTATGGCTTGAATTCAGCTAATTAATAACTACACTCTATTATTAACGCATACTTGCAGTTAAAGCATAGTCAAAATCGCCATACCACCTACTACCCCCAAGCTTAACGATTGTAAAGCCAACGGATATAAGTCGGTTAAACCCCAGAGATAGAACTTTAAGGGCGAGTTTATCTGCGTTAAACCCAAACTTAAGTAAGTTAAATTCAACTACAAGCATGTTAAAGATGAGTTTATCAATGTTAAAGGAGAGAACGAATATGTTAAAGCCTAAAAATCAAAAGTTAGCTGTATAACTTCATTAGGCTTTATTTGATTAGATACTCCTATTCCCAGCAAACGAACACTATCTGATAATTCAAGTTGGGCAAGTAAATTATTAGCTAATTCTGATATTTCTTCATAGTCAACAATCTCATGCAAAACCGTTCGAGATCGCGTAATTTGTTCAAAACTGCTATACTTAATTTTCAAACTTATGGTACGCCCCTTAAATTTTGTTCGTTGCAAACGTTTATGTAGATCTAAAGTAGCCTCCTCTAATCGTTTTTTTAATTCATCCTTAGTTCTAAGGTCATCTAAAAAAGTATTCTCTGTACTCACAGATTTCCTTATTCGATTTGGATTAACTTCTCGATGATCAATACCTCGAGCAATATTATAGTAGTAAGCACCATTCTTTCCAAATAAGCGAGTCAAATCCAACAGAGATCGCTTCTTTAAATCTTTCCCATGAAAGATACCGATTTGATGCATTTTTTCAGCTGTCACTTTCCCAACTCCAAAAAACTTCTCGATGCTCAATTTTTCAATAAAGGATTCTACCATTTTCGGTTTTATCACAAACAAACCATCAGGCTTTTCATGGTCAGATGCAATTTTTGCCAAAAATTTATTTACCGAAATACCAGCAGAAGCGATCAAGCCAGTCTCTTCTTTTACTTGCTTCTTAATCTCTTCAGCAATTGCAGTAGCAGAAGGTAAACCTTTTTTATTGTGAGTTACATCTAAAAAAGCTTCATCAATTGATAAGGGCTCAACCAAGTCGGTAAATTCATGAAAAATTGCCATTATCTGATTCGAAATCTCCTTATACCTAGAGTGACGTGGCGTTACAAATATTAGATGCGGACAGCGCTTCAGTGCAGATTTTGATGGCATAGCAGATCGTACGCCAAATTTCCTTGCCTCGTAGCTTGCAGCTGCAACAACGCCTCTATCTCCTCCTCCTCCGACAGCTACAGCTTTCCCTTTCAACTCTGGCTGATCTTTTTGTTCAACCGAAGCAAAAAAAGCATCCATGTCAATATGAATTATCTTCCTGATTATTTCCTCACTCATAATGGCTACAAGATCTGAATTTATCGATCTATTTTCAATAATATCGCTTGTATTTCTTAATTTTGCTGGACTATTAAAAGAAAGACTTATTTAATTCGATTCTAATAAGTTTACTTACATTCTCCATTTCAATCAATTAAAGTCAATTTAGTGTCGCAGATAAAAGATTTTACTACAGGAAATATATTTCCACAAATACTCAAACTCGCTATTCCGATCATAGCTACCTCATTTGTACAAATGGCGTATAATATGACTGATATGGCTTGGCTTGGTCGTGTAGGTAGTGAAACAGTGAGCGCTGTAGGTATAGCTATTTACATAGTATGGTTTGGCGCATCTCTCATGTTTATTCCAAAAATTGGCGCTGAGGTTTGTATCTCACAATCTATAGGACGAAAAAATATGGATGATGCTAAAGCGTTTACTAGAAATGCTTTCGGCTTATCATTCCTTATTGCCATTGGTTTTGGATTCCTAGTCTGGTTATTGACTGGGCCAATTGTCAGTCTCTTTCAAATTGAAAGTGATTTTGTTAATGAAACAGCCTTTGTTTATCTAAGAATCGTTGCCATTGGTATGCCCTTTACCTTTTCCAATATTACACTTTCTGGAATATATAATGGAACTGGTAATTCAAAAGTTCCTTTCTATGTTAACGCTGTAGGTTTAATTCTGAATATGATACTCGATCCTATCCTAATTTTTGGATGGGGCAGCATTCCTGCAATGGGTGCTGAAGGTGCTGGAATTGCCACAGTAGCATCACAAATCCTAGTTTTCGCATTATTTATAGTTCTCCTAAAAGGGAAAAATAATCCTTTAAATACGAAGAAGTATTTAGGCAAATTGCAGAAGAAATTCTTAAACCCAATTATTAAAATTGGTGGCCCTGTTGCTCTTCAATCAGCTTGCTTCGCTTTACTTTCAATGGTACTTGCACGGGTGATGAATGATATTGCTCAGGGAAATAGCATCCCTTTTTCCGTACAATCAATCGGATCACAAATTGAAGCTCTTTCGTGGATGACAGCCTTAGGTTTTTCATCAGCACTCGGAACTTTTACAGGCCAAAACTATGGCGCTAAGCGTTGGGATCGAATTCAAAAAGGCTTTTTCATTACGCTGGGAATTGCTTCAACTTTAGGTCTTTTAAGTACCGTTTTGTTTTACTTTTTTGGCGCCGAAGTGTTTAGTTTATTCATTAAACAAAGCGAACCTGAAGTTTTAAAAATGGGAGTTGTTTATTTGATGATTCTTAGTTTTTCTCAGGTTTTCATGAGTATTGAGATTACTGCTACCGGTGCATTTAATGGAATCGGCAAAGCCATGCCACCAACTATCATTGGAATAGTCGGAAACGTTCTACGCATCCCATTTGCTTTTATTTTTGCTTACAGTTTAGTGGACATGCTACCCCCTTTTTCAGAATATCTTAATCCTGAGTCTATACCTGTAACTTCTGTATGGTGGGGCCTTACTCTATCAAGTATTCTAAAAGGACTTTTTCTGTTCTTTGGATTTTTGATTTTATTAGTTCGTCATCCTGAAAATAATCAAGAGCTACCTTTCCAGAAAAAATGGATCAATCTTCTGCCAAGTCGAATAAGACAACAGGCAGCGGTTATATCACCATTAGATCAGGAAGCTAAAATCAAACTAGAACAAAAAACCATCAATCAATAAATTTTATCATGCTGAAAAGAGAGATTAAATTAACCGAAGATGGTTCTCATACCATATTTATTCCTGAGCTAAACGAACATTATCATTCAACTCATGGGGCAATACAAGAAGCTATTCATGTCTATATCAACGCTGGCTTAAAATTTTCAGATAAGAACCCAATTCGTATTTTGGAAATTGGTTTTGGAACAGGTCTTAACACATATTTAAGTCTTGTGGAAGCTGAAAACAACAAAAGATCTATTGTTTATCATAGCTTAGAGCGTTATCCTATCGAAGAGGAACAATTGAAAGTTCTCAATTATCCCGACTTAATAGATTTTGAGAGACGTGATTTATTTAAGGAGATACACAAGAAAGAATGGAATCAATCTTGCGAAATATCTAATAATTTTAATCTGAAAAAAATAAGTGGCGACTTAAAACAAGTAGACTTCGAAGATAAATATGATCTCATATTTTTCGATGCCTTCGCTCCTGATATTCAACCTGAGTTATGGACTGAAACAATCTTTAAGAAACTTTACGATTGTACAAATACCAACGCCATCTTAATGACTTATTGCTCTAAAGGAATTGTAAAACGTGCACTTCGAGCATCTGGTTTTGAAGTAAAAAGATTAGCAGGTCCTCCTGGCAAACATCATATTTTAAGAGCAACAAAAATTGAAGATTTTGAATTTAATTGTCAAAATTCAAAAGATTAAAAAAACCTTAAAAAACAAGTCCAATTCTCGCATTCTTGGAGAAAACTATTAACTTAGGCCTTTGTTTTTTCAAGCAGACATAATAAGTTGAAAAACAATAAAGTAACTAAATATTGATATTTCTTAAAAACTAACAATAATCATTTCAGCTGCAAGTATTTTAGTATCTGCATTTTGAAAGCTTGTTATCAATTTTGAGAAAAATAATTTTGAATAGATGAAATATACAGAAGAACAAGATAAGGTAAGCTATTGCCTTGGTTTAAGCATTGCAAGCAATTTAATCACATCGGGTGTTAAGACTATAAGCACTGAACCATTTGTTGAAGCTCTTGATGCTGCATTTAATGGTAAAATGCCTGAGTTATCTCCAGAAGAGGCTAATGGTATTCTGCAGGAATTTTTTGGTAAAATGCAAGAAGAGCAAGCTGGACAAGCTATTGGTGAAGGAAAAACTTTCCTAGAAGAGAACAAAAAAGCTGAAGGTGTAACTGAATTAGAAAGCGGTCTTCAGTACCAAATTATTACTGAAGGAAAAGGTGACAAGCCTAAGGCTACTGATAGCGTTAAGTGTCATTATCATGGAACATTGATTAACGGAACTGTTTTCGATAGCTCTGTAGATCGTGGCGAGCCTACTACATTCCCAGTAAGTGGTGTAATTGCAGGATGGGTAGAAGCTCTTCAATTGATGCCTATTGGATCTAAATGGAAATTAGTTGTTCCTTCGAACCTTGCATATGGTGAACAAGGTGCTGGTAACCTTATTGGACCGCACACAACTCTTATTTTTGAAGTAGAGTTATTAGAGGTCGTATAATTTTTTACAGATAAACTAAATATTCAAGACAATGAAATTAAAAGCATTAACACTTGCATTAGGACTAGGCGTATTCGCATTTAGCTCTTGCGACAAGAAAGTAGATACTAACATGGCTTTAAACTCAACAGTTGATTCTGTAAGCTATAGCATTGGTGCTAGTTTCGGTGGAAACTTATTAAAAAATTCTTTAAATGAGGTTAACCAAGACGCTCTTTTAGCTGGTTTAAACGCTGCTTTAGCTCAGGAAGATTTAAGAATTGACCAAAAAGCTGGTGGAGCTATCATCAACAAGTATATTACTGAACTTAAAACAAAATCTGCTGAAGCAAACATCGCTATTGGAGAGAAATTCCTTGCTGATAACAAAGTAAAAGAAGGTGTTGTTACTACAGAAACTGGACTTCAGTACAAAGTTTTAACTGCTGGAACAGGTGTTATCCCAACAAAAGATCAGGAAGTAAGTGTTCACTACCGTGGAACAACTATCGATGGTAAGGAATTTGACTCTTCATATAAAGGTGGCAAACCAGTTACTTTCATGCCAACTCGTGTAATCAAAGGATGGACTGAAGCATTACAATTGATGCCTGTTGGTTCTAAGTGGGAATTATATATTCCTTCTGCTTTAGCTTATGGCCCTCGTGGAGCAGGTGCTAATATTGGACCAAACTCAACTTTAATTTTCGAAGTCGAACTTCTTGAAATTGTTGAAAAAGCAGCTCCTGCTAAGAAATAGTTTTAGAAATAGATAGATAATTTAAAGAACCTGTTTCATCAGGTCTCTATCAAAATATTCCCTTTTCGATTTATATCGGGAAGGGATTTTTTTTCCCTTTTGTGAGTACAATTCTTTTCTTAGCTTTGTAAACTGATTGATATTAAAGAGCCCAATTTATAATAGAAAGTTTAGTAAGAAGTCAAGTTCTTACTCACTAGTTATTTACAGTTAAGCTAACTCATAATCAAAGCTTAGAGATAATCACTGATTTCGATTATTTTCCGTCAAGAAAAGGCATTTTAAAAGAAAATGAGTACTTTCAATCTCCAATTTTAGTGATTAGAAATAAATAAAAATCAAAGATATGTTACAAGCAGAAATTCATACAGGTAAAGGTCTAATGAAGGTTGAATTCTTCCAAGAAGATGCACCTACTACCGTTCAAAACTTTGTTGATCTTTCGGAAAAAGGATTTTACGATGGCTTAACTTTTCACCGTGTAATTCCAAACTTTGTTATTCAAGGTGGATGTCCTGATGGTACTGGAGCAGGTGGACCTGGTCATACTATCAAATGTGAATTAACTGGTGGCAACCAATTCCACGATAAGGGTGTTCTTTCTATGGCTCACGCTGGAAGAAATACAGGTGGATCTCAATTCTTCATTTGCCACAGTCGCGAAAATACAGCTCACTTAGATCGTCAGCATACTTGTTTCGGTAAAGTTATCGAAGGTCTAGAAGTAATCGATCTTATTAAAGGTGGAGACACTATCGAGAAAATCGTAATTATTAAAGAGTAATTTACAATAACCAAACATTAGTAGTTACTTACTAAGCAAAAGATATTAATATGAATTTTGAAATTAACGGTAAGGTTATCCTTAAAGAGGAAACTCAACAAATAAGCGATCGTTTTAAGAAAAGAGAATTTGTAATTGAAGTTGAAAATGAAAGAAATTCTGATTGGAATGACTTCATTAAATTTCAATTGACTCAAGATCGTTGTGATTTATTAGAGACTGTTTCTGTTAACGAAGAGATTAAAGTTTCTTTCAACATTAAAGGTCGAAAATGGGAAAAAGATGGGAAAGTAAATTACTTTTCAAATCTTGAAGCTTGGAGAATTGAAAAAATGCAAGCGGCAGCTGCTGCTGAAATGCCAGAATTCAATGCTGCTGATATGCCTCCAGCGCCAGAAGAAGATGATCTTCCATTCTAGGAATTAAATACACATAAAAAAATGCTGTCGAATTATCGACAGCATTTTTTGTGCTTTAAAAACAAGGTTTTATGACTGATGTAACATCTTTTTAGCTAAATTATCGAATACAACTAAAGAAACACCTGCTACCATTATTATATATACGATTGGAGGCAGACTAACCATACGATCGACTACCCCTAATAATAAGTCATGAATTGGTTGAATTAAAATTACATTTAGTTGCTTGATCAATGGATGTTCCCAAGATGCAACAATGCTGTGCACATCAGTTCCTAAAAGGATAACAACGCCTAACAAAACAATGGCAATTATAATAAGTAAACGCTTTATTGGCATTTTCTTCTTCACGCTCACCGAATTGACTAGCCAGTCTTGCATCACGTCATCCATCACATTTTTTGTGAAATCAGTCGATGGCTCCTCAAGCTCAACATCACTCAAAAGCTTTTTAATAAATTCGTCTTTATATATATCTTCTTTTTGCATAAGTTCTAAGTTTAATCAATTAGAAAAAGCAAGTTTATTTTTGTTGTCTCCTGATATCTCTTTTTAAAGAATGGTTTTTAACTCATTCTGTAAAAACCGCTCTAAGATACCGTATAATTTCTTACGTGACCGGTGTAATTTAACTTTTACATTGGCAACACTTAACCCTGTAATATCACTAACCTCATCAATCGAATTTTCTTCTAAGTAAAAGAGGTTAATAATTGTTTTCTCATCACCACCCATTTTATTAAGAGCTCTATTTATAAATAATTTCTGTTCCTCATTAGTTAGAGCTTGAAGTGCCGACTGAGTCGATTTCACATTAACCGATGCATTATAGTCATCATCAATTGAAACCTGATCTAATTTTTTTTTTCGCATCTTCGAAATAGATGCGTTGTATATAATTCGATAGAGCCAAGTTGTAAATTTCGATTCTCCCTTATATGTATTTAGAGCCTGATAAGCTTTTAAGAAAGCATCTTGTGTAATTTCCTCGGCATCCTCTCTATTGCCAATTATTTGCATAGCAATATTAAAAGCCATTTTTTTATGACGATCAACAATGTAGGCATATGCACCAACATCACCATTCTTAATTTTTTGTATATAATAGTTATCCTTGTTCGATTTCATGTTCTAATGTTTAGAAACTCGATTTGCAAACTTTTTAAGTGACAATTAACTTATCTCAATTCTCCCCCACAATACAATAGACGATTTAAAGTCATAAAATGTTGCATCTGTTTCGAACTACTAATAGTTAGACGCATCAAACTAATATTGGTTACAGATTAAAAGGCAAAATATTTCGACACAAATACAAGATAGTGATTTACAGACAAATAATCCTTCATCACAAAAAACTTCATTTTATTTGTAACCCAATCTTAACACATGGCGTCATAAAGTTGAAAGCAAAAAAAAAGGCGCTTTCATTACAGAAGAAATTTATTGTACGTTTAAATTAAAACTTATATTATGGATATCGAAGGAGTAGTAGCAATCATCTCAGTATTTGGAATTATACCACTATGTATTTTCCTTGTTCACCGTCATCGTGAAAGAAAAGCTCTTATTGAAAAAGGTCTTAGTGCTGAAATATTAGCAACAGCAACTAAGGACAGAACTCAAGAAAGTTTGAAATATGGAATTTTAGCTATTGGCTTAGCTATTGGAATCTTAATTGGAAATATCCTTGATGAATATACAAGAATGAGTGAAGGCGTTTCATATTTCTCAATGATTTTCTTATTTGGAGGTTTAGCTCTTTTAACTTTCTATAGTTTAGCTAAAAAAGATAAAGAGTAGGACTTTAAAATAGCTAGCATGTTTTAATTCTAAAAAAAATGCACTCATTCAAATGAGTGCATTTTTTTGTATTGTTCTATAAGAACTATTCTCCAATAGTAAACTTGATCATCCTTTCACAAGCTTTTTGGCAAACAGGACAAAATTCATCTTTATTATTCGTCTTCATCTTACAATCTTGAACAGGAGAATATATTCCCTTACTCATATAACCACCTCCTTCAAAAAGGCCAATTTTACCTTCATACTCCTCTGTTCTTGGAGTTGGTGTTACTAAACCTTCTTCTATCATTGATTTCCATTTACTATCAAAATCAACTAGAGTTGTAATATTTGGCTCCCAAGGTTCTACTTTCAGATTATAAAAATCCTCAACCGAAACATTGTCGGTATAATATTCATCAGCTAAGCCAACAAAGCCATGTCCGAACTCATGACTTGCAACTTCCTTAGATAACTTATGATCAGATGCACAGGATGTGTAATAATTATAGATTCCCGCTCCTCCATACTTCTCGGTATTAATTAGAACAAAAATATGGTCGTATGGCACATTCGCAGCAATGTCGTGCATATTTTTTAAATCAGAAGTTGTTAAGTATCGCTCAGAATCGAATGTATAGAATTTCGAATTTAAAACAGTATTCTTATAAATATGCTTCCCAGGAATATCAGGTCCAGATTCTTCAGATACGGATTCTAAGGCATAGATATTAAAACGATCAGCATAAGTCTTAAATGGTTCTACATTCAACACATAACCTGCAATTCGTTCAACATCTGCTCTAAACTTCCCCATTTCTTCCTGGGTATAGCCTTCGGCAACAAAAGCCACATCAATACTTTTACTTGCATCACCAGTTCCCATTATTTTGGAGTGTTTAACCTGCATTGCTGTTTCTTCTAATATGAAATAGTTTGTCGGATCAATTTCATATTCAAACAGCTTTACAAACTCCCCTTCTCTATTTCTATATTCAATAATGAATTGCGCTTTATTTTTAGGGAATGGCATCACATTTACCTGATAGTATGATCGGTTCATAGTTTTAGCTTCTGGCGTAGCTTGCCATTCTTGAAATAATGACCCGAAGCCTCTAGAATATATTAAAATACCCGTAGCCTTATCAATCAATTTGAATCGAAAGTTGCCGTAATTAAAGGTATCAACCATATTCAACGTTGTACCTCCCCAGTAAGGTTCTTTCTTTAGATTTTGCAAAAATACGGTTTGCTCTTTTGCATTTCCTCCAAGCAAATAATCAACACGCAAAGTTTTGTGTTCAAAGTAAGTGTCAAAATCTACTGAGGCAAAACTCAGCTTGGTTGCTAATAAAAGCAATGTTAAAATTGATATTATAGATTTCATCTTTGTTTTTTGTTAAAGGTTAATCCAAAGGTAAAAGAAAGATTAAGACTAATAAATGATCTTTTTCATCTATCAATTTAATTTTACAAGAACTTGCCAATTGAAGTATTCATATACATGTTTCGTTTTGACTAGCCAATTCAATATATTTGTTCTTACACTAAATAAAGATTGCCTAATTTTCGCATTTTACAAACCGATTATATTATAATTATTAAGCATGAAAGAACTACTTGGGTCTCATTTAAAAGATTGGTTAATCAATCAAGGTATTGCTGAATATTTCGCAATCATGCTTCAATCTGCAATTGCTGTCGTTGTGGTTTTAATTCTAGCCTGGCTTTCAGATGTCATTGCTAGAAAGGTTTTGATTAGCATCATCACGAAACTCGTTCGGAAAACCAAAACACATTGGGACGATATTCTTTTGGAAAGAAAAGTCTTCAATAAAATATCGCATTTTGCACCTGCTATTATCATTTATTATAGCGCTTCTTTGATTAACCCAGCTTCAAGTGGTGTAGTTGTCGAAAAAGCGGCTCAAATTTATATGATCATATTAGCCTTGATGCTTATAGATTCTTTCCTTAGTGCGGCTAATGATATTTACAACACATTCCCAGTAAGTAAAACTCGCCCCATTAAAGGCTATATCCAAATTGTCAAGATCTTTTTCTATGTTATGGGATGCATTTCCATCATTGGTATTTTAATTAATAAAGCGCCAACATTAGTACTAGGCACAATGGGAGCTTTCGCAGCCGTTCTTATCTTGGTATTTAAAGATACCATTTTAGGGTTCGTAGCATCCATTCAACTATCAGCAAATAAGATGGTGGGTATTGGTGATTGGATTAGTATGCCATCGAAGAATACTGATGGAACGGTTATCGATATTAGCCTAAACACTGTAAAAGTTCAGAATTGGGATAAAACAATTAGTACAATTCCAACATATGCACTTGTTTCAGAGTCTTTCAACAACTGGAAGGGCATGGAAGAGTCAGGTGGAAGAAGGATTAAACGTCATTTGAATATAGACGTAAAATCTATCCATTTTCTTAATGATGAAGAAATTGAGATGGCTGGAAAAGTTAAACTTATCTCAAATTATATCGCAGAAAAGAAAGCGGAAATTAAACAAGCTAATCCGGAAAATGAGATTCCAGTTAACCAAAAACGCTTGACTAATATCGGTACATTCCGAAAATACATAGAAGCTTATCTTCAAAGTCATCCAAAAATTCATAATCATATGACTTTCCTAGTAAGACAACTTCAGCCTTCTGAAAAAGGACTCCCAATTGAGATCTATGTCTTCTCTAACGATCAAGAATGGGCTAATTATGAAGCGATACAATCAGACATATTCGATCATATATTAGCAATTGTACCAGAATTCAACTTGAAGGTTTTTCAAAATCCAACAGGTGATGATTTTAATAGACTTATTCAATAATTAACCAAGTATGCAAAAATTATTAAAGAAAATAGATTTCTTCAAGTCATTAGGTTGGTTTGGGAATATCATACTTAGCATTGGTGTTATTCCACAAGTAGTTCAGACTTGGGAAACCAAAGATGTTAGCAGTTTCAATTGGTCTTTCCTTTTAATGTGGGCTTTTGGTGTCTTTTTCACCTTCATATACATACTGGAAGGTGATTTAAGAACTGGCAAACGACAATACCCTCTATGGCTTAATTATTTGGTTAATATTATAGCAACCTTCTATTTATGCTATGCTAAAATTATTTACAGCTAAACTTAAAACTCGATAAGATGAAAAAATTACTTATACCATTAATCTTGGCTTTTTTCAGTTTAAATGCCATATCGCAAAACGAAACTGACGCGTTTCCTACAGATTTAAAAATCGACAATGTAGATCTTAAATTGAAAGGAACTGGGACTCGTGTAAAACTATGGATGGATATGTATACTCTTGGTTTATTCGTTTCAGACACTCAAATCGATGCTAATCTGATCGTATCAGGAAATGAAACAGCAATTGTTCGTTTAAGTATTATTTCAGGCTTAATTACTGCTGAAAAAATGGACAAAGCGATTCGCGATGGATTCAAAAAATCAACCCAAGGAAAAACTGAACCTATTCAAACTGAAATTGAAGATTTCTTGAATGTGTTTAAGCTAGGCGTTGAAAAAAAGGATTTATTTCAATTCACCTATCAAACAGAATTAGGAACAGTTATTTCAAAGAATGGTAAAGAGCTTGCCAAAATCAAAGGTCTTCCTTTTAAACAAGCTCTTTGGGGCATATGGTTAGGTAAGAATCCTGTAGATAAAAAACTGAAAGCAGAACTTTTGAAATAGAAAATCATTAACGATATTCTGAAACGCAATCATCTTTGGTTGCGTTTTTTTTATCTGAAAAATCGTATTTATAAATTAATTTCTAACTTAGTCGCAACTACTATAACAGATCACTCTATACTAGAGTGTTGATTCACAACTTCATCTAACTGACTTTAAGGTTATTCCCTTAAAGTTTTTTCGTGCACCCTACTCTATCTTAATATTAAAAAATAAGTGATATGAGTACATATTCAACGATTATTGGATCAGGCAGATACATTCCTGAGGTTGAAGTAAAGAATGAAGACTTCCTTAAGAACACCTTTTATAACGCAGATGGCAGTCATAATGGTGTGACTACACCTGAAGTTCTAGAAAAATTCTATAGCATTACTGGAATTGAAGAAAGACGCTATGCAAGAGAGGACCAAAAGGCTTCTGACTTGGCATTTATTGCCGCAAGTAGAGCAATTGAATCATCAGGCGTTGATAAAGAAAGCTTTGATTATATTCTAGTCGCTCATAATTTTGGTGACGTTTCTGCCAACACAGTGGCTCCACAAATAATGCCAAGTTTAGCAGCTCGTGTAAAGCACTTATTAAAAATTGAGAATCCAAAAACCGTAGCTTATGATATCCTTTTCGGATGTCCTGGCTGGGTTCAAGCTATGATTCAAGCCAACTACTTTATCAAATCAGGCGATGCAAAGCGAGTGTTAGTTATCGGTTCTGAAACCCTATCGAGGGTTTGCGATCCTCATGATAGAGATAGTATGATTTACTCAGATGGTGCTGGTGCAACGATTCTTGAGGCTGTGGAAAGTGAAAGCGATACTGGCATGTTATCACACTCTGTTCGTACCGATACCTTAGACGAAGCATACTTCCTTTGGTCAGGAGCTTCACACAATCCCGATTTCAAAAATAGAGATCGTGACTTTTACATTAAAATGAATGGGCATAAAATCTACGAATATGTGATTTCAAACGTTCCTCAGTTAGTTAAAGAATGTATTGAAAAAGCTGGTTTAGGATTAAAGGATATTAAAAAGGTACTAATACATCAAGCCAACGAGAAAATGGACGAAGCAATTGCTAAACGCTTATTCCGACTGTATGGTGAAAGACAAGTCCCTGATGATATCATGCCAATGATCATTAAAAAGATGGGGAATAACTCGGTAGCTACCGTACCCATTTTATACGATATGATTGCTAAAGGAGAGCTTGAAGGACATAAGTTTGAAAAGGGAGATCACGTCGTATTTGCATCAGTAGGTGCAGGAATGAGCATTAATGCCTTTGTTTATCAATTCTAATATCAAGATTACATACTAGCCCAAATTCCCTATAAACCGAGAGTCTCACGAAAGTGGGGCTCTCTCTCTTTAGAAAACTCGGTGCAGTGTGCAGCAAGGCTCACACAGGTCATGTGATGCTCGCTGCAGTGTGCAGGAAGGTTCACACGCGTCATGTGAAGCTCGCTGCAGCCTGCAGGACGGTTTACACGAGTCATGTGATACTCGCTGCAGCCTGCAGGAAGGTTTACACGAGTCATGTGATGCTCGCTGCAGTGCGCAGGGACATTCACACAATAATATATTCTCATTAAACTAATAGATTCTTTTTGTAATCATTCTAAACTCAGTATTCCAAAGACTGAGACAGATAAATAAGCTTATCTTAACACGCTTAATTACAAACCACAAGTATTTATTATTCATGGAATCTCTTTTCGATATCTCAACGCTATTCTGTCTTATCTGCTCACTGATCTTTTTAGTCATATTTCTATACAGTGCTTATATATTTTATACCGAAAATGAAAAAAGGGCAGCTTTTCTGGCTTTTAGTATCGGCATACTATTACCTATTCCATACTTCATCGCTTGGTACTACAATTACAATATACTAGCACTAATTCTCTTTGCTGATATTATACTTACAGGCTTACTATTTATCTATCCTTTTAAAACTCCCGAGACAATTTGTGATGAAATCCCATTAAACAAGATTGATGAGAGAAATGTTATGTTCTCGAGAAATGAATTGGTGAAAGGTAGTGATACATATAAGGCCTACTACGAAAAGTATCCGGAGAAAGAAATCCTTGATGATGCTTTTAGAAAAGAGGCAGGTTTGTGTTCTGATAAATCACTCTTCAACCATACTTTCGCTTTTGCAGCTGCACATGCAAGTTTCTTTGCTGTTGGACAATTCAAAAAAGCAGTTGATGGTGACGTGAACCCCAATCGTAAAGAATCAAGTTCTGAAGAAATGAGCAATTTCTTAAAATCTTGGGGAAAGAAACTAGGTGCTTTAGATATAGGGTATTGCAAACTGAAAGATTATCATTTGTATTCTCACAAAGGACGTGGTGAAGAATATGGAAATAAGGTACACAATACTCATAGCCATGCCATTGCTTTTACGGTTGAGATGACAGAAGAAATGGTAAAAGCAGCACCACAATCACCTATAGTAATGGAATCGGCACAACAATATCTCGATTCAGGACGCATTGCCATTCAAATTGCCGAATTCCTAAGACACCTTGGATATTCTGCACGCGCACATATCGATGGTAATTACCAAGTTGTTTGTCCGCTAGTGGCTCGTGATGCTGGCTTGGGAGAAATTGGGAGAATGGGTTTACTTATGACTCCCAAACAAGGGCCAAGAGTTCGTTTAGGGGTAGTAACTACAGAGTTCCCATTAAAAACTGAAGATAGAAAGAAGCTTAATTATATGTTAGATTTCTGTTTGCGCTGTAAGAAATGTGCCGAAGTTTGCCCTAGCAAATCTATTTCATTGGAAGAACCTAAAATGGTTGATGGAGTTAAAAGGTGGCAAATCAATTCAGAATCTTGTTTTACCTATTGGTGCAAAGCTGGAACTGATTGCGGACGCTGTATGGCCACTTGCCCATACTCTCATCCAGATAATTTATTACACAATGCCATTCGATTTGGAATAAAGTACTCCCCCCTATTTAGGCGCATTGCAGCACCTTTGGATGATTTCTTTTATGGGCGTAAACCTAAGCCGAAAAATATTCCTGAGTGGATGTAATTAGATGAATATTTTAATTCTTTTTGCCAATAGCTAACAAACCTAAAAAGGTTAAGAAACCATTCAGCATCAGCAATTCAAAGCCAAGTTTAAACCCAAACCACTCCATTGAGTTTTGTGCAAAAATATAGCATAAAATTGGAGCAGCAATAGTTACTATTGGAACCAACTTATCTCTAACTTGTATAGAAGTGAATAAGCCAAAGGCATATAAACCGAGAAGGGGTCCGTAGGTATATCCAGCAACCGTAAAAATTGCTGAGATAACAGAATCATCGTTAATGGCTCTAAAGATTAAAATAACAACTAATAATATGAGTGAAAATAGAAGGTGAGATCGAGTTCTAAGTTTCTTAGTTTTTACTTCATCATTTTCATCTGCACCTAATATGTCAACGGTAAAAGAGGTTGTTAGCGATGTAAGTGCAGAATCGGCACTAGAATAGGCAGCAGCCATTAAACCAACCAAAAAGAAAAGTCCAACAACTGGTCCTAGATGTTGCGTTGCCAACATAGGGAACAAGTCATCACCTCGTTCAGGAATAGTAATACCCTCATGCTGTGCAAACATTAAAAGCAAAGCTCCGAGTAATAGGAATAATAGGTTTGCTGGAATAAAAGCAAAGCCATACCAATACATATTCTTTTTAGCTTCTTTTAAATTTTTGCAACTCAAATTCTTTTGCATCATATCCTGATCAAGTCCCGTCATCACTATAGTGATAAAAGCACCAGTAAAAAATTGCTTCACAAAGTGTTGCTTACTTGACCAATCATCAAATTCAAAAACGCCACCATAGTTACTCTCTCTAATTGAACTCAATGCACTTGAAACATTCAAATCAAGCTTATCCATTATAAGATAAATACTAATTCCAACTGATAAGAGCATAAACAAAGTTTGAAGACTATCGGTCCAAATAATTGTTTTAATACCACCTTTAAATGTGTAAAGCCATATCAGCATAATTGTAATAAGTACGGTAAGAGCAAAAGGAACATTCCATGCATCAAACACGGTGATTTGAAGCACATTTGCCATTAGAAACAAGCGAAATGAAGCACCAATCGTTCTTGATAATAAAAAGAAAGATGCTCCTGTTTTATACGAAACTATACCAAAGCGACCTTTCAAGTAGGAATAAATTGAGGTCAAATTCAATCGGTAATAGAGAGGTAAAAGAATATTAGCTACAACAATATAACCAAGCATATATCCAAACACCATTTGCATGTAAGAAAGTCCAGTTGAGCTCACCCAACCTGGTACTGATATAAAAGTCACTCCCGAAAGTGAAGCACCAATCATACCAAAAGAAACAACATACCAAGGTGACTGTTTATTTCCAAGGAAGAAGGCTTTATTATCGGCTTTTCGACTTGTGAAATATGAAATACTTAATAGAAGTGTGAAGTAACCTACAACTACAAGTATGATATTTAATGGCGACATAGAGTTCTTTTAAAAGTACGACTCAAAAATAGAAATTATCATCATAATGCGATCAACTTATTTCATATTAAAACTCAACAAGTCATAAGTATGCTTAAACTTCATCGAATCATAAATTAACTCAAGGCAGAATAATACGAAAAATACTTACATTTGGGCTAAGGATTCAAAACAGATCCTACGCATATGTTGCTTATAAAATAAAGTATGAATTACGATAACTTTCCATCCAAACTATTAGAAAATGCTGTTTCTGAATTCTCGAAACTACCAGGAATAGGACGAAAAACAGCTCTAAGATTGGTTTTACATCTTCTTAATCAAAACAAAGATGATGTTAGAAAATTTGGAAATACAATCATTCAACTGCGTGAAGAAGTTAGACATTGCAAATCCTGCTTTAATATTTCAGATACAGATATGTGCGATATTTGTGCAAGCCCTAAACGAGATAAAACAACCATCTGCGTAGTTGAAAGTATCAGAGATGTTATGTCGATTGA
>TARA_R110001583_G_scaffold4718_1_pt1 | contig 34825 bp, 34 predicted proteins | sample TARA_R110001583 | Tara Oceans TARA_R110001583 (sample SAMEA4398432) | marine metagenome | biome: Polar Biome; feature: [MES] marine water layer (ENVO:01000295) within the mesopelagic zone...; material: water (ENVO:00002006), including particulate matter (ENVO:01000060) such as...... | reverse complement strand
TAACGTTTAAACGCTTCAAGCCTGACGGACATGCCATACTTTTCGCTGTAACTTACCTTCCCTACAGCCATGATTATCCCACCATCCTCAATAAAAGGTGACATTTTATCTACTGTGCGTGTACCAAAAATGGAGTATTTAACTAAGTCCAACCCATCCTCTAAATGAAACTCTAATATTTTTTGAGTAAAGTAGTCAGACTCAGGGTTTGAAACTTGTTTATGAATCACATTTCTAATGACACCCACCGTCATTACTGACTCTCCATCGACATCTTCATCAATATCACTAAGTCTTATAGGACAGCCATCTACCATCGAACTGGGTGGCTCTCTTTCAATTTTATTGAATGCATCAATGGCATCAAGAGGTGACATTGTAAGATACATGCCGCAGATCCTCTTTTCCTCGTTAACCGTGTCAACTAAAGACATGTTGAACGCGCCTTTAAATTTCGCTAGCAAAAGTTCTTCTATCTCAATATCCATTGAAGAAATCAGTAGCTTCACTTTATCAAAATGAAACTCGAACTGGGATTTATCATTTTGAATCTCTACTGACTTAGCTTTAGGTTTTTGCAAAATGATACATAGAGCACTTAAAAAGTTTTCCACAAGAGCTTTTAAGTTACTCCCATCATTGGTTTCCTTGGTGTCGCTTATTTCGTCAGTATCAATCCAATCCTTAACTCTCTTAACAGTCATACTCGTCAGCCAATAAGAAATAATTTCGATCACTTCGAGTTTCATAATTCGTGCATGAAGGCTATCTAAGGACACTTTCTCTAGGTCGTACTCATTCATCAATGTGGATGACTTAAGGTTCATAATTAATTCATATATGAACTCTCTGCCGTTTACCCCTTGCATTTTAGCTACAACGGACGGAATAAACTCGTCAAACGCACCAGTGAGCGCTAAGCCATAAACAGCAGTTTTCCCCACGCCTTTGCCTGAAAACGCTTTAAAACGATGTATGAAGTCTGCTAATGACGTGTAATCCTTATCCCCTCGTGCAGATTCAATAATTCCGCCCGAAGCTAAGACGCCTGCAAGCTTACTCAATCCATATCTAACACTACTTTTACCTTCAGTGGTGAACATCGCGCAACTTTTATTCAGACTTGGCTTAAGAATCGGCACCTGCATTTTACTGATAGCCTCTTTGGCCAAAGCGTCTATATTTTCTAGTTTTGCGAATGACATTGTTGATGCATAAAACTCTGGCGGATACTTCGTTTTGAAATAGGCTGTAGCGTATGTAATTAACGAATACCCTATAGCATGTGACTTATTGAAGCCATATCCCGCGAACTTTTCGATTTTGTTGAAAATACAATTAAATCTCACCCACTGGGCTAATGCAAAAAACAGTCTAGTTTGAACCTCTTTCACATCACCTTCATTTTCGGTAGAAAGTAAATTAGTGACTCCGACTGTAATCCCTTCTTGATAGTCTTCTTTAAACACCTTCACCGTATAATTAATATCGGCTAATCGATTATGAAGCTTTTCAGATGAATCGCGGCCTAAACCTAGCAGACTAGTCAAATACCCTTCAACTTTCGACACTTCAGAAAAATACCCTTCCAGCAGAAAGTCTCCCAACTCAAGTGCAGGGAATTTGCTTGCTAAGTCTGATACGTCAGGATCCAGTTCGAATTCGGTAAACTTTGATTTTCCTTTTTGGATGAAGTCTGAACGCCAAAACTTTTGAGCACGCTGAGTGAAAACTGTTTTATGCCTGATCATTTCTTCAATTTTTTTCTTCCCCATGGCACGACGAAGCTGATCGGCTTCCCCAAGAGAATAGCCAGCCAAGAGCCGGACGACACTCATAACTTGCTCTTGAAATACGATACAGCCATACGTCTCCTTTGTGGCCGATTCCATTTCAGGATGGTCGTAAGTTAGCGCTTTTCGATTGTGTTTAGTATCAACATAATCCTCAACCATGCCACTTTGTAGCGCCCCTGGGCGGAATAATGCTGACAACACCGCCAACTCGTTAATATTCTCCGGTTGCAATTGAGAGATCAAAGAACGCATGCCCTGACTCTCTATCTGGAACACCCCTAAGGTGATATTTTGGTTGATTAGCGAAAAGACCTTTGGATCATCTTTAGGTATATTCCGGATATCGACGAGGGAACCCGTTCGCTTTTCAACAAGTAGATTGGCGCAGGACAAGATGCTTAGACTTTCAAGACCCAACAAATCAAACTTGATTAGCCCAGCTGTCTCAATATCATCCTTGTCGTATTCGCTAACAAAATTACCTCGACTATCCAGAGACAATGCAGAATGGTCAGGCACCATCGTTGGAGCGATAACCAGACCTCCAGCATGAACGCCGCAAGTCTCTTTTTTCTTAAACAATGCTTGTGCCTTATCGAAAACCCTAGCAAGAACCGGTTCGTTTTTTAGCTTTTGAGCAACAACTTCATACTTCCTAAGCTCTTCCCAAGAAATCGTCTCTGGCGGCTTTATACTAAACTCAACCTCAGCATCCTTTACCAACGATGAGACATACTTTTTATAGTATGAGGGCAGACCGTAAGCCTCACAAGCCGCTGGCAATGACTTCTTAAGCATAAACCTGTTCGTATTAGATATCTGTGAAACGGATGTAAAAGGTTGGTCACTACTGCTGTATTTCTTCCTGACGTAATCAAGCACGTCATCTCTACCTACTGTTCCATTATGGCCAAAGTCAACATCGATATCAGGCATTGACACGCGCTCTGGGTTTAAGAAACGTTCGAATTGTAGGTCATACCGTAATGGATCAACATCGGTAATATCCAAGCCGTACACGATTAAACTACCAGCAGCAGAACCACGAGCTTCACCGACTGGGACTCCTATCTTTCTCGCGTATGAAACGATGTCATGCATAATTAGGAAATAACCTGAGAATCCCATGTCGTCTATTATTTCAAATTCAGTTTTGTGACGATCAACATACTCCCCTCTTCTATCCTCATAATCATCAGGGTAATCAATTTTTAGCTTACGCATCGCGCCTTCATACGACAACTTATGCATGTAATAAGCTTCATAGCGTGACCGTCTGTGCTCTGACAGCAGACAGTCATCCTTAAGTGTACTTTCAATCCATGCTTCGAACACAGGCTGACTTTTAGCCTCCAAACCAAGGAGAGCGCAAGCATACTCAGACACCTCACTTTCTGGTATTTGGCAGTTTGGAAGCACAACTTGGTCAAGCACCACATCTGTTAGTTGAATTGCTTTCCAGAAGTCGCAATCAAACTTCACACTTAACTTTTTGGATACCGAGGCATAAAATTTTCCTATAAACGCGGCATCACGCATGAAATCATCTTTAGACACTGGCATACTGAAACTGAATGAATTTATCAATTTCTTGGTAAGAATTGCGTATTTTATCCGAAAGTCGTCGTAGGCATACTCGTCAGAAAATCTTGCATAATGATAAGGTACTGCATTCAGGTCAAGTCCATTTATGTACTCAATTAGAGCCGCATCCGCATTAACCGGCACCCCTACTTTTATCCCTTCATTATGATAACACTCAATTATCTGGGATGAATTAGGTAAGTCATTATGATAAACAGCACCAAGCAATGAGTCTTGTTCTAATCCATCGATGATCTCAATATTATCTGAGTCTTCTAGCACTTCTGAAAGATTAAGCTCACAGAAAGACACGCAATCATTATCGAATTCGATACCTTTTTTGTGCTTGTATGACCTTAACGTTAGAAGTCGCATGAGTCTGCGATAACCACTTTCGTTTTTAGCTACACATGTGATGAAACTAGCTTCTTTTGTTCTGTTGAATTTCGCTATGAACGGGCGAATAGCCTTGGCTGACGCTGGTGTTATATCTAAAGTGTTCGAGTCAACTATGTCAGCGAGTTTGTTGTGAAAAATGTCTCTCTTAGACGCTGCTTTCGACGTGTGGTATGCAAGAAGAGCATCTAATATTGTGATCCAATTTTCATAATTTGTCTTAAAATCATTGTCGAAACCTAAACGTTCAACAACTCGCTCAAGCATGACTTTGTTTTTCAAAGCCCATAATGACTCTGAAATGATTGGGTCATAAATAGATAGCCTGACACCGACAATATGTTCAATCTTGGCTTTCTTACACTCTTTAACAAAACCAATAGCACCAGCCATTGAGTTTGTATCAACGATGCATAAACGACTCACGCCTTTATCTAAAGCGGACTCAATATACTCTTTAATCAAACTGCCACCATGCTCGAACGCATGATCGGATGAAATGAACACTGGAAATGTCAAAGCAAACTCTCTTATTTGGTTTTTTCACTAACAATATAGCAAATTAACTGGTTAAAATCTACAGGTTATCCCACAGGTCTTTACGGATTTGTTTAAATTCAGCTCTCGACTCTGTACGAATTTCTTTGGACATCTTTTTCTCGGAGAGCAAAGTTTGAACATCATCATCTAGTGCATCATACGCAAGATCCTGAACCTCTGATGCCAACGCATTAACTTCTAAAGAGCGAGAGCTTATACCAGCCTTCTCATTCACAGCGCCTAGCGCAAGCCTTTCCATATTATCCTTAGACAGAAACTGGCAAATATCCTCACCAAGCGACTCCAGGGCAGCTGTAAGCTCCTCCTGAACTATCCTTTTTGCCATTTCTATCATGGCAGCGAGATCAGGTGCCCCCAAAGAGACACTGATATCAAAAGAACGAACAGTATCAACAATGTCTTTCCAATCTTCATTCAAAGACCCGTCTGTAAAAATAGTGACGCAGGAATCATCACCCTCCTCAATCTTTTGCTCAACATAAGCTTTCTTGAACTCTTTAGGCGTCTGAATTGGAGAGGGAGCGTAAATACCGTATGTAGACTTTTGAATATAAACGATTGCTTCTTCTGCGGTGCATTCATAAACAGGCTCTTGGGAGCTTTGTGCATTTGCTAAGCCGGATAAGCTCAATAGCATGCCGCCAGCCATTAAACTAAAACAAAATTTCTTACCATTATCGATCTTCACCGCAAACTCCTTCTGCATACATGGCCAATGAGTAGCCATAATAACGAGCAAGATAATGCTCAGCCTCTTTTCCTTTCAACAACCCTTTAGCTATCAACCACGGATTGCGCGTCCCGTACTCTTTAATTAAGCGCTGAACCCTTCCGACGCCTGCATTATAAGCGATGATAGCCAAATCAAGGTCACCATCAAACATTGACCTCAACCACTTTATGTATTTTATAGCGCCACGCGTAGATGCGCCTACATCATAACGCTCATCCACAATACCATTAACGACCAAACCTACATCCCTCGCTGTGTCCGCTTTAAGCTGCCACATACCAGCAGCCCCTGCACTTGAATTAGCATTGGGATTGTAAGAGGACTCAACTAAAGGCAATAGACTTATATTAGCAGGCAAGTTCGCATCTTTTACCTTTGAAGCAACAAAAGCAGTCCGAGCACCAATCTTAGCTCTAGAGTTGATGTAATTCACACCGGCGCAATACATATCAACGTTCTTTTCAAAATGATAATAAAAAGCACCGGACTTGCAGGCTTTGTCCTTGCAGTACCCCATAACAGCGTCGAATATCACGTCTGAGGCTAAAGATTGTTTAGGTAAGAAACAAAAAAGCGCCACGGTAACCAGCAGCGCTTTTGCAATAACATTACTCATAATGTCAGCTAAGTATTTTAGTTTGTCTTTTATCCATAAAAGCGACCGCTTCTGCCACTTCTGGTATGAATTTCGCTATATCTACTTTGAATTTAGAGCGAACCAAGTTGCGATCTTTTGCATACCCCTTCATCTCTTCATGCTTAACGATGTCATAAACCCCGTCATATAGACGCTGAACAGAATCAAGTGGTAAACTTTCTTTCTCACCACCGATGGAAACAAGTTTATACTTACCGTTCATGGTAATGATTACGCCATCCAAATCAAAAGCAAACTCTTTGCGGAAAAATGCATTCTGAGTTTTTTCAATTTGTTCTTTTGCGAACGAAAGACCTTGTGCAACACTCATAAAAAATCCTTTTTTAATTTTAAAAGGGGTCGCCTAATGCAACCCCATTGAAGAACGCCCAAGAGCGCTTTAACAAACCACAAGTTAACTATTATTCTACAACACGCTCTGCAAAAACATCTTCAGGTGCTTCTACGCCTGACTTACTCGTAAGTAAATCGTTAGATATTACGAAAAAGCCCGTAGGCGCAGCAAGTATACTCGCCACTATCATGCCGGCAAAAAGCTGAGGTGCAGAGAATTTCTTTTCTCGTTCATCCTTCGCTACAACGTAATCTTTGAAGAACATAAACACAGCACCAAAGATTATAATCAAAGCGCCAATGAAAAAGAAAACGAGCATAGCGTTAATTACAGCCTGACCGAAATTGGTAACATATCCAACTTGCTCTACCGCTTGTTGAGCTGAACTAATTGTAGATACCGAAGACATCAAAGTCAACAGTGAGAGTTTAGAAAACATTTTTTTCATATTAAAAATCCTTTTATCAAATTGAAATCCATTCATAAAAATTTTATCAGAGTTTATTGGTTTTCCAACCGGTAAACTTACTATATTTATCTTTTTTGTGGGGTGTTACCTCCCCGCAACATAATCGATGTAGCTTCGTTAGGTGTGATTCTAATTTGGTTGGCTCTCTCTGCACATTCCTTCATGGGAATAGCGGTCAAAGGGTCAACTGAATTTGCCATTTGCTTTTCAGCAAGGTCAACGTAACGCTCAATAAATGGGATCATCTTATGGTGACCCATCACTAAACCAAACTGCTCACGCATTCCTTTAAGATCAAGAATGTTTACAAAGTGTAACTTCAAGGTCAACTCTAAGGCTTTATTATCCCAAAGCATATCCCCATCAAAAAACACGTCGATGAGATCAAGATGAGGCACCTCAACACCACCATCGGGTGTCGGGAATGTTAAACCTTGCGCTCGTGTTATCATAATAAAATCCTTAAGCTAAAAGCTCGTGAAAGACTCATCAAGACCACTCTCCTGCAATAGCAGATTGGCATAATTCTCATCGTAAGCAGTCTGAAACAACTCCGACGGAGAGTTAACCCGCGACAATTTAATCCCCGTGTAGACATGCTCATCTCCAACTACCGTTCTATCACCATGTTTTGTTTTTTGCGTAGATATTTTTTTCATATTCATTACTGCGTGAGGATTGTCTTTAAGCGTCTGTGGCCAAATAACATTAAGCCGCTTAACCCTAAACGCGATAGAGAAACCAAGCAAAAGCTCGTTAGTGTCCATACTTTTAATGCAAAGATACAGTCTGCCGTTTTCATAATCCACGGCTGCATCTGTCCAGTTCGCATCAGTCCAAAATGGCAGTAGAGCACTAGGTATCCCAAGCCAAGGCTCATCCTCAACATCCAAACCTACAGCAAAGAAATCTGATAAAGATGGCGACAACAAGAAAATGCGAGGGTTGTCCTTACATAATTTCAGATTTTCCGCGAGTAGATTTTTGTTTATAAATAGCGCCATCATTAATGCGCTTGAATTAGACTCTAGCATGAGAACTCCCTTAAGATGATAGCTTTAACTTATCATATTGTTTCGACATATCGGCATAAACAGTAAGTAGAAGAAACCAATTAATGCCGGCCACGTAACCTACAGTTGGAAACTCTTCGCTTTGCGACCACAACGCCCATTGGTGTTGCGCGACGAGCATAAACAAAAGAAACCCGACTTGAATAAAGACTATCTTATTTCTTACTTTTTTCAGTTCAACTAAAGTGTGCCCTATCGACCTACTTGGTTTCTCTCCACTAATTACCGCACCATGGACTGCAAGTTTTCTTAATATTTCATTTGGCGAGATCTTCTCATTAGTGAAGTAAAAAGCCACAGCAAACAGCACCAATATAAAAAAGGTAAAAGTAAACACATTGGTAAATGCTGGGTTAACAGCACCACCATCGGGGAAAAAGTACGTGCTAACAACTGATGTGAGCATCATTGCAAAGATAACAGGCAATATGCCTGTCTGTGTATACTGAAACAACAAAGGCGCTCTCACAGAACTACCCTGAGTCGCTTTATTTAAAAGAACTTCTTTTACAAGGCAGCCAAAGATAAATTTATAAGTTATATACACTGTCATTGCTGAAAGGTAAATTACACCCAAAAGCATCGTGGCCGCCTGAGCGGTATACTCAATTTTTAGTAATAATGAAAAGTCGCGCACAAACAAACTTAAAATATTTAACCCGAAGAACACACTCACCCCAGACGAAGCAACATTCAACTTTTGAACTTGATCAAATATAAACTTCAACGTTTGCAAAGCAAACATCAACTCCAACACAACAAGCCAAAAGCTTAACTCAAAATACAAATATCCTGTGTTCGCTGCTACACCAAGAGACATGGCAAAGCCAAAAGCGTAGGTAAAGTAACCTGAAAGCTTTTTCTTCTTGGTCGCGCCCAACGACCCCATTTTATCTAAGTTGCGCCAGGGCGCGTAAGCAATTCCAACAACAGAAATAATCAGGGTGCCAAACACAAATGGCAACAAACCCAGTGATTGGTAGTGATACACATATGGGCTTACCCCATAAATCAAATCAGTCAAAGAGTTGTTGATGTCAATAGAATCAACGGCAGGCGCGCTTTGCAGGGGGATGAAAAACAGGATTTGGTAGATGATCACAAAAACGGTGAGCAAACCATATCGATTCGCGAGGGTCATATAGAATCCTTTCTATTTTAGAAATAACAGGGAGTCGCCACAACCCCCTATTTTATTTTAAAACGCGTATGCGCTAAACCCAAACAGCGTGTCTTTAGGCTTATTATTAATAACTTCTTTGGCACGCAGGGCATGATACTTTTTCATGTATTCGCTATATTTAAACTCATCAGCTTCCAAGCCAATAGTTCCACGCGCATAAATAGTAGCAATCTGTCTAAATGCGCCGTCGAATTGCTTCTGCTCTTCCACCGGCAACTCATCCAACACATTCTCAATAGTGATGTATAAGTTAAGCGCAGTCATCAAATCGTCTGCCTCTACAGCAAACTGAGCAAGATCCATCACAGACTTTAAAGACCACTTGTTAGGTGACACCATAAACATAGACGACGACACATTAAAATGATGAGTCGCTTTTGTTCCATCTAAGTAATCACGTTGCTCGGAATAGATTTCACCCAAGTGATAGTTTGCTTGAGCGCGATTCTCCTCCGAAGATAATAAGTTCTTATCTACTTTTTCCAACCAAAAAATCGCCATCTGAACAGCTTCTTTTTGACTGTCAACATCGACGCCGCGCATAGTAACGTAGTTATTGGCCAGCACTAACTGAGCTTCTGGAAGCATTGCATCTGCCGCTCGTTTAATGTGTTTAAATGCTACATCAGGATCTTGTGGAACCCAATACCCTGTATTGTGGATTTGACCGATGATAAATGATGCGCCGGCATGACCCGTTTCGGCAACCGATTCCAAATCAACGAGACCTTTAGGTATGTTACGACCCACACCAAGACCAAGTATATTCATCATAGACATTGTGTATTGGGCACGGGTATTACCTTGCTCAGCCGCTTTCTGATACCAATAATGCGCCTTTAGCGGCTGATCTTCAGACATTGGTTCAGACTTGTCATCTAGACCTAAACAACGCTCTTCCTGATTTCTGGCTTCATCACTAAACTCTTCCCAAACACAGTTGTGCCCTGAGTAATAGTCAGCCAAATACAATTGAGCAAACATATCACCCAAGCTATCACCTATTGGCGTGCCATAGTAAGTAAGGAAATCTACAACTTCAGCTCGATTATCCATGACGCCCATATTGCCATTAATCATAAACTTAGCATTTTCAATAGCTGGTTTAAATAGCTGCTTTGCGCCCATCAGGTTCCAATGCAGCGCTTTTGAAAAGTCACCTTTTCTATACGCCATATCAGCAGCATAAACCATAGACACAGGAGAATCCATGTTCTTTTGGAGCACACTTTCATATGAGTTGGGCAATGGAACGATGGTATCTGCGTTAGCAATGCCTGAAGATATCAAGCCAAATGCAACCGCAGCAAAAATAGTGGTTTTTTTCATAATAAAATCCTTTTATAAACTACAATCCCTTTTTACAGATGAGGTTATTCTAACACGTCAATATCAAAGTTCCTCTGCAATGCATTTTTTTTGATTAAAAAACACAGACTGCTCAAAATCGTTTAAGTCACCTAATAACTCACGGGTATCGATCCTTTTCACTATCGACTCAGCTAAACCCTTAGTGTCAGCGGTTAACAGCTTGCAGTTATACTTCCATAGTGAGTCTTTAATCAAAACGACATTACAATACGCGCCCGCATCTTTGACGACATATGAGTTCTGTCGGCCAACGAGTGGATCATCAAAAACCGCAAATGATGTAGAGCAAGCCTTAAGTGCATTCGCGGTCTGCTCAAGTGCGCTTTCAATTTTGCGATAATCAGCACTTTTCACCTTATGGTTAACTTTCCCTACAACCAAACTGACTAAGGGTTCAGCATGAGCTGAACCCCACATAAAAAGGCAAGTTAAAATCATTAATCGACTTTTCATTAAATGCTACCAACAAAACCAGCCAAATATGAAGCGTCTTCTGGTGTCAGGTCAGAAAGGACTTTATTATCAATTTGCTTTTCACTAGTCGCATTGTACGAATTAATAACGCTGGGTAAGTTAACACGCTCATGATGAAGGTACTCAGAGATAACATTTATATTAGCTGATAAACGCGTTCTATCTGTGGAGACTTCACCACGCTTAACATCAGGTAGTCCCAGCGCCTGCAACACTCTTTTCTCAGCATTGCTTTCTGCAAAGCCAACTAAGTTTGAGTGAGGTGAGTTTTCAGGCAAATCTGTTATTGATGCATAACCGTGTCTTGAGAACACAGCTTGATACCCTTCTGAGGTACATACATAAAGAGTCGCCTTAACCGCCACGCTGCCCATAGCCTTAAAAACGCGTCGAGTCTGTATGATCACCTCAAGCATACCAAAAGTATCTACCACCAACTGTTTACGCGCCCCTAATCGGGTTATGTTAACGCCTTCGCTCGTTTCTATTGTTGGCAACTCGTCGTACCCGACAAGGAGGCTTTCATACTTCTCGCCAAAAGTTGCATTACTAATAAAGTTAGCTATCGATGCTGTCTTTGCCGGTCTCATGATTCATCTCCCATGTTAAGTACGTACTTCTTGTATATGTATCCAATCTCTTCATCACTCGCATCATCAAACTGAGTTGCATCACGATTAAGAGCATCACTAATAATAATGCTGACCGGAACTTCATTATCATCCGCTACAGCTCGAACAGAATCGATCATCTCTTGTCGAGACAACTCTAAGTCAACGGCTGAAGTTCCGGCTATTTTTGATTGCAAATCAACTTTAGCATCTGGATCTTCCTTTACTGGCGTATCTAATTTTGTCGCATCACTAATGCTTAGTTTTTTTCGCTTAGCAGGGGCTTTCTTGGGTGCCGCACTAGCTTGTGCTTTAGGCTCATCTAGAACATCATCCAACTTTGATGTGGTTGTTTCTTCTTGCTCAACCTTAGGTGCGCTTGGCTTTTCTTTTGCGACAACCTTAGGTGCGCTTGGCTTTTCTTTTGCGACAACCTTAGGCGCATCATCATTTATAATCGCAGATAATGCAGCTCTTCGACCAGCACGAGCAACCCGACGTTTAGTTGTTTTGCCCTTTCGGCCTCTTTTTTCAGGAGTGACGCTTTCTGTCTCAGTTTTTGATTCATTGTCTGCTTTAACATCAGACTTAGCTTTGGCGTCGGCTTTAGCTTTCACATCAGCATCAGACTTAGCTTTGGCGTCGGCCTTAGCTTTCACATCAGCATCAGATTTAGCTTTGGCATCGGCTTTGGCTTTCACATCAGCATCAGACTTGGCCTTAGCATCGGCTTTGGCTTTGGCGTCGGCTTTTTTCTTCAACTCAGCTTTTGACGGCACAACAGATTCTAACTCAACATCATCTACTTCTGGCTCGACCACCTTGTCAGACAAAGGCTTATCATTTTGAATAGTTTCCATCTCTGATTCTTCGAACTCAATAAGTTCTTTATCAAGTAAACCTACAGCACCCAAGACCTTGATAACCGCAAGAGTCTCAGCCGCTTGAAGGTGTTTATGTGCAAATGGAAGATGGCTTTCAACCTTCTTTGTTTCGCCTGATCTTGAAATGAAAGGCAGGTAGCCTTTAGGGCTAAGCAGATATATTGTAGCCATCACCTCTGCTTCCGACTGCGAAACATTGACAATTTCAGTGTCCACAACGAGCTTTAGCTTTAACTCTTCAGCTATTACACGCTGCACCTCATCAATGCCTTTTTTCTCATCAGAGAACTCATCAAAGAACACACCTCGAACCATAGATTCCGAAGGTAGTTGTTGAATTCTCTTCTTTGCCTTTTCTAGCGCTGGTCTTAGGTCAAACAACGTCTCTTGGACTGAACGGTCATCTGACGGTGCTGGTGGCGCGATTTCTTCATGATCTTCGACGCCTGTATCGATATCTCTGTTGATGCTCATTTGAAAGCCTTCTAATAGAATGACAAAACTAATGTCTTTAAAATAATACAATATTGTTTTTAATTCAAGCTTTATTTTGATAAAGCGATCAAAAAACGATGGCGTTAGCGTACCTTTTTATTAGACTTCCAAGATAGACGTCACCATTAAATTTATGAGTGGTTATGACGCAAGGCTTCTTTATTTTGATAAACACTTGGTGAAGCCGAACCATATTGGAAAGGATGCCCTTATAGGATGCATCTGACACTGCTCTATTAGACTCCTTCTCTGACACGAGTGTAGAGAGTGTGTTTATAGCGAATGCGTCATAATGGAGTGACATTGACTCAATAAAAGAGATAGCGCTATCAACGCTGTCAACTTCAAATGAATCGTCGCCAGATGATGTGATATCAGAGTTGATGTTAAGTGTGCATGCGCCTCCACTCAACCCTACATCCCCCATTATCTCGGACAACTCAGGATAAACCTTGAATGACAGTCCCTCCTTCAATTCGAGCAAACCACCAGCGTGGGACAAAATCACTCCAGTGGGTCTTGGCTGAGTCATCTCAATGATTTCATCACTGAACCTAGATAACTCGCGTAAACCCGCGCTATCTATTTCCGAATCATGGTTTGGCATAGTGGTCACTTAAGCTTTTCGAAAACCATACCAGCGCAACTGCTGAAAGTGGATAGAACAACGTTTTAGTTATTACGGAAACATAAACGCTTTCAATGGCTGTGCTGATTACGCTTGAACAGCCTATGGAAAGTACGGTTATCAGCAGCAGAGAAAAAGACAACTCGGCCACACTACCCCAGTGCTTAAAGATGGAGAACGTATCACACAACATCATTTTGGTCGTATGCTTGATCCCCATCAACTGCATCTTTCGTCTAACCAGGTACATCGTATAGAAATGCCAGTAGCACATGACCATAAACAACCCGAACAGAATCGTAACGCCTAGAATCTGCATTTCCATATTTGAGTCGTCTAAAAAGAACCTTATTAAGCTTCCAGCTACCATAGCTAAAATCAGGCTCACAAATACACTAAAAAAGAATGCGTAAAACTGAGCTTTAAATTGCCCCCAGATGCCTAAGTTGGCATTAACTGCATTACTAATGAAATAGCACAAGAAAGCAGTTAAAATGATCACCTGCGCGTTCTGTATAAGCGAAAGCTTCAATACGTGAGACTGTGAAATGTCTCCATTGTTTAAGCTAGCCAAATTGAACGCACTGTTGACAGTAAACGCTTCAACCAAAGCTGCGATCATCAACAAAACCACCATCAGAAATGTTGGCTTTCTCATTTTAACGAAAATCCATTTAAAACTATCTTTTACTCTATCCACTTCTTCAATCCTTTATAGTTCGCCAAGGTTTTTGACTGTGGCCATTTCCTTATCTAAAAGAACATCTCTTATTTTAGTGAGAACAGGGAAATCCCCCGTGATGCAATCTGGCCAAATCACACCATTCTTCTTAGTTATCATTTTGATCGTATTAAAAAGACTTTCCGAGTCAACATTTTCATCAAGCCCAAAACCAAAACTAACCACTGAGATATTATCATTGACGCGAAATAATAGGAACTTACCAGATTCAAACTTAGTAACAATGTCCTTTAAGTATATCTTTTGATGAAAATTAAGATTCCCAATCGCTCTGTAAATAGACTCATTAAATGGCAGCTCCATCAATCTAAATCTTGATGAAGCAAGTTCATCACTGAAAAGCTCAACGTCTGATGCGGGGATGTCGCTCTCGACATCCACATCAAACTCATCCTTTCCGGTATAAACGGGATTAAAAATATAGTTCATGACTCTTCCTTTTTTATTTACTATATTATTTTCCTTACCCTAAATCAAGCTTATTCTGAGGTTCCGTCACTCCCCCCATCGTTTGTGCTGGAATTAGCGTTTGTGTTTGTTTTAACACCTTTCCCACCATCGCTTGCACCACTAGCATTGGATCTTGAGTTTTCACTTGCCCCTTGAGAGCCTGCACTACTGCCATTACCACCTGAGTCCAAGAATTCCTGCATCATTTCTAAATTCTCGCGCAAGACTTTATCCTGTTTCTTGCGCTCTTGATGTTCAGACATGCCAGATAAAGCGGATTGAGGCAAGCTTGCAACCTGTCTCATTATCCCCGCCTGAACGTAATTCTCGAAACTCATACTTTCAATAAACTGATCGTCATTCGTTCCCTTCAATTTCATCTTTGTGGCCATCATATCTGGCATGTTCTTGATGATTTTTATTGATGTTAGGAACATAACGAATATCGTAACAAAATATACCATATACAAAAGAAGCTTAAATATAATTGTCGTGAGAACACCGGCCTCCAACGTTGATAGTCCGTCGTAGAGAAGCGCAAACACACTATTAACGGCAAAGAGTGATATTGCAGCGAAAGTCCAAGAGAATATTACCGCAATCGTGATGAACAACGTCTTCACATAAGGGTTTAGGAACGTCTCGTAAAACTCAACAAAACCCCGTTTGTAGCTATCTTCAATAGTAAAAAGCTTTAACGCTATATAAAAAGGGAGAACTAACCCACCTAAGGATAAACCAACAATCCACAGAATATACATGCTCATCGAATAGATATACCCCATCAATGGCAATATGTAAGAGAAGAAAGCGCCAACTATAAATAACCCCCAGATAAAAGGCATTAGTATTTTGAAAATAGCCGCAGCTATAGCTAGAATAATAAAAACAACAGCAAACAACCCCTTCCCAAAAGTGCCGGCTATTTTTTTGACAGTATTAACCATCGTATTAAACTTGCCTTTTTTCTTGTTGGAGTCACCTCCTTCCTCAACGCCCCCTCCAGTCGCCTCATCCAATGAATCGTTAACCATAATAGTGACCGTTCCCACCGCAGCAAGAGTTAGCATATTGTCCATTAAATGATGGCCAAATCTTGACAGGGCAACAATGGGGTGAACTGATGTCGATAAGCACTGCTCGTTCTGACCTGCCAAGCAGTTATCCAAGCCCTGCTTCAAAGTAATATTATCGGGCATACCACTTGCTTTTTGTATATGAATTACAGGTTCGAACAATAGCTTCTCAACACCATTCATAAAGGTTGAAAAAGCCTCCTCTTCTTCATTCACCGACGAGGCCTGATAAACATCTGCTTTATTAGATAATCCAACGCTAAAGAAAGTTTCTTTATTCAACTCCTCAAAGGTGTCCTTTATTTTTTCCACCTTAGCAGCTCCTACAGAGTCGTCTCCAAACCCGTCAAAGTTAACAAAGTACTCATCATCAGCTTCAAAGCCAGCGACAGCTGCATTCTCAATCAACTTTTTGTAGTAGACACCACCAGATTGCTTTTGGGACAAAGCCATTAGAATCCCTCCCAGGTTCCCTGCGCCCATTTGTCTAGCAACCATGTACATATCATCATTTGAAGATTCTTCTCTTAGCTTTTGGCTAAGCGAGGTGGCCACAGCATATTTCACGGCGTAGTAATAACCTTCAATGACTGTTTTTCGAACTAATGCTTGTTGATACTTAACTTCAGCAACCAGCTTGAACAGTTTTTCTTTGTTCTCTATCAACTCTTCGTTTGTGAGCTGTTTCACTTTAACCATATTGTTTGCTTGATCTACTTCAAGATCGGCAAATATTTCGCTGTCACTCCAATTAGCCGTAAAATCTAAGTAGCGGGAAAAATCACTATCAACACTTAGGTGTTCAGCCACAAATCTAACACACTCCATCTTTTGAACTTTATTGGTTAGCAGAGACGATGTATCACTATCGTTCTCAAAGTTATATTGAACGATAAACTGTCTCAACTCCGTATAATCTTCCCAATTTTTAGCGCAATGGTACTGCTCTATTTCATCCGCCGCATAACGTGCATAATCAGCTATGTAAGTGAAACCATAATGAGGTGGATCATCATCAACGTCTTGCTTGGGAAGTATCGGATTGATATCTAAAAATTGTGCTCCAAATGCGTCTCCAACCATCCCAAGAAGGCTCAGTTCGTTTATGTTTACGCCACCCAGCATCGCATTTAAAGCGAAAATGTATTTAGTTGCTAGACGCTCTCTGTGAGGCTCATCAAGAATCGGCGACGCATTTAGAGCAGGTATAATATTAGTATCTGCAAAGCCCCTGAATAGCGTTTCAAGCTCCTTTTGCCTCTCGGCTGGTTCCAACTCACGATAATTAATTATCTGGCGAACACTCTCTTCATTAGGGCTTTTAAATGCACCAAACATCCGCAAGGTGGAAAAATCCGCCTGCAATGCTTCAAGCTCATCTTCTATACCCCAATTATTAATATCTTCGATGTTAGTTGGGTAGTTGTATTGAACAACCCCGCAATTATGTTGGTACCCATATATTTCTTCACTATAAAGCTTGTACCGGTCACCTGAACAATTAAAGCCAAGCTTAGGTTTCTTAAGTAAATCTATACGTTCCACCGCGTTGGCCAACCCTAGCTCATCACTCTCGTAATGGTAGGACATGCATTGATCAACTTTTTCATTAACGTCATCTTCGTCAGTATTTAACCCAGTAAAGTTAGCGAAAGCAGTGTCATAAAAGAACTCTGTGCCACTTTTCGCGTTAACGGCAAACAGGGCTTTAGCTGTTCTGTTCTGGCAAAGTTGCATGCCAACCACATTATTCGCGAACACTTGAGAACTTAACAATAGCGCCTCGTCGCTAATCTCCACATCTGACTCACCAAGCTGAGTGGTTGAGAGATAACCTGAAAGCAAATAGTTACTACCATACAAAGAAGGAATCGCACCAGCAATAGACAACCCCTGCCCGAGCATTATTCCACCTACAGGCAGGGATAGAGTGATAAGGAAGGCCGTATATGTAATCATTTTCACCGGATCACCATCTTGGTCTCCAGATATTGACACAGTGCCATCCTTGCTTATTTTCATACCTATTTTGGCGGCTTTATAAAGCAAAATAATGCTAATAAACCAATAGCCAATGTAGCTCATGCTCTTTATTATTGTGAAAATCTGGTCGCTTATGCCTAAAGTATTTGAAGCGAATGGAACAAATTCACTATCCTTCATTTCCTGATGGATAAACTGGCTTGTCAGGGCTTGCCAAAGCGGATGCGTAAGAATGTCTTCATACAATAAATAAAGCATCTGATAGGTAATGTCATCTTCACAGATATCACCATTACCAGGCTCCACTACAAGCAAACCTTCTCCGTCGTACATCATCCCGCAGGGGGCATCCAAAGACTCCTGACTTATGACTGGAAACGAAAAAATAAGTAATATGATAAAAAACAGTCTATGCATGACCAAAAATCCTTTTTAGAGTCTACATTTATAATAACACGATGAATTAACAATCCCTCAGGATTCACATCACTGCATACAGCGATGTTGGTATCATTAGAACATCATTTGGGTGGATAACATCGCTTGATAGATTATTGAAGGACATCAGTTTAGAAACACCAACACCGGTTCCGGTTTGGATTAAGCTAAGAGACATACCCTTTCTAATAATAACCTTTGAAACACCATCTTTAGGCAACTGCAAAACCTCAAACGCCTTGAGATCAGAATCCGACATAACATTAAAATTACTTTGCTTTAAAACATCAACTGAAAACCCTGTCCTATCGCTAATAGCCTGTAATGTTTCATTGGGCATTATAAGCGTTGCATAGCCTTCTAATAAATCAATAATACTTTGGGTATACCTTATCGTCTCATAGAACCTTGGGATTCTAACTTTACCATTAACGGCAACTCTTCTATGACCGGCATTATAAGCTGCCAAGGCATGTTCGAGAACATCCAAATCTTGCATATCTACATCTTGACCGTATAACAACTGCCCAATCCAGACCAAATACCTTGAGGACGCATCAACTGAAGCGTATGGGTTAATTCTGTAATCCTTCTCTTTAGTCAACAAACCAAAGTCTTTTGCCGCTGCATCTAAAAACTGCATGTAGCCCTTTGCGCCGGCTCGATTTTTTTTAATAGATGCCCTCCCTCGGCTCTCAACCATCATCTGGTAATAAGAAGTGTACTCGGGTAACCCATATGATCGGCTAATGCTTTTTAATATCTCCAGATCAGGCTCTACTCGGTCATACTTCGAATTATAGTATTTTAGATTTACCTTTTTTATAACCAGCGGATCCACAATTTTCTTTTGAGCGACACTCGCAATCTTGTCCACGCACTCACCCGCAACCACTTTCATTTGCCCATCGATAACAACCTTGCAAGTTGGCTTATAAATGGAGTTAAAATCTACCACATCAAGTGCTTCGTTAGTTGAATGCACAAGTCTACCATCAGGAGGAAGATCCACACCCGCATCGCTGTCTTGACCAATAGTATTTTTAAAAAACAAAAACAACATTATTAAAATGATAATGGAATACACCACCATCCACCGGTTGGTTACATATTTTCTTAGCATGAGTGTCTTTAATCCATTAATTTGCAAAAGGCGCTGTTGCAGCGCCTTTGATTCCTGTACATATTACCTATTCGAACCAGAAAGTTCAATTCATTATGATAAAGTTATCATAATGAATCAGGGGAGGTCTCGACCAATAGCCGCCTTCTCTCTTTAGCTTCATATAACGCCTTATCGGCAACAGCAATAAGTGCTTTTACATTATTTACTTTGACTACATTTGGCGGAAATAAACAATATCCTCCACTTAAACTCAACTTACCAGAAGGAGCGACTGCGTGCTCGTAATCCAAATTCATCTCACCATTTTTCCATGATTTAATGAGAGGGTTCGAATTAAATTTTAACTCTTTGACTCCATCCAACTCTCCGAATATGACAAACTCTTCACCCCCAAAACGAATAACCTTGAAATCTGAAAAAATATCTTCCAGAGTTCTTGATACGTACACTAAGCATTCATCACCTTCAATATGCCCATAATGATCATTGAACTGTTTAAAGTGGTCAATATCAACAACCATAACAAGAAGCGGGTTTTTAACTCCACTCTTAATTTTGTCATAATTTGTATACAAAGATTTCCTATTTCCAAGGCCTGTCAATTCATCAGCGTAAATCTGCGTATCCAACAAAAACTTCATTCGCTTTTCAACATCACTATTAATGAAGTTTACAAAAACTGGTGTTAAAGCAATTAACGCATTGGACAATAAACCTAACAGTAAATACCCCTCAAAATATAAGACAGAAACAACCCACACAGTCCATACTAAGATACATGTAAACAAAAAATGGTCTAGAAAACGGTAAATAGTCTGATAACTATTATCAAAGCTAACTCTTGTGGAAATCACAGGCAAAACCAGCAACCAAATTGCAGATGGTATTATAGACAAGATAAGCAGCAATACCTGCCGGTAGTATTCATCATCCCTCATGCCAAACGTCAGTAATATAGCTGCCGCGCTAGTCATCAATAAAGACAGCCTTATATCCACCTCAACTGATGAGTAAATGGATGTGGCTGAGCTGAACCGTCTGTATGCATGGAGCACTCCCGCACCTAACAGCATAGGCATAGACATAACAAACAGGTAATTCACATCACTATTAGCCACCATTTCAGATATCATAAGAATCTGCAAAATGGTGAGGAAAAGCCATATCCCAATGCTAGCCAAGCTAAATCGCTTGTGCACTGATATGATTGACATTAATTCTTTTTCTACCACGGTAAAAGCCTCGTTAGTTGCCTGGAAGCTCACGGTCAAGTTCTCTCAACCTTCTCTTCCATTTAGATTTTAGATTTCTCTGAAGATCCAATGGCATCACACCACCGCCCTCACCTAGTCCTAAACCAAGTGTTTCGGACGTGTTATCTTCGAGATAATCATTTATATAACCTTCAAAAGCCTTCTGACCAACAACATCATCAACTTCATTAAGCAACGCTTTTTCCAAGCTTTTTATACTTGACACTATCTCGTCACGAGCAGTATTTAAACCGGCATCGACACGCTCACAGACGGATCCACTAACATAATCCCACACCTGAGACATTAAGCTTTCATTAGGGTTAATACCTGAGGTCATAAGTGCCACAGCGTTTTCCATCTGCTCTTTCATTTGCCCTAAATCTTCGTAAAGAAGCGCAGCACATTGAGCTGGGTTATTAGTGCTTCTTTGCTCTTCCGTTAAAGTCTGGATATTTGCAGGTTTGTATTTTTGGTAAGACCTGACATCCCTTGTTTTGTTTGGTTTAGAAACATAGGCCATCACTTCATTTTCTGAGCATTCCATTACATTAACTCGATCACCCAAATCGTCATTTGTTTGGGATAGTACTGAGCTAGAAAATAGCGCAAAGATCATCACTGCAAAAACTCGCATAAAAACTCCTTTTTCTGACAATCTAGTATGACACAATTCACAAAAAAGGCCTCTGAAGAGACCTTTTATTTACCCTCTATCGAAGGCGAATTTACTCTTCAGTTGAATTTCCATCTGATCTTTCAATTTCTTTTTGCACTCGAACATTTTCTTTCAAGATGTTTTTATCTATGCCGAAGTGCTTGATAATGTCAGTTGCCGTTACAGTGATTTCTTTTGGTGAAAGTGCCGATAATTCACTAATATCACCGTCAACTCTTAATTGATTGTGTGAGCTATTAGCCTTTCTTGTTTTAATGCTTTTATTAAGCAATGGAAGATAAAATACTCGAAATATCTCTTCCAGCAATTCATATCTCGATGGCAACTCTGGAAATCTTTCACATAACAGCTCAAACAGTTCACCGTCGTTGAAACCAAATTTATTACTAAGATCGGCTACTGCCAATGTGTACTTTATATTTTCAATCAAATCTAATCTGTTGTCATACTCATGCATGTCGATTCATTCCTCTATCCAGCCTATGCGTAGGCTCATCTACTTTTATCATTTTGGCAGCAATCTGTTTTGCTGCAAGATGGTAAAGCTCCTGCACTGGCTTTTCAGGTTGGTCTTGATGGATTTTAACCATACCCTTCACAATTCCCGCAGCTGGGCTACCACCGTTTATTGTCGGTTTTAGCAAGAGTATATCAGTATGTTTGATAAAGTCGCGCCCAAGCTTCTCCTGATATCTAGGAAGCACACTAACACCTGTCGCTTCAAGCTTTACAAGGCCATGCTTAATCTTCCCGCCTTCATCAAACGATAAATAAAACCGACGGTCAAGATTGGATCTAAGCTCTATGGAGCGATTCTGTGTAGCTTCATTTAGCGCCAACGTCATTTGGTGATTAATGACACGTAAAACTTCTATTTCATCACCAGTCTTGTCTTCAAATCTAGTCCCCATCTGAAGCGAACTTCCATCGATACCTTCAAGCTTATCTTCAATACCATCTTTACGAATAACAATCGCAATATCGCTATTGATGTCGCCAGAAACCATCTTTGTTTTTATGTCACGCACCAGGTGCTTTATTTGTTCTTCGGATAATTTCATAATTTACCTCCATGTATATATATTCAATTTTATCACAGGGAGATAAGGCAAACCCTCATTGGTTTGTTATTATCATTTTGAAGAAACGTCTTTGAATAGCGATATCAACTCGCTTAACTCAGAACGTTTAACCTCAGTCATCCCACTTATAACATTCACTCGCTCTTCAAAAAGCTTATCAGAAATTCCTTTTAATCTTTTTTGCGAAGATGAGTCTTTCAATGACAGGCCTAGCTCGTCAAGTCTGAACGAAATAGATTTCTGAGCTGATCTTATTAACACCGAAACAACATCCAAGTTCATCTTCTGCTTGACCGATGTTACAGCATCAAACCGCTTCTTATTGGCATCATGCAACCTGTTAAGCATGTTAAGACCAGCAAGAAGCTCTAATGACAAGTAAATTTGAGAGTCAGTGTCTCTAGAATCAATTTTATCAACCAGATTTATTCTAAACAATGGGTTGCTCGATAGAGAATCCCAATCAGAAAATTTCTGGTACCAAGAAAGCTTAGCCATAAGCTCTGACTTGGCCATGGCCGATTTAGCTCCGCACGAAGGACATTCAACTGTGTACCTTGTGCCATTCTTGGTTTCATGTCCTACAGTTTGAATTTTGCTTTCAGAGCAACAGTCGGTAAGACTGATACCATTTACGGTATCGTTAAACTTTTCTGAAGCAACAAAAACAAGTACTTCCCTAACGATATTAGGTGTTAATTCAAACTGTTCTACATAATAATCTTTTAACGTGAATTCAGACATTGCCCACTTACACTCTTTTTCGTAGTTAAATTCATATGGCCTCTATTATGGCTTTTGCCGACAGAGTAGCCAATACTTACGTTATGTTGTGTGTGTGCAATAACTTCACTTATCTCTTTTTGGTAAAGCTCGACTTCATTATCAAATAAAGATTTGTCGATATCTGACCTTGAGACAAGAAAAACAATCTTCTTGTTACTGTCTTTTATATTATTGTTCTTTAAGACAGCTTTTACAATATTTTTTGGGTATTTAGTTTCGCCACCTAAGTACGATGAGGTATTAACGTTGATACCTAATTCGGCATACTCATAGTCATAATGATACTCCTCAAAGAAAGCCTCAATCAACGAGGCGTCACTTTCCTTGTAACATACGATCATCAGGTGGGTTATGGGGTGCTTACTTGCCATCAGTAGAACCCTCCATCCAAGCGTGTGACGTCAACAAGCCCATCATTTTGCATCTTCGTTACAAAATCATCGAGTATTGCGCTGGTTCCTCTGAATAAGTTCGCCTTATCAAACCCAGGTCTAAATGCACATCTAGTTATCTCACACTCTTTCTTGAATCTTGTTACGCCCACAAAAGCTAAACGTCTATCCTCCTCTCCATCGTGCTCAAATTCTTCGACGTTCATCGGGAATATGCCATCTTGCATGCCCACGATAAACCCCTTTTCAAATTCAAGCCCTTTAGATTTATGAATAGTCATCAGCTGAACCTTGGCGGAAGAATCTTCATCACCTAAGGTGTCATTAAGCAACCTTTCTTCCTGAAAACCGTCAATAGTTGCGAGTTTTTCGCGAGACGCACAATCCATCTCATAAGACTCAATAACTTGAAGCCAGAGATTTAGATTTTGCTCGCGCTTTTCATGTTCTTCAATTTTAAAACATTTCAACGGCTCGAAGTTGTCAATTACATAGTAAGCCAATGGTAAAAGCCCCATCTCTTTAGCTTCAATTTCTTTTTCAAGATAGCTCATATGCTCAATAAAACTGGCAACCTTGGGCTTTGTAGAGATTTTATCTAGGCGCATAGCTTCCAATACGCTAATACCATTCATCTCTGCTACACCTCGCAAGCTTTGCAACTTTGAAGCACCAACTCCAATTTTGATGAAATCTAACACGATAGATAAGTACAAAATGTTTCTTGGATTATGCGCAAACATCAAAATTGACATAGATAGCTTTATTTCACGACTATCGAACAGAGCAATACCGCCATGTATTTCATATGGAATACTGGCGTTTATAAGCGCTTTCTCCAGCGAGCGAGATATACGGTTCATCCGATACAAGATACATATCTCCTCGTACTCAGTGCCATTTCTATGCCAGTTGGCGATGCGATCAACGATGTACTCCCCCTCCTCGTGATCGCTATAGAAGTTGCCAAGAATGACTTTTTCGCCATCCTCAGAGCTAGGCTCCATATGTTTGCCGACGCGCTGCAAATTCGGCTTGACGAGCGTATCAGCGACTCGCACGATATTGCCTGTAGAGCGGTAATTTTGATTAAGAACCACCAGCATCTGACGATCTTTTTTTCCAACTTCGTCAAATGAGTTTAAAATATGTTTAATCTCGGCACCGCGCCAACTATAAATAAGTTGATCCTCATCGCCAACCATAAGGACTTGACTTGCTTCACCGGTTATTAAATGCAAAAACTGAAATTGACGGTTGTTAGTATCTTGATATTCGTCAACCAGCAAGAATTTGGCCTGCGCTTGGCAACGGCGTCTAGCCGCCTGATTGGTTTTCAATAAATCAACAGCCTTCTCAAGCAAGTCATCAAAGTCTAAATTATCAAGCTTAGCTTTTCTGCTGAAGTAGACCTTTGTTAGCACTCTGTAAAGCGACACAATATTTGAATCGTTCAATGAATCTTCAAGTGGGTCGTAACATTTACTTCGTTGATAGCCCAACCAGCTCTTGTAGTCTTTTATTTTTATTTCGCTAAGGTTTTGGTCTTCTTTTACTATGTCTTTGCACATCTTTGTCATATCGTAATCATCAAGGATAACGAACTGACTCCGCCAGTACTGACGCAATATATCAGCCGATAGCGCGTGGAAGGTTCCCATATTGACAAGAGTGACCGCACGGCGACCAATTAAGCCGGCGAGACGTGTTTGCATCTCTTTCGCAGCCTTTCGGCTAAACGTTACTGCCGTTATTTGCGCAGGATTGATACTTTTTTCTTGTATCAAGTAGGCGATGCGGTGTGTTAAAACGCGAGTTTTACCACTTCCAGCACCAGCTATTATAAGTATTTTTTGAATTTCGTTGAAATCAAAAGGGGCAGTAACCGCGCGCTTCTGATCGTCATTAAATATGCTTAAGTCCATTCGGCTCTTCAATATAGTATATTTTTTAATATGATAACGCTTTATCATTTTGAATGCAAGTTAAAGCGTGAATAAGTAGGGGCGCGATGCCCCTTACTTTGAATTTACCAGCGAACAGTCGCTTGGATGTTGTATGTTGGTTCTCCGGTGATGTCTGAAGACTCATACATAAAAGAGACGCCAAAGTTCTTGCGTGGGAAATACCCAACCTCAACATCAACACTGCCTTCACTTGTTTTCTCTGCACTAGAATAATTACTATCTATTTCATACTGAGAATATGACACATCAAATGTCGTGCGGTTGTTTACGAAGAATTTTGTCCCTAATGACACCTTAATAGCCTCAGTGCTAGGGATTGATAAAACCACAACACTATCGACATCAGGCTCATTCGATGTACCACTGGAATCACTAGATCCACTACTACCTGAATTTTGACTATCCGCAGCTTCAGCTGTTAAAAATTCAACATCATCATAGTCATATGACACTACACCCACTTTAGTGTAAATAGAAAACGGGGTCTCTAAACCATCAAAAAATACATGTCTGAGAGAAAAACCATATTCCACATTGCTTCTATCAAAGCTAAATCGGCGCGGGAACAATGTCTCTTCAACATCACCAGCTAGGCCGTACCTTTCTAATTCAGTATCAGTATCAAAGGTATCGTTACCACTCACAGAGTGATAACTTCCGTACACACCGACATTTTGCGAAAAAAACCAGTCTGCATCTAAATTAACGCCAGCGCCTGTATCTCTGGTTTTGTAGCCAACAGAGAATGTCGATTCAAATAAATCAGAACGCGTAACTTCCTTTGCACTAACGAGCGGTGACAAGATTGCACTTGCTACAGCTAACGCCACAATAGCTTTGTTTTTCATACTAAAATCCTTTTAGTTTTAATTAAGAGTCGCTAACACAACAGAAAGACGCTTCACCCTCAGGAGAGTCACAGCTTGGCACTGGCTCTGTTACAGATGTGCCTTGTTTGATGTTGTTAATTTCACGACAGCTTTGTTCATTTGATACGACTCTTTCAAGAGTACTTGAGTCAACGTCTATTCTCCACGGATCACTCTCGTCGTCAAGACCTTTTCCAACATACTCCTTCAATAACTTCGCTTCTCTGACGTAGTGGAGGGTTTTTTGACCTTCATCACAATCTCCCACACCATTTTCATCTCTGACAGCACCTATGCCATCGGGGCAGACGCTTGGGTCACCGATAAGGACTACACCATCATTCTTTAACGAATAAAGATCCATACCCTCTTCAACACTTTGCCCTTCTTCGATAATGGCCTGAGCTTCAGATTGAGGCATGAATTTAAAAACACCCACGCCCAACTCTGATAACCCAATCATGCCAACAGCCACTGTTAATACTAAAGCCATTATTACCTTTATGATCATTAAAATCTCTCCATGATAATTTAAAATCCATTTCTCTCTATACTATCAAAATAAACTCGATAGGTAACATTACGAGTGAGATTGTTATCCCGCTTTCACTCATGTGATAAAATTACACTATTAAACGCACTAAATGGAAAAGTTAAAATGGAAGTCCGTAAACCAAAAGCTGTATCTTGCTACCCACCATATGGAGGGAAAATAATGCCATTTCCCGATGACTTATCTCCCAAGGAATTAATGTCCAACGACAGGGTGTATCTATATAACCCATTTGTTAATGGCCAAAGGTTTTTGCCTAAGTCACCAAATGCCGTCACACTGCATGACTTAAAGAACCACTTTATTGTGGACGAAGCTGGGAATATGGACATTGGAGTTAAAAGCTCAAAAGTACAAGCAATGTATAAATCACTGGATAAGGCGTGGAATTCAATCCTTGATTACGTTTCACAGCAACTTGCTACTGAAGTCACTCTTGAGCCTAAAAAGAGAGGTAACCGCTTTAAGCTTACACCTGAAGATATTAAGGCGATAGTATCTAAACCCAATCAAGCATTAAAGCCAAAAGGTCCCACCAACTCACCTAAACTGGCTCCTCCAAAACCAAGATAAAAAAAAGGCGCTTTTAGCGCCTTTTTTCATAATGATAAAAGTTACTCAGATTGCTCTTCAGGAGTGATCTCTGGCATGCTGATATTTAACTCGGCAGCCAACTTGTCTACTTGGATATACCCAGGTGCCATCATCTTGCTACCATTGACTGCGTAAGCAATTTTAAATGGGGTGCCGGAAATTCCAAACTCACGTCCTAATCGATAACCTCTTTCGACTTCAGCTTTACAACTTTCAACATCTGCTTCTGGCGATATCTCTGGGTAAACACCACTTAAAATACCGTCATGGTATACCTGACCAATGTTTACTGCACAAGCCGTTTTAACCCAATTGTCATACCCTGGCGTACCAGCTCTTAAACCTGATCTTGGATAAGGGATAATATGCATTTGAATACCATACGCATCGTATTGTGCTTTTTCAGTGTGCATTTTTTTACAATACCCACATGTAGAGTCTGAAAACACGTAAACATCCGCCTGCTTTTGTATACCGTCCGCCAGAGGGACATCAAACCAGTTTCTATTTGCTTCTTTTTCCATCAGGGCGTAATTAACGGAAGTTTGCAGATCCTGCATAGTTGCAGTGTCAAAGATAGATTTTAATTGGGAGACTAACGTACCATCTTCATTAGATAAGAGTCGTGAACCAGAAACGTTAACAATGTATCCATCGAGTGACGGGTGTTGGGCTTTAATCTTGTCGGTCATTTCATAATCAATGCTGATAGACGCGTTTGCCATTCTTTCATGTTGACCAAGGTTCTTAACAATAGTGTTGTCATCAGCAATTGCCGTCCCTGCGGTTAACAATAGAGCTGTTGCGATAATTCCTTTTTTAAACATTTCCGTTTTCCTTTATTTCGCGCTGCGAATGGCAGCAATTGCGTTCTCAATACGTGTTTCTGAAAAAACTACTGGGAACATATACATTCGGTATGCAACCAAAATTCTCTGTTTAAACTGAGCGACAACCTCAACGAGATCTCGGTCAGTTTCATGATCTTCAAACCAGTAGAGAACCGCAATAAAGCGTTCCATCAACTGAGGACTAAGTTCATCTAGCAAGGTAACCATGGCAACTGAGTCTGTTGTGGTGAGATATGCAGATAGGATAGTTAGTTCCTTTTCTGTAATCTTTTTTTTCAAAACGCAAGTCTCAAGTTTCTTTAAAAAAACATCCCACAAAACCTTAAGATCCGCATCAGCCTTCGGATCGACAGCCCAAAGCTGACTTTCGAAGTGCGCGATTTTTCGCTTCAAAGATTCGGGTAATTTATTTGCTTTTGCTAATGTCTGAGACGTTACAACACTCATCCTGAGTTACCTTGAAAATCCATTTAGCAGAATTATATACGATTAAAGTAAAACATCAACAATAATAATTAATGTTGTGTTTTATTTACTTTATTGTTATTATTATTTTATGAATAAAATAATTAAAATAGTGTTGGCGACAATAATTTCGATGTACATATTACTCGAAATGCAATCTGTCATGCTCGCAATATACTCGCTCTCGAACGATTTGGCGATAGATGAGGTAGTCAAGCTTGAGTCACTTGCATACGCTACTGCGGGGATAGGTTTTACGCTATTCCTTGTGGCGCAAGGCGTTAATATATTTACACGCACTGACATAAAGAAAGCCTTAATAATCCCTCTTGTACTCGCACCCGTTGTCTTTGTGTTAGGTCAGCTTATCTCACTTTCGGCTGTGGAGAGTATACCGAGCATGTTATCCAACAAACAAAAGGGGATCGCCTTAAAGTCATCCTTTGCACTAAAATTATCCGAAACGAAAGGTATTGCCCCGTTTTTCTTTGAAAGAGACAGTGTGGAAGGTATGAACAGCAGCAGTCTGGCCTCTCGATATTACTCAAACTTAAGTGAGCGAGAAGCTAAGTTTCAACTTTTAGCCGGTATCAGTTTTATAACTGAGCTTTCCGCAATCTATAAATACGGGCAGCCATCCAGCAAGGAGTTACGGATTTATCGGAGTAAATATATGATTGACTATTTGGACTCATCCATCTATCGCGATTTTGATAGGCGGGCGTTTTCTACGATCGTTAATATGAACCACGTCGAGCCAAATCCTGCTATTGATGTGCTTTCCGATATAGAGCTTTTTATGGCAAGCGAACAACTTAATTTCGATCAGAAAATGCTAATGTCGAAACTCTATCTTAAGAAAAAAGCGCAGGATTACTCGTCTCTTTTTATCAACGTAGAATCTAATAATATTGACTTGGATTATCATTTTAAACAAAACGAAAAAACTTCACTTGGTGAGCTATCTCATCTTTTGATTAATGGGTTCGATGTCTCACCTTTAGTTGCTAACAATGTCGCTAAAAACGGACTTGGGGAAGTCTTGAACTACGGAATGACATATAAGATGTTTGAGCCACTTATCCCCAAAAACTTTCAGCTCTCTCCATTGAGTATTGGCTTAAGCGAGCAGCAGTTTTTGAATCATGAGTTTGTCGCACAGATAGTATCTATTAACGCACCAATCATGATGTTTAAAGGGCGAGAGTTTGTTCCAATATATAAGCTGGCCAACTTTGATTATGCAGATCAGTTACATAACGGAATTAGCTCTGGACTTGATAATAACGTCATAAATAAAGTCGCAAAAATGAACGCTGCAATATCCATCGAAATGTTTAATGGTGGAGTTTATTGGGATGGGGTTTGGGCAAACAAGGTACTTGTTAAAAAACTAATCCCATCAGTTTCAATGCCCATCATTATTGCTATATCGATATTGTTAATACTACTTAACCTCTATAGCGTAATGATTCTATTGAGTGTAAATCCAAAGGCGATTAAAGCATCAGTAGTCGTCGTAGCGCTAAGCTTTTTCTTGGTTGACCTAACCTCGTTATCTGAAGCATATTCTCAGAACGTAATGGAACATGCTGGTGGGATTATAGATACTCTTTCTAGCATTGGAATAAAGCCAGTAAAATAATAGAGGTGACTACTTTGTCGCCTCTATTGTAGCAAATAGCTGACCCACAACATTTTCACCGAATCGGACGATGTATTCTATCTCCAAATTGGATTTGAGTTCTTGTTTTTTCACCAACGCAAGTTCAACCAGCGTTAAAAGAACCCAAGATTTAGCTCTAATAACCTCTGTTCTCATATAAGACAGATTGTTATAAATTTTCTGATTGGCTTTTGCATGAGATATCAACGTCGGGCTTATATCATGCATCCATTGTGCGTAATCCAAATCTCCCAATACGATCGTATCTCTCACATCCGTAACAACAGAGCATACAGCCTCGCCATAACGAGCTAAAACCTCCAACTCAGCGTCCTTCAAGCCATCTTCAAGCACGTACAGCCGCAATTGGTCTCCCACTAACTCAATAAGGGATTCAGGTACTTCAACATCCTTAGGTTTGCTTACACGTATCTCGCCTAACTTAACGTCCATATTTTGCATTATCATTCCCTTTATTGTTTTCCACTTGATGCTTAACTTCTGGCGCTAACTTACTTGAGTTAGCCCACGAATTTAATAATTGCTTGCACTCGTCATTACGACCTTCAGCGATTAGACCGCGAGCAGACATTAATACATCGTTATGATCTTTAACATTAATGCTCTTGCTTCTAAGTTCAATCTTGGTTGGTGCAGGTGCAAACGTGCTATAGGGTATATTAAGCGATTTACACATCATTTCCAACTCGCGTCCAACATCCTGTCCCGCTTTATCATTATCAAAAGCATTTCCTAGAGTTTTGACCCCAAGCATAGAACTCATAACAGCAGCTGCATTCACCTGTAAATTCTGACGTTCCTGAGGGGTCAATGAATTGAATGATTTTCTATCTATACTTTCAACGCTTACAGACCAAACCATTTGGTTTTTATCGCTATCGTAGCGCGAACTCAAACGATGGGTTTTCATGAAATCTTCTACCGAAGTTTTATCAAAAACTTTATTAATCCCCTCGCTGCCCTGCTTTTCATTGAAACCTCTGATCATCCCTCGTTGCTGCGCTTCACCAACGACATTAATTGATACTGAATTCCCTACAGAAAACTCAGCAATATCTTTTAGCTTAGACAGAGCAACATCAGCCTCATTTGTTCCGTCCGTCACAAAATGAATAGGCGTTGAGAAATATCGACTTAACATGCCCTTATCACCAGCATCCAAATCCTTGAGCGTTAAACTTCTACTTTCCACCTCAAGCGTAGTAGATGTGATATTCCCTCTCTTGTCCTTACTTGTCTTAACGTAAGCACCAAACCTTTGAGCCAAAAACTCCTTTAGTCCACTGGTACTCAATAGCGCGATACAGTTATCCTCGACCGGTGCGACACCAAACTGCTCGCAAAGTTGATTTAGATCTTTCATCGAGTCCGCATCAATCGCCGCCTCTGTTAGCCAAAGAACGTCAGCTGATTCTTTAGGTGTGCCGGCGAAGTACCCTTTGTTCCCCCCGCTAGCAAACTTCTTTAGCTTATCGTGCCCCTTTTCCTTTAGCTTCATCATTCGCTGGAAGCGCTCAACTTGCTCATCTGGAACTGAGTGTATAGGTTTATCTGGAGAAATAATCTTGTTGTAATAGAAAAAACCACCAGAAGAAACATTGTTTCTTTTCGCGTTGTGAAAGTCCCCTGACCGGATAGTGCCATTCTTAACCATATCCGCAACTCTCTGCTCAGACAGTCCTCTCCAATCACACAGAATTCGTTTAGCTATTTCAAAGGTCTTCTTCGGCGGATTGAAGCTAATGGGCTGCCTCGCCTGCGCAGACTCCCCCAGGCTTTGAATAGACGTTTTCTTTAACTCAATGTTAAATCGACTCCAATCTGGCTCAGCAGGTAAAGAGTTTATGAACATGTTGTATGTCTCTTCAGGGTCGCCCTTAGCAAACTTACTTAACATGCCGTGCGATGATATCAATTCATTAATCAACGACAGTGCACCACTTCCCCCCTGCCTGTTGTGCTGAAAAACATACCTCAACGACTCTCTGGTGTCGTTTGGGTTTTTAACAACCGACATCTTGACCGGTTTACTATTTTCAGCACCACTCATCGTAATGTAAATATTATCTTCACTTATAGTGTTTGCTTCACGCTTAACAATATTAATCACACCCGAGTTCTGTAAGAACTCGATCATTGCGATCGGTGGCACTTTCCAAAGAGGGGTTCGTCCATTACCTTTGCTTTGGCCAGATGGAGAGTAGCCCTTACTCTTAGGTTGTGCGTTTGAATTTCTGGTGTTTTTTGACAGCTCTATGTTTATTGTCGCAGCAATCAGCCCATTTGCTTTACTAGCGGGTCTTACTGCTTCGATGTAAGGGGAGTTAACCAACTGCTCTCTTTCGAGGTATTTATCAACCATCACAGATAGGTTTTGCTTAAGCACATTTTCAGAAACGGAAATACTGAGCCTTCCTGCCATATAATCAAAAAGCTTTTCTGCAAAATAACCCCTTTCATTCTTGGCCACTGCCACAGCTTCACTGTCTACAAAAGGAACGCTAACAGCAAGGATCGCGGCATCAGTTGTCGGCCTTGTTTTTTCATTATGAAAGAAGAGTTCCATTTGCAACGACCTTTTCCTGCCATCGAGAGAATTTGATATCCTTGATTGCAAAGAAAGCCTGTATGGAAACTTACCCAGTTTAACTGATAAGTCATCATTTACTTTCGCCGTACTTAACGCCTGCGTCTGATGTTGTTCTTGTTGCTCTCTGAGCCAGTCTGGTAATGACATTGAAGACCTTCCTATATTTTTTATAATTATATCACACGGGTTCTCCAGAAAGTAAAAAGCCCCGATTATCGGGGCTTTGTGTCAACTCATTTTTTTAGCCATTCCACACGATCATGGCCGCACCTTCAATGGAACCCGCTTCAACAGTTGCGACTTCATATGAACTGATAGATATTGCCGCTATGGCAAAAGAGAGTGCTACAACTGCTGAAAGCAGAGGTTTTTGCATAATAGATTTCATAAAACTACCTTTATGATTTATTGTTTACGTTACTGTTTGTAGCGAACTTTCGTCCTATGCCTTTCGTTCCAAAGACACCGAATAAATATATCATTGTTGTTTTTTATATGCAATATTAATTTAACCCTTGTTATTTTATGGAATTTGATTATAATAATGAAAAACACTGTGAGAGATAAAGTTGTCCAATAAACTCAAAGCAGCAATGATTTTAGTTAGTCTTTTTATTTTCTTGTTCATACTAACAAAGTACAGAATGACAAATATTGAGCTAAATGGAATATCAATGTTGCCAACATACCAAAACGAAGAAAGTGTATTCTTTCTTAATAAGCGTGATAATCGTATTATCCAGCGCGGGGATGTTGTGCGGGCGGACAAATTCACAAATAGCGATCCAAATAAACAGTATGTTAAGCGGGTTGTTGGCATCCCAGGTGATAACATCCTTCTACATATTAATGGGTACGTTTTTAGCGTGAATGGCGAGAAGTCTTCATATTCTAAGGTTTCTGGTGGGCAAAGTTACTTGTACCAAACGGACAGCCAGAAGGAAAAGAATGCTAATGTTGATTTCGATCTCATACCTAAAGATGAACTTTATAAGTATGCTTCTTTTGGCACTGAGTTTGAAGAGAGTGTTGGAGGCAACAAACACCTTGTTATCTTGCTAATCGGCGGGGAAAGTGAATCCAAGAGAGATTACATTGAACACTTAAGAGTGAATGTAGCCACTCGTGACATTACCTTTAATGAAGACGGTTTAGCCAAAATAAAAGTACCCAAAAACTCTTATTTTTTAATGTCTGACAATCGACCCATCGGGGTTGATAGTAGGCACTTCGGATTTGTGCGCAAAAATGATATCAGCGCTATATTGCCATAGGAGGCAGGATGAATATTGAAATTAACGATGACTTCTACGACACACTCCGTCTGTTGTATGCGGAAAGAGGTAGGTTGAAGCAACTCCAAAACAACTACTCCAAAGGTTTGGCCATAATTGAAAAAGAACAAATGCGCGTGGCTGATGATGATTTTAACAGACAGGTATCCAAGAGACTTTCAGTTCAGCTTCAAACAAGAGAAGCTAGATCGTCAGCACCTTACAAGCAAGTTGTAAAAAAGTTAGGGGTGGTCGAACACAGACTGGTAATTGTTGAAGGCGAGATCGATATCATGAACAAGCGGTTTGATCACTACCGCACCATGGCCGCCGACCGAAGAGCATACGGGTGAGTTAGAACCCACCCGTTAAACCAATTAGCGTTTAATAGTTGCGCCCTTATAATCGTTCCCAAACGGCTGCTTAAGCTCAGGAGATTTAGCGTCGTTTGTGATTGAAGCTATATCAACACCACTAGGCTTTTGCCCTTCAACCCCGTGAACACTCACGATATCATCTATCATGGTGACATCAAGCTTAGCCCCACGTAAGTTTGCACCTTCAGCGACATTATTCGCTACTAAAACATCCTGTGTCAATGCGTCGATATCAGCCGCCGAAAACACCATATTTGCAGATTCAAAGCGGGACTGTATTTCCTCCGAAAGCTCCATTGCTGATGAGACTGACAGCCCATTTAAATTCAAAGATGGCGGCA
>TARA_R110001583_G_scaffold11547_2_pt1 | contig 34925 bp, 30 predicted proteins | sample TARA_R110001583 | Tara Oceans TARA_R110001583 (sample SAMEA4398432) | marine metagenome | biome: Polar Biome; feature: [MES] marine water layer (ENVO:01000295) within the mesopelagic zone...; material: water (ENVO:00002006), including particulate matter (ENVO:01000060) such as...... | reverse complement strand
CAACTGAAAAAGGATTCAGAAACTCAGATCTCTCGATAAACACTCGAAATTGTTCTAAGAAATTCAGATATCAGAAATAACAACTGAAAAATGAAGTCTGGTTTATTCGTAAAAATATCGGTTGGGGCGAAGCATCAATTTATTAAAGACAGAATTAATTTTAAAATATAATCGATTTTGTTGCAACCTATTTATATGAATGCTTGTCTAATCAAGCATAAGATGAAGGAAAAAGAGCTGATACACCAAATATGTAATGGCAATCCACAAGCCTTCCGGTTTTTGGTGAAGCAATATGAGCGTCTCGTATTTCACGTGGCTGCTCGTTTATTGAATCGTCAGGAAGATTTGGAAGATGTGTGTCAAGAGGTGTTTATAAAGGTGCATCAAAAATTACCTGAATTTCGAGGTAAATCAAAGCTCTCAACATGGATTGCAACCATTGCATATAGAGTAGCCATCAATCATCTAAAAAAGAGGAAAGATGGTACTGAAATAGACGATTCAGAAAGAGAGTTCTTGCATAATGATATGATTACAAACGATCATCCTCATAATATAGTTGAGAAACAAGAATTAAAAACTTACGTGAGAGAAATGGTAGATAAACTTCCATCTCAATACAAAACAGTACTCAGCTTGTATCATTTGGAAGAGATGGGTTATAAAGAGATTGTTGAAATTACAGGCTTACCTGAAGGGACTGTAAAAAACTATATTTTTAGAGCTCGGAAATTATTAAAAGGAATGATTGAAAACAGCGAATTAGTAGGCTATAAATCGAACTGATATGCATAAAAATCAAAATAAATACACAAATGATGAATTCGATTTGGAAGAATTGAACTTCATCGATCAGATGCTGAAAGAAAGTCTAGAGGATGATTTTGAAGTTTCTATTCCTTTTGATTTTGCAGATCAAATTACCGAAGTAATTGAGAAACGTAAATCGATTAAAGAGGCCTTATTAAAACATTTAATGATGAGCTTAGGCTTGATCACTATATTAGCTTTCGCAATTGGCTTCCTATTTTATTTTGGGAAAGAGGAAGCGGACATGATATTAAACTTTGCAACAAATTTCAAATACCCAATAGCATTTGTTCTATTTACAATCCTTTCAATACAACTTGCGGACTCATTCCTCTTAAGCAGAACAAAAGAACAATTAGAAGACTAAATTCAATATAGTCTGTTTATAGAAATGGGACAATCCAATTAAAAGGATTGTCCCATTTTATTATTCTAGATTTTTATAGCAATTATTCAAGCCTTATCTCTTTCTCAAATAAACTCGATCACCTACAGATACTTCATGCTTCTTTGAAAAATCATTGAATTTTCGAAGTCTTTTAATTTTCACACAATACTTCTGAGCAATATCGTAAAGCGTTTCACTTGATTTAACCAAGTGGAAATTATATCCACGTGCAGCTTTACCTCTCTTCTTATGGAAATATAAAATTTGATCAATACCTAATACATAATTCTTAGGCAACTCATTATATTTAAGAAGTTTTGCACGACTCACACCCATCTTTTTTTCCAGATTGTAGAAGGTATCTCCTTTTATAACTTTTACGAAATGTACACCATTAGCAATTTCCAATCTCAAATCTAAGTCACCAATACTTTTCTCAAACTTAGAACTCTCTGACTGAGAGAACTTCTTTCTTTTTGAATTTGAATCCAAAAGAAACAACTCTTCTTCCTCAATAATATCAATCAGCATATGAGCATACTTAGGATGCGTTGCATAACCAGCTTTTTTCAAACCTTTTGCCCAAGCTTTATAATTCGTTGGTTTCAATTTAAACAAAAAGGCATAGCGCGATCGTGTTGATAGAAACTCGGAATGATCTTTATAAGACTGATAGGGATCTTTATACTTTCTAAAACACTCATCCCTCCTATCATCATCAATTTCAATGGATGGGCCTGTCCAATCGTGGCATTTTATGCCAAAATGGTTATTAGCCTTGGTAGCCAAAGTAGATTTTCCATTACCAGATTCAAGTAGGCCTTGAGCCAAAGTTATACTGGCAGGAATTCCAGTACGATTCATTTCGGTAATGGCCATTTTTTCATATTTGGCAATATATGCCTTCCTAGGACTCTTTTCAGCAATAGCAAGTGTCGTAAATAGACAACAAGCAATAAGAGTCAGTAGTGGTTTATGTAGCTTCATATACTTCTTTATAATAGAATGATCAAAGTTCGGTAATTATTCTGTGATAAGATTAATTGGATAATCTTGCACCTAACAAGTGATTTTAAACGAATCAGAATTAACCTTTATAAAATATTAATAATAATTCTATATCTTTATCACCACTTCTAGTAAACAACCATAAAAATAGGAATTCAAAATATATTCCTACTATTCTCCGTTAATTTGTTCTAAATATTTATTTATCAGGAAATTTGTATGGTAATGAAGAAAACCCAATTTATAACAACTGTTCTAGAATATACTTCAATCGAAGAACTTGATTCTATCCATCAAGAATTAATTATTAAAGCCAAAGAAGCAACGCAATCATCATACTCGCCTTATTCAAAATTTAAAGTTGGTGCTGCTATTTTGCTGGAGAATGGTGAAATTATTCAAGGAAGTAATCAAGAAAACTCTGCCTACCCATCTGGTTTGTGTGCCGAGAGAGTAGCCATGTTTTATGCCAACTCAAAATACCCAGATGTAGCAGTTAAAAGCATCGCTATTGCTTGTTATAATAATGGACAATTTCTTGATAGACCGATCCCTCCATGTGGTAGCTGTCGTCAGGTTTTATTAGAAACTGAGGAACGACATAATACACCTATGAAAGTATTCCTTTACGGACAGAAAAATATATTCGAAATAGAAAATATCAAACAACTCTTACCACTCTATTTCGAAAAAGATATGCTTGACGAGTAATTGTCTGCTGTCAACAAAAAGAAATGGCTAAATCCTCAAGCAACTGCTGAAGATTTAGCCATTTTATATTATCAATGAGCTTTGTTAAGATCTACCAATCACCAAATGGTATAGTTCTTTCCAAAGGTTATCATTCTTAGGTATTGGAGCCTTAATTGTTATTTTTTCTTGTTTTACCGGATGCATAAAGCTAATCTCACGAGCATGAAGATCGATTCCTCCTCCTTTATTTGAACGAGGGTAACCATACTTCAAATCGCCACGAACAGCACAACCAATTCTTGCCAGTTGAGCACGAATTTGATGGTGACGCCCCGTATGTAATTTGACTTCAAGTAAAAAATACTTTTGAGAGCGAGTTATAAGTTTGTATTCCAAAACGGCTTCTTTAGCATTCTTTTTCTTCTTATCGAAGACGTTACTTTTATTTCGCTCTTCATTTTTCAACAAGAAGTGTGTCAACACTTCCTCTTCAAGTCTTGGACATTTACTAACAATAGCCCAATAAATCTTGCTAATTTGTTCATCTTTCTGCTGAAACATCAAGTTCAAACGTGTAAGAGCCTTACTTGTTTTTGCAAATAAAACGACGCCACTAACAGGCCTGTCAAGTCGATGAGGTAAACCTAAATATACATCACCAGGCTTATTGTATTTCTCTTTGATGTATGCCTTTACCATATCACTCAAAGACTCATCGCCAGTTTTATCACCCTGAACAATGTCACCTCTGCGTTTGTTTACAGCTATAATATGATTATCCTCGAATAATACTTCTATTTTATTTTCTTTTGCCATATCCTAATCCTAATTAGCAATTACAAAACCACTAATTCTATATTTATTTATTCTTAGTATTGCTCTCTTTCACTTGGGAAGTCTTTCGACTTAACATCCTCTATATAATTTTCAACTGCACCTTTCATCTCAGCAAAAAGATTGTGATATCTTCTTAAGAAACGAGGTGAGAATTCCTGAGTTATCCCTAACATATCGTGTGCAACTAAAACCTGGCCATCAACGCCACCACCAGCACCAATACCAATAACAGGAATAGAAAGTGCATTAGCCACCTTTGTAGCAAGGCTAGCTGGGATTTTCTCTAGTACAAGAGCAAAACAACCCGCTTCTTCAAGCACCTTAGCATCTTCCAGTAACTTAGTAGCTTCTTCGTCCTCCTTAGCACGAACAGCATATGTTCCAAACTTGTGAATAGACTGAGGTGTTAATCCTAAATGCCCCATAACAGGAATACCTGCAGATAAGATACGGTTTACCGATTCTAAAATCTCACGGCCACCTTCTAGTTTCACAGCATCAGCACTACATTCTTTCATAATACGAATAGAAGAATATAAAGCTTCCTTTGAGTTTCCTTGATAAGTACCAAAAGGTAGATCGACAACAACTAAAGCACGTTTGACCGCACGAACCACAGAAGCTCCGTGATAAATCATTTGATCAAGAGTGATAGGAAGTGTTGTTTCATGACCAGCCATCACGTTTGAAGCTGAATCTCCAACTAGAATCACGTCCACACCTGCTTTATCAACAATGCTTGCCATTGAAAAATCGTAAGAGGTTAACATGGCGATCTTTTCTCCTTTCAATTTCATCTCTGAAAGGATATGAGTGGTTATTCGTTTGATTGATTCTTTATGAATTGACATTTTTCTTCTTGCTAATTTTAAATAGTTGAATCTGCAAAGCTACTTAAGTATTGCAAATTTATTCCGCAAAGGTAGAAAAAGATTGAAATAAGTTGAAATAGATAGAGATAATACATGGCAAACTCACACTTTTATGAATGGTGGTGTTTTTTAATTATAAGTTATGAATTAGGAGTTATGAGTTTCTCATATAGTGGTGGTATTATTTATTGCAAAAGGGATAGGAGCTTTTGTTTGAGCTCCTTTGTCTTTTTTTTTGACAAAGAGCGAGTGCGGATAGCCCGAACCGCAGGGTTTTGCCCAAAAATTTATTAATTATTTGAAAATTTCATTTTCCTACTTATTAAATTCTTAATTAATAATTCCTAATTGATAATTAATAATTGTGTTTTCTGTCTTTTTGGCAGATATCCTGTCATAAGAATATTGCGTTTTGGCATTTATTGTGTCAAAAATGCATTGCTTTTGGAAAAAAATAAATTGGCACAGGCTTTGACTAAATCAAATCGAGTTCGAAAAATAACTCAAAACAAAATTGAATATTTTAAAACCAAATAAATAGTAAAATGGGTAAGATTATTGGAATCGACTTAGGAACAACAAACTCTTGTGTTTCTGTAATGGAAGGAAATGAACCAGTTGTAATTCCTAACAGCGAAGGAAAAAGAACCACACCATCTATCGTGGCTTTTATTGAAGGCGGAGAAAGAAAAGTTGGAGATCCTGCAAAACGTCAGGCGATTACTAACCCAACTAAAACAATTTCTTCTATCAAACGTTTCATGGGTGAAACATTCGATAAAGTATCTAAAGAAGTTGGACGTGTACCTTATAAAGTAGTTAAAGGCGATAATAACACACCTCGTGTTTTAATCGACGACCGTAAATATTCTCCACAAGAGATCTCAGCTATGATTCTTCAGAAAATGAAGAAAACTGCTGAAGATTACTTAGGACAAGAAGTAACTGAAGCTGTTATTACAGTTCCTGCATATTTTAACGATGCACAGCGTCAAGCAACAAAAGAAGCTGGTGAGATTTCTGGTTTAACAGTTAAGCGTATTATCAACGAGCCTACTGCTGCAGCTTTGGCATATGGTCTTGATAAGAAGGACAAGGACATGCAAATTGCAGTATTTGACCTTGGTGGTGGTACTTTCGATATTTCTATCCTTGAATTAGGTGATGGTGTATTCGAAGTAAAATCAACTAATGGTGATACTCACCTAGGTGGTGATGACTTTGACCAAATCATTATTGACTGGTTAGCTGAGGAATTCATTAAAGATGAGAATCTTGATTTACGTAAAGATCCTATGGCTCTTCAACGTTTGAAAGAAGCAGCTGAAAAAGCTAAAGTTGAGCTTTCTAGTTCTACTAGCACTGAAATCAACTTGCCATATATCATGCCAGTTGACGGAATGCCTAAGCACTTGGTTAGAACTTTATCTCGTTCACAATTCGAGCAATTGTCTGACAAATTGATTCAAGCTGTACTTGAGCCATGTAAATTGGCTATGAAAGACGCTGGTGTTTCTAATTCAGAAATTGACGAAGTTATTTTAGTAGGTGGATCAACTCGTATTCCAGCTATTCAGAATATCGTAAAGGAATTTTTCGGAAAAACACCTTCAAAAGGGGTTAATCCTGATGAAGTTGTAGCTGTAGGTGCTGCTATTCAAGGTGGTGTATTAACTGGTGAGGTTAAGGATGTTCTTCTTTTAGATGTAACGCCACTTTCAATGGGAATTGAAACTATGGGTTCTGTGATGACTAAATTAATTGAAGCCAACACAACTATCCCTACTAAGAAAACTGAAACATTTACTACTGCTGCCGACAATCAGCCTTCTGTAGACATTCACGTACTACAGGGCGAGCGTCCAATGGCTAATGGTAACAAATCTATCGGTCGTTTCAACTTAGATAACATTCCTCCAGCACAACGTGGTGTACCACAAATCGAGGTTACTTTCGATATTGATGCGAATGGTATCTTGAACGTATCTGCTAAGGATAAAGGAACAGGTAAAGAGCAGTCAATTCGTATCGAAGCATCTTCAGGATTATCTGACGAGGAAATTACTCGTATGAGAGACGAAGCTAAAGCTAACGAAGAAGCTGACAACAAAGCTAAAGAGAGAGTTGACACTTTGAACAAAGCTGACAGTACTATCTTCCAAACTGAAAAGCAACTAACTGAGATAGGTGATAAATTGCCAGCTGACAAGAAGCAGCCTATCGAAGATGCTCTTAACAAGTTGAAAGAAGCTCACAAAGCTGAGGATCTTGAAGCAATTAATACAGCAATTGAAGAATTGAATACTGTATTCCAAGCTGCTTCTCAGGATATCTACAATGCTCAAGAGCAAGGTGGACAGCCAGGACCAGATGCAGGTGCTCAAGGTGGACAGCAAGCTAAAGCTGATGATGAAGTAACTGATGTTGACTTCGAAGAAGTAAAATAAGCGACAAATTAGAAATGATGATTTAATAAATCACATGACTGATATATAATAGAAACGCCAAGCAATTTATTTTGCTTGGCGTTTTTTTTTGAATCGGATCAAAATTATTCATCTTATTAATTCAATTATCTAAAATCTAAGTCTTATTTTTGAATAGTAACAGTCAAGTTTATCATCACTATAGCAACCAACACTTTAAGAATACTCTCATGAATAAATTCATATACGTCAGCTTACTCTGTCTATTCTCACTATCACTTTCTGCTCAAAACATCAATAAAAAAGATGAACAAGGGCGCAAACAAGGTTATTGGGAAAATATTACACCATTAGGAAAAAGAGTTTATGCTGGAAATTTTAAAGATGGTTACCCTGAAGGTGAAATGAAGCGCTTTCATAAGAATGGAGCAGTAAAGGTTCGTTTATTCTTTTCCAATAAAGGCAAAAATGCCAAAGCGAAACTCTATAACACCTACGGACAATTGTCTGCAGAAGGTAATTATATGAATAAGCAAAAAGACTCTTTATGGCAATACTTCAATAAGAATGAGGAAGTTCGTATACAAGAATTTTATACCAATGGCAAGAAAGATGGTTTGAGCACTTATTATTATCCTAATGGGAATATTTACGAAACCTATACATATAAAAACAACTTGAAGCATGGCCAATGGACAAGGAGTGATAGAGATGGGAATAAGATTATTAAAGCAAACTATTCAAAAGGCAAGCTCGATTCTTTTTTCATCACATACTATAAGAATGGGATTACAAAAATAGATGGTATTTATAAGAATGGTAAGCGACATGGCAAATGGATCTTTTACACCGTAAAAGGCCAAGAGGATAAAACCATAAATTACGAAATGGGCGTTGCCGATAATCAAAGCGAACTTGATAATCTAGAAAAAAAGGAGTTGGATGCTATGGAAGCAAATAAGAATAAAGACATCGACCCTGAGCATTATATTCAAAACCCAACTGAGTATTTAATGAAACAAAAAAGAAAATAACACTTTGTAAAGTGATGCATAAACAAGGTCAATCAACAATAAAAATAAACTCTAATCTGTGAAAGGCATATCCTTATATCAACTAAACAATCAAGTTAAATCGCATTTATCCGATGCCTTTTCAGATGAGATATGGGTGGTTGCTGAAATATCAGAACTGAGACAAACTCAACCAGGACATTGTTATTTGGAGCTGATTGAAAAAGATGAAAACACCGATCAGATTACGGCTAAAGCTAGGGCTACCATTTGGGCCTATAGCTTTAAAATGCTTAACCCCTATTTTAAAGTAAGCACAGGACAAACACTAAGTTCTGGCATTAAGGTTTTAATAAAAGTTACGGTTGAATTTCAAGAGATATATGGCTATAGCCTGAATATTAAAGATATTGATCCGACTTATACTTTGGGCGATATGGCTCGAAGGAAAAAAGAGACGATTGATAAATTGAAACAAGAAGGCGTATTCGATATGAATCGAGATCTTCTTTTTCCTGAGATACCTAAAACCATCGCTCTTATTTCGTCGCCAACAGCAGCTGGTTACGAAGATTTTGTAGATCAACTTGAGAATAACCCGCAAGGCTATCAGTTTCATCACAAACTATTCCCTGCTATTATGCAAGGAAATCAGGCCGAAGACTCAATCATTGAAACACTAGAAAAAATATACGCTTACGAGGATATTTTCGATGTCGTCGTGATTATTCGTGGTGGTGGTTCAACTTCCGATTTGAATTGTTTCGACAATTACGGTTTGGCTCAAAACATTGCTCAGTTTCCTATACCCATAATTTCAGGGATTGGACATGAGCGTGACGAAAGCATAGTGGATATGGTTGCGAATGTAAAAGTAAAAACACCTACTGCTGCTGCTGAATATCTAATCGATTGTTTCGAAGAAATCGAATCATATCACGAAGGTTTACAAGAGAATTTCTTAGCTAACGTTCAAGACATTCTAATGGAATCGTCTGATCGACTTCAACAATTATCACAAAAATTCACGCCATTAGTTCACCAAATTCTTGCAAGCAAGAACAACCAATTGGATATGGCTAGGCAAAGCATTATAGCTTCTGGCAAAAGCCTTTTACGCAATTCGAAACACCAACTACAAGCATTCACCTTCGATTTAAAATTGAGCAGTAAGCATCAAATTGATATGGAGCAAATGAATCTAAATCAATTTGTGCTGAAACAAAGAAATGACAGTCGAAGATTCTTCAATAAACACAAGCATCAGCTTGAACTTTTTGAACAAAGTGCCAAATATGCCGATCCTGAAAATATTCTTAAAAAAGGTTACTCCTTAACACTTAGCAAGGGGAAAATAGTGAAAGATATCAGCCAACTAAAGGAAGACGATATGATTGAAACCAAATTTGCTAAAGGAAGTATCGAAAGTCAGGTGAAAAAGATCAAGAAGAAATAGACAATTAGTACACAACGTAAAATCTTAAATATAAATACCATGCCTAAAAAGAAAATAAATTACCGCGAAGCTATCACAGAGATAGAGGAAACGATTCAGGCAATCGAGAATGAAGAATTAGATGTGGATCAACTTTCCGATAAAGTGAAACGCGTGTCTGAGCTTTTGAAAATCTGTAAAGAAAAATTACACAACACCGAAAAAGAGGTTGAGAACATTTTAAATGAAATGGAAGAGTAAACAATTATGAATTACGGATTATGAATTAGGAATTGACGAAAAATGACCCAAAAATTTACTCACATCATAATGACTCGATTTATTCTAAAATACTTTTTCTTCAGCTACCTCCTTTTGGCATATGTTTCTGTCTTTGCACAAAAACCTAGTGCTCAAAAGATAGTTGATAGTTTTGTGGGGCAAGAAATATTTAGATCTGCCAGTATTGGGATTGAGATTCGTGATTTGAAAACGGGTGAATTACTTGCTGCGAGTGATTCTGAGAAGAGCTTAACACCGGCTTCAACGCAAAAGTTGATTACAACAGCTACGGCTCTCGAGATTTTAGGATCTGATTTTCAATTTAAGACCGATGTTTATATAACTGGTAGAATTGATAAGTATGGGAACCTTATGGGGAATCTTATTATTCGGGGTTTTGGAGATCCAACATTAGGGTCGAAGTATTTTCCTAAAAACAATCGCTTTATTTCAACAGTTTATGCTGAGCTTAAAAAATTAGGCATTCGTCAGATTAATGGTAAGCTAATAGTTGATCGTTCATATTATCAGAGCACGATTCCTCGTACATGGATTTGGGAAGATATTGGTAATTATTATGGAGCAGTACCTCATCCACTTAGCTATAGAGACAACACCTATACCCTTCACTTCGATTCAAAGGGCGCTGGTCAATTGACTCAAATCAGGAGGATTAGTAGCAAGCAAGAGGATTTAAAAGTCTCAAATAAGGTAATGAGTTCTACGATTAACAAAGACCAAGCTTATATTTTTGGTGGGAATACAAGCACTCATAGAATAGTAGAAGGTACTATTCCTCAAAACAGGTCCGATTTTAAAGTCAAGGGAGCTGTTTCGAAGCCTGAAATGGTTCTACTATCCGATTTAAGAAAAGTGCTTGAAGCTGGAGGCATCCCAGTTAAGGAACACGTATTTAAGACTAAAACTCAAAAGACCTTAATACAATTTAATTCACCTCCCCTATCTGATATTGTAGCTTTAACCAATCAAAAAAGCATCAATTTATTTGCAGATCATCTGCTTTTTCAAATCGGGATAAAGCAAAAAAAAGAAGGTAGTTGGCAGACAGGAATAGATGCTATCAAAGAATTCTGGCAATCGCAGGGAATTGATTCAAAAAGCTTATTACTTCACGATGGAAGTGGTTTATCTCACTTTAATGCCATCTCTGCTCATACCTTAAATCAGATACTCGTTCATATGAATAAGAGTGTTAATTCTGTTGCCTTCCTTAATTCTTTACCAATTGCGGGTAAGAATGGGACACTTAAAAACTTTGGTAAGAATAGCTTACTAGCTGGCACTTTCAAGGCAAAATCAGGAAGCATGACAGCTGTAAGATCCTATTCGGGCGTGCTGACAAAGCCCAATGGACAACAATTGGCAATTAGTTTGATAGTAAATAATTACACTTGTACCTCAATACAATTGTACCACAAGGTAAAAGCAATGCTTGTCGAATTGGTCAAGAATTAATCTTCCAAACCATTATTTTCTTCTTGGTTGCGTCTCATACCAAATTAACATCAAAAACCAATCCGCAGCAGTTTTTACTCTTAAACTACGGTAATTTGACTACCTGCAGCCGTACAGGCAATCAAATTACCGTCGGGCAAGTACCTGCAACACTGCAGATGGTCAAATGACGGCCAGGCGAGCACTCGCAGCGGTGCAGGTAATCAAACGATGATAAAACAACGATCTGCAGCCGTGCAGGTGATCAAACGATGGTCGGGCAAGCACCTGTAGCCGTACAGGTACTCATTTGATGGTTCGGCAACTGCCTGTAGCAAATTTGGGCAAACCAGAACAGCCTATTTATAGGGGTTTAAAGATTGATAGGTTGAATATTTACTTGAAGAGATACTATCTCAAGCTTTGTGTCATTCAGATAAAAAAAGCTCCACCGATTCTCATCAGTGAAGCTTTTTAATATATGATTTTCTGTCTTTTAGAAGAAATAATACAAACCAAGCATCACACGGGTATTCGATACCCAATGTGAGTTAATCACTTCAGCCTTCTCATTAATAGCGCCATCATTAGAATCAGCATAAGCAGCAGCAGTATGTTCAATTTCAAGCTCCAATTTTAGCTTATTGAATTTTTTACTAACTCGAGGAGAAATACGATATAACTCACCAATATTTGCACCTCTGCTATAAACCATACCAGGAACTACTTTATCATCAGCACCATAATTCTTTGAATAGCCAGCTAATAAAGCGAATGTATAGTTATTCTTCTGATATGATAAATCAGCCCAGGTTCCCAATACTTTAATTGGTGTATAAGATGCCTCCTGGCTCGTAGCATTTATGTTACTTGCAGCATAACCACCCAACATCAACACATCAGTCATATTAGATCCGTAAGTTGCTTGTGCTTTAAAAGTAAGAGGCTTAAAATCTAACTTGAAATAGCCCATCAAAATCCACGAAGAAAGCGTTTCATCAGCCTTATATCCACTTGGTGTAACCAATGTTGGTTTAATATTTTTAAACTCTGCACTAGCTCCAATCAGATGCTTTCCTGCATAATAATGTATCTGACCTTGCATGATTGGTAAACCTGAATTTCTTAAATATTCGGTGCTTGACCCTTTAGGACCTGTACTGATATGATCTCGCTCGGAAGCTAAAGCTGCCAAAAACTTCCAACTCTTTGTTTTATGAGTTAGACGTATTTGCGGGTTACGAGCAAATGGCTTAAATGGTAAACCAACATTGGCACCAACTGTAGCTGGAAACGCTTCGGCAACAAAAAGTGGTGACCAAGTTTGACCTACCAATAAAGAAGTCTTACCCCAATCCAAATTCACAAAAGCATGACGCAAACGCATACCATTCACATCCGAATCTGCATTTCCAATCCAATCAGCTTCTATTAAACCATTGACCTTCGCACCTAAGATATCTGGTCCTGTTATTTTTGCATTTACACGAGACTGAATAACAGCCATATTGTATACGCCACCTTTGTTAATGTCTTTACCAGAATCATCCAAAAGTTCATCTTTTGGATATAATAAAATAAAGCCCTCACGTGCACTCACTGTTTGACGCGTATCATATGAAAATAAAGAGTGTAGATAGCCACCAAATTTCACTTTAATAGGCTTCTGCTCTTCTTTTGATTTTGCAGACAAAAGGCTTGTGCTACAAAAAAACAGAATAAATAAGAATAAATAGTTGTTGCGTTTCATAGCAATTGCTTAAAAATTAGATTCGCCGCAAAGATAGGTTTTTTAATAAAAGATGAAAGCGTCAATACAAAAGATATTTCGTCTTTACAAAAAACGATATAAAGGTCTGATTAACATCCATAAACCCTTAGTTTACAAACAAAAAAAACCTCCAAAGAATTCAATCCTTAGAGGTAATAATTAGATCTTATATCAGATTAAAACGAATAGGATGCTCCTAACTGAATCACTGAATTATAAGCTTTCCCACCATCTTCAAGAAGTTTTGTAAATCCTCTGTTATATCTTAAATCTAAAGCTAAATCTTCACTTACATTAAAAGAAAAGCCTAGGTTTAAGCTAAAATCAACAGTGTTCATAACATCCTTTATATCGTTTGTTTGTTTTTGATCTCCCATCTCAACCTCTTCTTCTGCTTTCAATAGGAATCCCAATTGTGGCCCAGCATAAAAATGAACTGTATTTGAAGGCCCTAAACGCATTTTAAACAATAAAGGAATATTTAGATAAGATGTATTTATCGCTGCACTCACATCAGACATATCTACATCAGCTTTAACTCCCTGCATAGAAATTAATAATTCTGGCTGAAATGAAACAATATCACTAATGGGTGCATTTAAAAAACCACCAAAATAGAAGCGAGTATTAACTTTATTATCTTCAACATCAGAACCAGTGGTATTTGCAAGATTCAAACCTGCTTTCAAACCAAACTTAACATCTTGTGCAAAACCATAAGTGGTCATAAAAACACAAGCAATAATTACTAAAACTTTCTTCATAATATTCCATTTAGGGTTAGTTTATAATGACATAAATTTATCCTAATTATTTCACATTATGATCTGTCAAGTTTGTCAAGTTGTAAAAAACCTGAAATTGAATTTGGTATGGACAATCCCGTTCTAATACTCCTGATAGATAATTAGAGAATCCCCTTCGAAATCGATACGAAAACTATCGCCCATCGATTCGTTAAGTGTGCCTTGCCAAAGCATTCCGAGCTTTTGATTGGTAAGCTCGTATCGTAAGTTAGCTGTGGTTATACTTGTTTCGGATTGTGGAGAGAATATCGATACTTGTTGCCCGATATAAGAATCAATATTACGAGAGCGAGTTAGAGGCGTGAAAGTCCCATAATCCGTTAGCATCTTTACCTTCATTTTCTTTGTATAAGATGATAAAAGGAAGATGTTACCTATCATATGATCGTCACGTTCGCCAGTGGCTCCAACAATTGTAACATCATTGAATTTATTGGCTAAACACCAATTGATTGCTTTGGTTAAATCATTGGTATCCTGATTCGAAAAATGATGAATGATATCCTTATATTTTCGCTTAAGATCATCGGAAAGGGAATCTAAGTCGCCTACAATAGAATGAGCTTGTATGCCTGCAGTTTCAAGTTTATTAATTGCACCGTCGCAGCAAACAATAAAGTCGGTTGACTTTAAAATATTCAAAGGAATGTCGTTTGTAGGGAAGCTGCCGTTAGCCAATATAACTGCTGATCGTGATCTCATTTTTCTGTATTGTAAGGTGATGAATCACAAAAATAGCTATTTGCTTTCGATTGCCTCAGCCTTTACCCTATCTTTTTTCCATTGGAGATAGCCATATAAGGCTAAAACAGTGAACACAGCAAACAGAACAGCTGTTGGGTATAGTTCTTTATAAAAATAGAGGCCCATTGAAACGGCATCGACAAGTACCCAAACCAACCATTGTTCAAGTATCTTTCTCGCTAGCATCCAAGTGGCAACAATACTTAAGGCAGTTGTGAAAGCATCCCAGTATGGTAGAGGAGAATCGGTATAGTTCACCAATATAAAGGATATGGCAATGTAGATAAACAAACTAGCCAATAGTAGTTTAAAAAATAAAGGCATTCTTAAGCTACTTACAGTCAATTCTTCTTCATTCTGGCTATTTGATCTAGACCAATGAAACCAACCGTAAACACTAATAAATACATAGTAAAATTGGAGTCCCATATCGGCATAAAACTTAGCCATGAAAAACACATAGATATACATCAGAGCAGAAAACAAACCTACTGGCCAAAGCCACTTGCTCTGCTTTATTTCAAAGTATAAGAATATGAAACCTGAAAGCGTTCCTATTATCTCAACAATATTTGTACTTATCCAATCTAGCATTGTGTTTTTATAAAATACCAAGCTGAAAGAAGACTCCCAGCCTGGTAAAACTACATACTTAATAATTAATCTTGTATTTACTAAAACGTAAGGCTAAAACCTGCCATAAAGTTAATTCCTGCTTGTGGAAAATAACCATCCATAGCAAAACGGTCACCTCCTGTAATGTATGAGTAAACCCATGCATTAGATTCATATTTGGCATCAAATAAATTGTTCACCAAAACATTGAATCGTAAGCTCTCTGCAAATTTAGGCTTAAATTCATATGAAAAATTCATGTTCGAAACAGTATAAGCATCTAAACTTCTATCATTACTAGATGAATTGTCGATGTATTGCTTACCTACATATTGAGATATAAACTGTACACCAAATCCTGATTTATTATACGAGAAGATTGAATTAGCCGTTACATTTGGAGAAAAAGCTAAATCAGTTGTTCCTAAATCATTAATCGTTTGCTCACCAGTTTCCCAGTTATCCCAATTGTCAACATGCTCAACAAAGTTTTCAATCTTATTTTCACTCAAAGACATATTTCCTTTCCATGAAAACGATTCTGTGATATTTGTTGCTGCACTAAACTCAACACCCATTCTATAAGACTTATCAACATTCACCATTACAGCTCCACCAACATCATTAATCTCACCAGTCAAAACTAACTGGTCTTTATAATCCATATAAAATAGATTCGTCTCAAATAAGAAGTTTTCTTTCGACAACTTATAAGTTAGTTCGTAATCGAACAAACGCTCACTTGTAGGCACATCACCCGGTTTAGCATCGGTATAATTACTTCGATTTGGTTCACGGTTAGCTATAGAAAATGAAGCGAAAAGACGGTGATTCTCATTGATTTCATAATTTAAACCAAATTTAGGGTTAAAGAATAAGAAATCATGTTTCTGGCTAACATCTCTTAAATCCGAGTCTGTCCCTATAATTTTATAGTCAATCCCTCTCAATTGCATATCGGCATACAAACTCAAGTGATTATCAACAGCTACATTCGCTTTTACATAGGCATTATATTCTTCCTTTGTACCGTTATTGTCGTAGTATTTATCGCCTAAGAAAGTATCACCTGCATTTTTCATCCAATGGATTTCTCCAAAATGATCACCATCGTATTTGTTCCAGCCACCACCAGCAACCAAATCAAGTCCCTCCATTTTCTTCGAAAAAGAAAACACAGTACCGTAAAAATCATTATCCAACCATCTACGACGGATAAAATCGGTTTTCTCTATTGTTTCACCTCCAATAACAATGGGAGTCAAACCATACTTTTTAAGCTTATCATTTTTCTTAAACTGCTCATAATAGCCTTCACCTTGTGTATAATGGAAAGCCAAATTAAACTTGGTATTATCCGAAAATAAGTGTGTTAAGAACAAACGGTAATGCTTCTGCCAGTAGTTATCCGTTTCGTTTTTATAAGTATACTGATTATAGGTTCGAGAATCAGAAGTCATCATATGATCAACCACTTCCTGACTAACCAAACCATTATCAGCATAGCGTTGCATACCTTCTTCATCATTCTCTAAACGAACTTTCGGTACGCCATTCCATGCTTGATATGTTTTCTCTTTACCAACAATAACATTAGCTCTTACACTGGTTCTATCGCCATAGTAGCCCGCAGAAAAATAAGCAGATTGCAGATTAGAACTAGCTCTATCAATAAATCCGTCAGATGTAATTTTTGATAAACGGGTATCGAAAGCAAAACCTTTCTTTAGACCTGTTCCAAGCTTAAGCGTATTCTTAAATGTATTGAATGAACCTGTCGAGCTTGAAATTTCAGCATATGGCTGTGTGTTCACATTCTCGGTTTGCATATTAATACTTGCACCAAATGCTCCAACTCCACTAGTCGATGTTCCTACACCACGCTGAATTTGAATATCTTCAAGAGAAGAAGTAAAGTCAGGCATATTTACCCAATAAACGCCATGAGATTCTGAATCGTTCAATGGAATCCCATCAATGGTTACATTGATACGGTTGGCATCCGATCCTCTAATTCGAAAGCCCGTATAACCAACACCAGCTCCAGCATCGGAAGACGTAACAAATGAAGGCGTTAAGGATAATAGCATCGGGATATCTTGACCTAAATTTCTTTTAGTCAACTCTTCCTTACTTACATTTGTCACAACAACGGGCGTTTTCGCATCAGCACGAGTTGCAGATACCAATACCTCATCGGCAAGAATCGCTGAATGCTCAAGAACAAAATCGAGATTTAAATTTGATTTTAAGTCCACTTCTTGAGTTTGAGATTCGAAAGCTAAAAAGCTTGCAACAAACTCATAAAAACCTGGTTTTAGGTTTTCAAATGTATACTCTCCGGCAGCATTTGCAGAAACACCATAGCTACTTCCCTTAATTACCACTGCTGCTCCTGGCAAAGGATTTCCTTTTTGGTCAGTTACCTTACCATTAACAGTGATTTGTGAAAATGCACCATAGCAGATAAACTGAAACACGAGTAGCATGGCTACTTTTCTGAATAATGAATTGAATTTGATTGTAGACATTACAATAAAGTTTTTTTAGGCTGAATAGTCAGCATTTGATAAAAAAATATTGCAATGAGGTTCTTTAGATGAGATATCAGGCGAATCGTAATTTCGCAATTTCCTACGCCGGCATTATCCGGATCAGGTGTTAGAAACCGATATAAATCTGTTTCTAAGGGTATAATCTCAGCCCGTTTATTTAAGGCACCCCACTGGTATTGTGCGCAAAGGTAATTTGATTTCCTTAAAATACAAGTCTAATTCATTTCAAAATAGAATAACATAAACTTATGATTATCAACAAAGATACAAGGAATAAATTATAGTATAAAAATGTATTAAACAGAAAAGAGCACCCAATTGTATTGGGTGCTCTCATATTTAAAGATTTATAAATCTCTATTTCTCTTTAGTAATTTCATTTACGCCCATAATTTCAGTTAATGCTTTAACGAAGGTTGCTTTAGGAAAAGCCCCTTTGGCCATTTGAGGTTGTCCTTTAGCAGGAATAAACAGAAAGGAAGGTATACTTGTGATACCAAATGCAGCCGAAACTGCTCTTGCCTTATCCGTATCAACTTTATAAATTTGAATAGCATCGCCATATTCCTCTTGTAATTCTTCCAAAATTGGCGCGACTCGTTTACATGGGCCACACCAAGTCGCATAGAAATCGACTATTATAGGTTTATCACCCTTAAATACCCATTCCTTTTCTTTCTCAAAATCGAAAACTTTTTCCTTAAAACTTTCGTCATCCAAAGCAATCACCTTCGACTGCGAATAGCTGGCTAAGCTTATTAGCACAAAACTTAAAAAGAAAGTATATCTTATTAATTTTCTCATAATAGTCAGATTTAATATTGTGTTCAAATACGCTTGAATAATAATGCTAAGCTATCTCATTCCGACCAAAAGCTCTCTTAAAAACTTGTTAAAAAAACCTCTTCTATAAAGAAGCCTAAAGTTTATAGAAGTCACTACAATTTTATAATCCCACATTCCAACTGATTATCTATTCTTATATTTTAGAATCATCCTAAATAATTGTATTTTTGTCGATTCAAGGAGTTGAAGGTTATTGATAAAGCATATACTCCTGAATGAAAATACAAACAAAAAAGAACGTGAAGAGATTTTTAACACACCCTATATTCCCAATATTATCTGAAATTGTAACACAAGAAAACCTTGAATCGTACGTGATTGGAGGTTTTGTTAGAGACCTTTTTCTTGAAAGAGAATCGAAAGACATTGATGTTGTTGTAATTGGTAGCGGGATCGAATTAGCTAAGAAAGTCGCTGCTAAAGCAGGTAATACGAATGTCTCTATTTTTAAGAGTTATGGTACTGCCATGCTTAAATATAAAGGATTTGATGTTGAATTCGTTGGTGCTCGTAAAGAGTCATATCAAAGGGAATCACGTAATCCTATAGTTGAAGATGGTACACTAGATGATGATCAAAAACGTAGAGATTTCACCATTAATGCACTAGCGTTAAGCTTACACAAAGATAATTTTGGTGAACTTCTAGACCCTTTTGGTGGTGTAGAGGATCTTCATCGCAAGATTATTAAAACGCCTCAAGACCCTAACATCACTTTTTCTGATGATCCACTTAGAATGATGCGTGCTATTCGCTTTGCAACTCAACTAGATTTTAAAATCTCTGATGTAACCTTCGAAGCAATTAAGGCTAATAAAGACAGAATTCATATCATCTCTAAAGAACGAATTGTTGAAGAGATGAACAAAATCGTTATGTCACCAAAACCATCTATTGGTTTCAAATTGCTAGATGAAGCTGGTTTACTTCAGATTATTTTTCCTGAGTTTGGTAAATTAAAGGGTAGAGAAACTAGAAATGGTATTAGTCACAAAGACAATTTCTATCATACACTTGAGGTTCTAGATAATTTGTGCTCCCATTCGGATAATTTATGGTTGCGCTGGTCAGCTTTACTTCACGATATTGCTAAACCTAAAACAAAGAAATTCGTAAAAGGCATTGGTTGGACTTTCCATGCTCACAATTTCCTTGGCGAGAAAATGGTTCCAAAGATCTTTAAGAATATGAAACTGCCTTTGAATGAAAAAATGAAGTTCGTTCAAAAAATGGTTTCCTTACATATGCGACCTATTGTACTTGCTCAAGAAATTGTGACTGATTCTGCTATTCGCCGTTTACTTTTTGATGCAGGCGATGATATTGAAGAGTTAATGCTTTTGTGTGAGGCTGATATTACATCTAAGAATGAAGCCAAAGTCAAGAAATTCCTTGATAATTTCCAATTGGTACGTACTAAACTAAAAGAGGTTGAAGAGAAAGATACCATTCGAAATTTCCAACCACCTATTAGTGGAGAAGAAATTATAAGCACATTCAATCTTTCTCCTTCTAGAGTTATTGGAGATATTAAAACGGCTATTAAAGATGCCATTCTCGATGGTGAGATTCAGAACAACTATGAAGATGCCCACCAATACATGCTCAAAAAAGGTGAAGAACTTGGCTTGAAGGCCGTCGAAAATAAATAAAAAAGAAAGCTCGAATGATACATTCGAGCTTTTTTATTCAAATTTTAATTGAAACATAATTAAATAACATATAAAGCCTACAATAAAAAAGGACTTATTATTTCTACTTTTGCGGCGTCAAAATCATTTTACCAAGAACTACCTAATACAACAAGATGGCTTACGTTGACAATACAATGATTATCCGAAGAGATTTAGTAGCAAATATGGCTGAACTCTTTAACGAAGAAAAACTTGTTACAAACCTTGATAGAGTACCTCTAGAAATGGCTCCCAGAAATAGAGAAAACTCTGATCGCTGCTGCATTTTTAAAGAAAGAGTTATCATCAAAGAAAAACTTATTCCACTTTTGGGTTGTGAATTGGAAGAAGATCGTGATGAACTTAAAACTTTAGCTGAATATGCAACAGAGGCTCTTGAAAGAGAAAATCCTATAGAAAAAATTCTTACCGTCGTAGATGAAGCTTGTACATCTTGTGTACAAAATTCATATATCGTAACTAACCTTTGTAAGGGTTGTGTAGCTCATCCATGTATGATGAACTGTCCTAAAGAAGCTGTTAGTTGGAATGCAAATGGTCAAGCACAAATTGATCCAAAATCTTGTATCAACTGCGGTATTTGCATGAATGTTTGCCCATATCATTCAATCATATTTATGCCTGTACCTTGCGAAAATGTTTGCCCAGTAGGTGCTATTACTAAAAATGAACATGGCAAAGAGCAAATCGATGAAGATAAGTGTATCGATTGTGGTAAATGTATCACAGCTTGTCCATTTGGTTCAATTATGGAGAACTCTCAGATTATAGATGTGATGAAGTCTCTGAAATCTGACCAGGAAACAATTGCTTTAGTTGCTCCTGCTCTATATGGCCAATTCAAATATAAAACTGAAAATGTAATTGGAGCTATTAAAGAGCTCGGATTCCATGATGTAATTGAAGTTGCAAAAGGTGCCAATGTTACTACAGTAAATGAAGCTGATGAACTACTAGAACGATTAGAAGATAAAGCTCCTTTCATGACAACATCTTGTTGCCCAGCTTATGTTTCTGCAGTTAAGAAGCATATCCCAAATATGGAACAATACGTTTCACATACTAAAAGTCCGATGTATTATACAGCTGAGTTGGCGAAGAAACAGTATCCAAATGCCAAATTCGTCTTTATTGGCCCATGTATTGCTAAACGTCGTGAGGGAATGGCTGATCCTAATGTTAATTTCGTAATGACTTTTGAAGAGCTTTCTGGCTTATTCGCAGGTTGGCATATCATTATAGATGGTAATCCCATTGAACTTGATCGTAGCATTAAGAATCATGGTCGTGCTTATGCTGCTAGCGGCGGGGTTGCTCAATCTGTTCTTGAAGTTAAACCATACGTTAATATTAAACCTGTTATCGTTAATGGTCTTGACAAAAAGAAAATCAATATGCTAAAAGCATTTGCGAAGAATGGTAAGACTAGCGGTAACTTTATTGAGGTTATGGCTTGTGAAGGAGGTTGTATTGCAGGACCGAGTTCAAACTACGATCCTAAAACAGGAATGAAAATCTACCAAGCCAACTTGAAAGAATTCCCTGAAGATTTATAAGAATCAAATCTATCTCTAAAAATAAAAGGTTGGCTTATAGCCAACCTTTTTTATATACTAATATGTCTTTTCGTATTCTCTATACTTTTTGAGTAATTCCTTAGCGGAATAAATTCCTTTGGTAGCTATACCTAAATCTTTGAGTAAGAGTTTTGAACTTACAATCACACTTTCCTCTTCCATAAATTGCTCATGTACATTATTCAGATACTTTAGAACTTTAAAGGCGTTAAATGCACCAAAAAACTTCTTTCTAAATGTATCAATTGAAGCACAGTTCCGATTAATTTCGTCTAGAGCTTCAAAAAAATTGTCTTCCTTCAAATAACTTCGAACTGGGCCTGGTAGTTCAACGATCAACTTATTAATGAAAGTATCTTGATCAACTCCGAAAAAATCATCAACTCTATCGAAGAAAATTTTTAGATCCTTAAAGGCAGCGTAGTTATAGTTTTTATAATTGCTAATGCCTTCGCTTACAAAAGTGGACATCGCTTTTCCTGTTCCAAAAGGCACCCGATCTGACGTACGAGGTGAAGGAATAACACGAGTGTGCTTAATTTCATAGAACTTACCCAATACAATAATCTTTTGCAGAAAGTAGAAATCCTCTCCTGCCTGACGGCGATTCATACCACCTTGTTTGATATAAGCATCGGCAGATACAGCGAAACTTGAACCAACCGTATGATATGCGTGAGGATGCCCAGTAAATCGCATAGCAAGCATATAATAACGTAAGTAAAGTTCGTATTGAGCAATGGAATTATAAATTAACTCACTGAACTCTTCACCTTCAAGTGGATGCTCATAAAAGATGTTTGCACCATTCGCTTTGGGATACTTTTTGAATAACTTCTCTATCTCTGTAAAGTAATTGGTATCGCATGAAGAATCTGCATCATAACCTGTTATAATTCCATTAGCCTTTCCAATTTTATTGAAACGACTCACAGCCTCATCCATAGCTACCTTACGCGCTAAACCAACTCCTGCGGACTTCTTAGGCAAATTAGCTTGATGAATCAAGTAGAACTTTAGCTTGTCATCCTCATGCTCAGCCATCCACTCTTTAGCATCAGAGATCGTTTTGCCATTTTGCTTTAACACCTCATCAGAAGCCAACTCGCCTGAATTTACAATCACAATAACTTCAACATTGAAACTTGGTCTATCGCAAAGCCATAACGCTTGTAAACTTGAAACTAAATCTGGTTCATCAAAACATGGAATTGTAACAACAAGTCCAAGGTTTTCTGGAACTTCACTATTAATGTAATCAGGAAAAGCTTGCTGCTTTTTAAGGTATTTATCTGCGAAACTCATCAGTCTACTTTCTATGTTTTAAACTCTTGTTGCAATGTGTCTGATATGGATGATTATTCAATATCAGCTACAAAGATAAAAAAAGGGCAGAAAGCTATTAGCCTCTGCCCTTTAATTCAATATTTTTTGGTGTTATATCTTATATCTAGCATTTAAGCCATCAATAATATCATTAGTGATATCTAAACCGTTAGCAGAATGTAATACAGTTCCACCTTTAGTTGTGCTAATAATCATGCTAAACTTATGCGTTGAATTATATAGCTCCAAATAGTTAGTTACACTATCAAATAAACGCTTAGAGTTTTCATTTTGCTCAGCCATCAATTCAGCACTTAATTTTCTTTCAAGTTGCTCCAAGTTTTGTTTCTTCGCCATTAAGTCTCTTTGTGCACTCTCTGCACGATCGCGGTTAAGAAAACCTTTATTTTGTAATTTACGTTGAAAATCAACAGCTTCTTTTTCTAATTTCTGAGCTTTGAAATTAAAATCAGTTCTAGAATCTTCTTGCTTCTTAAGAAACTTCTCATTTAAATCGACAGAAAAATTATAACTCGATAATAATGAATCTGTGTTCACATACACAACAGCACCTTCTCCAGCAACGGTTTTCACTTCTGTTTTATCTCCACCGGAGAAATGTAAAAAGAATAAAACTCCAACAGCAACAATTAAAACTGCATTAAGAACAATAGATAGATTTTTCATGTTTTCTTGTTTGATTTTAAATGCCAACCTGAATAGAGAAATTCTAATCAGAAAAATTTGTCAATAAATGTAATCTCCGTTGAAATTATATTTGTAGACAAAAGTAGCGTATATTAATTGATTTAGGTACTTATTTATACAAGTCAAAATAAATAAAACTTCGAATTTCATTCCCTTTTAACTTAAGCCAAGCAAATATAAGTTTTAAATGATAATGGAAAAATTTCTGAGATAGATTTTTCTTTTAATAGAAAAAAATATCAGCTTATTCGAAATCAATCGAATTAGCTGATAAACGTCATTCTTTTTACATCACATGATGTATACTTTTAGCCAACAATAAACCCAAGATTAACCCTTAATACCACAAGACATGTTTAATAAAATGATAGCAGCGACCCTGCCATACATGCCAAAGCAGATAGTTTGGATGTTTTCTAAGAGATATATTGCTGGAGAAACAATTGATGATGCGATAAAAGCTTCAATCGACTTAAATGCACAAGGCATAAAAGTTACAGTAGATCTTTTAGGTGAATTTATTGAAGATTTGAGCCAAGCGACAGAAAATAAGGATGCGTATCTGGATATTATCGAAGCTTTCGAAAAAAATAAAATTGACGGTAACTATTCTGTAAAGCCAACCTTTTTTGGCTTATTAATCGATCCTGAAGTTTGTTATGAGAACATCAGAACAGTAGTTGCTAAAGCCGCAGAATACGGTAATTTCGTACGAATCGATATGGAAGATTCACCATGTGTGGATAATGAAATTGATATGTTCAGACGTTTAAGAAAAGAATTCCCTAAAAATGTAGGCTTAGTAGTACAATCATATCTAAAACGTACTTATTCCGATTTGGAAAACATGTTGGATATGCAAAATGGAACAGCACTTAACTACCGATTGTGTAAAGGTATTTATGTAGAGCCAGCTGAGGTTGCTTATAAGAAATATGAAGAAATCAACGAGAACTACATCAAAGATCTTGATTTAATGCTTAAGAATGGTATCTATCCAGGTATAGCTACTCATGATAAGAATTTAATTCAGCCAGCATATGATTTGATAGAAAAGTATAATGTACCTAAGGATAACTATGAATTCCAGATGTTGTATGGTGTAACACCTGAACTCAGACAATCAATCCTTGATAAAGGACACAAAATGAGAGTGTATGTTCCTTTTGGAAAAGATTGGTTTGGATATTCTACTCGTAGACTTAAAGAAAATCCAAAAATGGCTATGCTGATAATAAAAGCATTATTTAGCAGAGGCTAATACAAAAGAAAAGCGGTGATAAAATCACCGCTTTTTTTTATTCCTTTTTTACACCATACTTATACATTTGCTGAAGAATTTTAACTTCATCATCCGTTACCATTGCATCAGATATTTTCATCTTCTTTTTACGTTTCAATCTCTTCAGCTCTGGTAAGGTTCGTGTTGTACTTACTCCTGCAGTCATTCCAGTAGGTACCATTGTTTTATTTTCTATAGCACTTACATGATTTTTAATAAGCAAATCTGTGTTTGCTTTTGCATCCATAGTAGCAGGTCTTTTTGTTAAAGCTTCATAGGTTGCTGAATTCACATTATTTTTTGCTCGAACATACTCTGGCGTATTTACTTTTGCATTCATAAATGCCTCTTTAAAATCACCAAAACGAGGCAGAATTAAAACTTCCTGTAGTGCAATAGTATCCTTAGACAGAAATACTCCAAATAGATAATCTTCCTGTTGCAGACTATCACTAACAACAACATTTACATCATGGTAACCAACAAATGAATACTTAATAGTATCCCCAGAGTTTACCCAAATAGAAAATCTTCCATACTCATTAGTTGTGCCACCTCGTTTTTTATTCACATTTAAATGTGCATATGGCAAACCTTTAAAACTAGCCTGATCCATTACAGCTCCAGTAAAAAATATAGAATCAAGATTATATCTCTGAGCTTTAATCTCTTTCGAAAAAATTAAAGCTAAAATTATAGCACAGCAAAATATTAATTTTCTCATAAGGCAAAGTATTTAGTCTAAAATTCATTTATTACAAGATCTTCAAGCTTTCTTTTAGGCACATGATGTACACCATTTTCATCTCTCCAATACTTTATATCATTATCTTTCATATCCTCAATAACAACCTCCTCCTTGGGCTTACCAAAAGCGACCACTTGAATGATTGAATAATTTTCAGAAACATTTAATAATTCTCTAAGGTTTTTCTCTTTAAAGGCTCTAAGAATACAACCCCCATATCCATCTTCAACAGCTCCTAACATCATATTTTGAACTGCAATTCCATCATCGCTAAAGTAATTCTTACTTAAACGTTCATCATTTAGCATGATGACATATGCAACTGGTTGCTCTCCCTCAGCTGGTCCAGCCCAATCAGTCAAATAACCAGCCCAAGCTAAATTTTCAAAAACCTGTTTACACAAATCTTTATTTGTTACGGTCACATACCTTAAGCTCTGTGCATTTCTTCCAGAAGCCCCAAGTCTAGCCAAATCAATCCATTGCCTTAATTTATCTTTCTCAATAATTTCGTTTTGATAAAAACGACGGTAACTTCTATTTTTTAACACTAATTCTTTTAACATTCGAATCCTGTCTTATTATACGATTGAAATTTAAATTCAGTACACTTTTTCTAATAAAATTGATCTTCTCGACGCTCTTTTTAAGATAAGCATTATATTACTTTTCATCAAGAGCTTCATTCTATTTAATAAATAAGGAAGCTATAAACACTTACTCCTTTACACAAATAGAACGCATAATTAACTCATAAATATTATAAGCATATACAAATCTAAAATAAAAAAGCTGCTACACGAGTAACAGCTCTATTTTTAATACAAATTAATTCATCATAAATTTTCAAATCGGTTCTCTATCAATTCCCAATCAATCAACTCCCAGAAATTCTCGATATACTTAGGACGAGCATTCTGAGTGTCTAAATAATAAGCATGTTCCCATACATCTAAAGTCATAATAGGTTTCAGATTATTGCAAAGAGGATTCTCTGCATTTGCCGTTTTCACAATTCTCAGTTTGTTGTCTGAATCAGCTACTAGCCAAACCCAACCAGAACCAAAAAGAGTTGCTCCTGCCTTCGAAAATTCTTCTTTGAATTTTTCAAACGAACCGAATGTATAAACTAGGGCTTCATTCAATTTATTTCTTGGCTTTCCACCTCCTCTAGGTTTTAGTCCCATAAAATAAAAGGTATGATTGAAAACTTGAGCTGCATTATTGAAAATCCCACCATCTGATTTAAGAATAATATCAACTAAATCGGCATCTTCAAAAGAAGTTCCTTCTATCAAATTGTTTAAATTATTGACGTAGGCTTGATGATGTTTTCCGTAATGAAATTCAAGAGTTCTTTTAGAAATAAGAGGTTCTAACGCATCTAGTGCATAAGGTAACAGGGGAAGTTCATGTTTCATAATTTTGTTTATTTGATTTACCCTAATTTCACCATAATTATTGAATAAGGCAAAAAAAAGATCGACTCTCGAATAAATTCGAAAGTCGATCCCAAAATCAAAAAAACAATAAACAAAACTAATCCTGAAAGCGCCTTGACGCTTCCTCCCAATTAAGCACTTCAAAAAACTCTGAAATGTAATCGGGTCTTCTATTTTGAAACTTTAAATAGTAAGCATGTTCCCATACGTCCAATCCTAGAATTGGAGTTCCTTTTACTTCAGCATCATCCATTAACGGATTGTCTTGATTTGGTGTGGAGGAAATTTTCAAACTACCATCAGATAGTTTTACTAACCAAGCCCAACCTGAACCAAATCGCGTAGCAGCTGCCTTTGAAAACTTTTCTTTAAACTGCTCAAATCCACCAAATGTGTCATTAATAGCTTTTTGCAATTTACCAGTAGGCTCTCCACCTCCATTAGGTGACATTAGCTTCCAAAACAAATCGTGATTATAATAACCTCCACCATTATTTCTAATCGCAGAAGATTGTCTTGAAACACGTCCTAAAATCTCACCAATACATTTTCCATCAAGATCAGTACCAGCAATTGCTGCATTTAAATTATTAGTATACCCAGCATGATGCTTTGAATGGTGAATCTCCATAGTTCTTGCATCAATATGTGGCTCTAAAGCATCATATGCATACGGTAATTTAGGTAATTCAAAACTCATATTCTAACAGTTTAAATCAGTAAAAGAAATTATTGAAATTGACTATTTTTATTTAATCTCGTTTTCAATAACAAAACAAATCTATATTATAAATGAATCTCTTCCAAATATTTTAAGACTTTTTTATCTTTTATTTTCAATAATTAATCCAGCAAAACTATTTTACTCTTTCTATCCCCTATATCAAAGAGATTTAAATAAAATTTCTTTAATCTTTTTAGCCTTTCCTCATGTCAATTCTGTAATTTCGCAGCGAATTAGAGCTAAGGAACAGAAAAGTGAATAAGAAAATATTAGATATCGCCCTACCCAATATTGTTAGTAACATAACAATTCCGCTTCTAGGAATAGTAGACTTGGCACTAATGGGACATTTAGGTGAAGTGGATTTTATTGGAGGAATTGCTTTAGGCGGTATAATTTTCAACTTCCTATATTGGGGATTTGCCTTTTTGCGAATGGGCACTAGCGGGATTACAGCACAGGCATACGGAGCAAGGAACTTAAACGAAAGTATCCTGTCTCTTGGAAGAGCATTACTCGTTGCAGCAATTGGTAGTATCCTTATATTATTACTTCAAAAACCAATTGCACTATTAAGCTTTAGTTATATAGATTCAGAAACTTCAGTTGAAAACATAGCTCTTTCTTATTATAATATCAGAATATGGGCAGCACCTGCAACTATTTCGCTATATGCTTTAACAGGTTGGTTCATTGGTATGCAGAATTCAAAAATCCCAATGATTATAGCCATCATCTGTAATATAATCAACATCAGCTTATCGGCCTATTTTGTTTATGGGTTGAATCTTGATGCAAGAGGTGTTGCATTAGGGACTGTAATTGCTCAATACTGTGGATTGGTTCTAGCCTCAATTTTCATTTGGCGATACTATAGAAGGTTATTCAAGTATTGGACAAACAAAGGTTTATTAAAAATTAAAGAACTGAAACATTTTGTTCTGATTAATAAGGATATATTCATTCGTACACTTTGTATCATTTTTGTATTTACCTTTTTCACAACAGAATCTGCAAGTACGAATAAAACGATACTAGCAGTTAATTCCCTTTTGCTGCAATTCCTTTTCATATTTTCATACCTAATGGATGGATTTGCCTATGCTGCAGAAGCTTTAGTTGGAAAATTTGTTGGAGCTCAAAATCGCAAAAGCTTCCTTACTACTGTTCGTTACTTATTTATCTGGGGAACTGTAATCAGTTTAATTTTCACTGTATTTTATGCATTGGGAGGGAAATGGATATTATCTATGCTAACTAATAGTACAGAAATAATAAGTGCTGCAAGCCCCTATCTGAAATGGTTAATTCTACTTCCGATTTTGAGTTTTGCCTCATTCTTATACGACGGTATTTATATTGGAGCTACAGCCTCAGTTTATATGCGAAAAACTATGATGGCAGCTACTCTTCTTATTTTCGTTCCAGTCTATTGGGCATTGAAGGATATTCTTTTAAACCATGGACTTTGGATTGCCATGCTATCTTTTATGCTTGCCAGAGGCATATTCCAAGCGATCTACTTCAAGAAAGCAGTTTTAATAAAGTTCAAATAGATTCTAGCTTTTCAATAACTGAAACTGGTAAAGCTTAACCAATAGCTCTTCTAGGTTAGAAGTTATTGTTTCAATTTCATGATCATCAATGCTTAATTTCTTGGTTGCATTTTCAATATTTCCAGCAACGTATGAAAGTTGAATCAAATCAATATTTGATTCTAAACAGGCATACAGAACAGCTGCACCTTCAGAACTTATCACCTCAGGATAATTTTTAATGTAGATTTCTCCTATCTGAAAAAGATTCGCAGGAATGGTATTACATGTCATTCCACTTACTTTTCGGAATGAGGTTAATATCTCTGAATAGTCTGAAGAATTTTCAAGAACTCCATTTTTAAAAGGAACTTCGTTCTTAGAAGTAAGTTCGAAATCGAAAAATGACTGAAAGCCCGAATCGAAAGTAAAACCCATATCTCCAAAATAATCATCTATGACATTTACTAGACTCCCTACCTCCGATTTATCATTTAAGGCATATGATCTTCCAATATGAATAACCAAGTCATAATTCTTACGCTGAATGGCTTTATTTATCCAGTGACTAGCAATACTGCCTCCATATCCTGATATTAGAATATCAAATTCGTTTTCAGCTAATTGAAATCGAGCATAGTTTTTCCCATAATTATCAATCAATTGGAGTTGACTAATAAATTTTTGTAAAGAGATAAAAGTGGGACTAACAATTAAAATATCCATAGATGCAAGTACTTAGCAATAACAAAGCTTTCCTAAATTTGCTTAATCGACAAAAAATATACCTAAATTTGCAAGCTTAAGCTGATAAATTGATAGACCTAAATAGAAAAGGATATCAATTGAATTTTATCGAACGATAGTATTTAAACACAAAATATAAGATGGAATTTTCAAGTAACGAAACGGAAAATAAAGGTTACACAAAAATAGAAAAATTCAACCAGGAAACGACTGAGAAACTCATGTTTCACTACAAAAAGGTATTGGAACTTCTGGGCGAAGATACGAAGAGAGAGGGACTTGAAAAAACCCCATTAAGAGTTGCTAAGGCTATGCAATTTCTTACACAAGGTTATCATATCAAACCAGAAGAGATTCTAAAGTCCGCAATGTTCAAAGAAGATTATCGTCAGATGGTAATCGTTAAGGACATTGAAGTTTATTCGATGTGTGAACACCACATGCTTCCATTTGTAGGAAGAGCTCACGTTGCTTATATCCCTGATGGAACCATTACTGGTCTAAGTAAAATTGCTCGTATAGTTGATGCTTTTTCTCGTCGCTTACAGGTGCAGGAGAGATTAACAACTCAAATTAAAGATTGCATTCAAGATACGCTTAAACCTCTTGGAGTAGCAGTTGTAATTGAAGCATCACATATGTGTATGTCTATGAGAGGTGTTCAGAAACAAAACTCAACAACAACAACTTCTGATTTTACTGGAGCTTTCGAAAAAGTCGCTACACGCGAAGAATTTATTCGACTGATCTCTACAAAAACTATATAATTACTAATTAACGATTGATAAGTATCAATACTAATCGAAAGCTATGAAAGCATATGTATTCCCAGGGCAAGGCGCCCAATTTGTTGGTATGGGTAAAGACCTATACGAAAACTCTGAACTAGGTAAAGAATTATTCGATAAAGCTAACGAGATTCTTGGTTTCAACATTACTGAGTTAATGTTCAACGGAACTGATGAAGATCTAAGACAAACTAAGGTTACTCAACCAGCTATCTTTCTTCACTCAGTTATTTTAGCTAAGACTTTAGGTGATGATTTCAAACCAGAAATGGTTGCTGGTCACTCTTTAGGTGAATTCTCTGCACTTGTTGCTAATGGAGCTCTTTCTTTCGAAGATGGATTAAAGTTGGTTTCTCAACGTGCAACGGCTATGCAACAAGCTTGCGAAATTGAGCCTTCAACTATGGCTGCTATCATCGGTCTTGATGACGAAACCGTTGTAAGAATTTGTTCTGAGATTGAAGAAATTGTGGTTCCTGCAAACTTTAACTGCCCAGGCCAATTGGTTATTTCTGGTAGCATGAAAGGTATTGAAGTTGCATGTGAGAAATTAAAAGAAGCTGGTGCTAAGCGAGCTTTGCCATTGAAAGTTGGTGGTGCATTTCACTCTCCATTGATGGAGCCTGCACGTGTTGAGCTTGAAGAAGCTATCAAAAACACAAAATTCTCGACACCTACTTGCGCTGTTTACCAAAACGTAAATGCTAAACCAGTTATTGATCCAGAAGAAATCAAGAAAAATCTTGTTGCTCAGTTAACTGCTCCTGTACGTTTTACTCAAACAATGGTTAACATGATTGCTGATGGAGCTAGCTCTTTCACTGAAGTTGGTCCTGGTAAAGTCATTCAAGGTTTAGTTAAAAAAGTAGACCGCAAAATGGAAACTTTTGGTGTAGATTCATACCAAGCATAAGTCTAAATTCTGATCTTAGGATCAAGTAAAAAAAAAGAGATCTCAACTATTTGAGATCTCTTTTTTTATATAAACTAATATGGTCTTAACTACTTAAAGCTAATAACTGATATTTGTTTTTTACCATCCATTAATATTTCTAAAGGTTCAGCAAAACGGACATGTTTAAAGTAATGTTGGTGTTCAATAAGCTCTTGTTTGTTCAGAATATCTTCCTTTACAAAACTAGTTTCCAAATTTGATTTTACAGAAAAGTAACCAACATTCATTGATGTTACATTATGGAAAAAATGTGATCCCAATGAAGCATCCAAAGGAAAATCCTCAAGACCTTGTTCAACGATAACTTTTGCGTTAGAAATTTGCGACCAAAGAACAGGAATTCCTGTAAACCTATCTTTAGTTCCCCATCTACCAGGACCAATAAGAACATACTCTCTATCTTGCTCCTTCATTTTCTGATTTAGAATAGCTATCTCCTCAGCCATTTCCTCAGTCTTTATTCTATCAAATTTGCTAAGATCCATGTAAATAACATCGCGTACATGGTCTATCTTACCATTCCCCATTCCTTTGTCAGCTAATAAAACAAGCTTCTCTTTATCTACCTTTTTCATATCGATTTCAACACTCATTTCCTGACGGATTAGTGGTTTAATCTGTAATAAATTAAAAGTAGGTAAACCATTCTTTCCTTTAGATAAATCAACTGCAAATTCGATCTCAACAGGCGCTCCCATTGCTTGTTTAAAAATATTCAGTAGAATACTTAAAGTCTTTGCTAATGGAATCTGGTTATATTTTAAAATATTAGCAAAATCGACAACACGCGGACCTCTTAAGTTCAAGTCTGGCTCAATTCTATCATTACGCCCGTCATATACAGATGCACAATGCAATAAATTACCATCCTTTTCTGCTACAGAAAGGTCATACTTATTTGTTGCAGCATCTTCTCCATCTTCAAGTAAATTCAACTTCCCAGATTCCATGTTTATTGCATAGAAATAACTCTGAGAATCTTTTACTTGATCTTGAATAGAAGCTAACTGTAATTTTGGATACTCAGGGCAGAAACGATGTGTTTTCTCACCGCCTACAACATACTTACCCAAACCTAATCCTAATACAGCAAAACCATCTTCAGGCTTCATATAAGAGAATGGGTAATAATTGAATGATTGGGCTACACCACTAATGTTCGGATAATATTTACCATTGTATTCTTGCCCTACAACCTCTTGAAGAATCACGGCCATTTTCTCTTCCTCTATCTTGTAATCGACAGCTGAGAAATACGCTTTTGCTTCTGGTGTAAAAATTGAAGAATACACCATTTTAATAGCTTTTACTAAATCGTCATAACGAACTTCAAAGTCCTCATGATTATTAGGCAATAAGTAGGTTGCATAAACACCTGCAAAAGGTTGCATTAGTGAATCTTCAAACAATCCTGACGAACGAACAGCCAATGGCATATTCATTTTCTCAAGATATTGACGAAGCTTTTTGCGAAGCTTCTCAGATAATTGAGCCTCTATAAACTGCTTTCTAACTTCATCGTAGCTCTTTTCATTATAAACTTTCTCAAGAAGATCATTCGCTTCTAAGAAATTATCGAACTCATCAACTCCAATAATCGCAGTTATTGGAATTGTGATATTTATATCTTTAATCAGCTTTTGGAAACTGATATTCTCCGTAAAATTACTCAAGAAAGCCAACCCACGCCCTTTACCACCTACTGATCCACGTCCTAAACGAATGACATAGTGATTTGAATTTGCTAAGCTAGGTCTGAATTTAATTATTCGACCTCTTAATTGTTTAAGTCGAGAAGCTTCAAAAACATCTAGGCAAAACTGACGCAATTCACGAACTGTTTTAAAATCCGATATCTGATAACGTCGAAGTTTTTTAGCAATATTAATCTCACCTCTAGCCATTAACCAAGTTGATATTCCATTACGTTTAGAGTGATAGAGTAATGACTCATCTGGTACATACCTTAATTTCTCTTCAAAATCTTCAAGAGATTTTGCCATTGCAACCTGAGTACCACTCTGGTTTCTAAAAACAAAGTCTCCAAAGCCGAGTTTCAAGTGAATAAAGTTGAAAATATCTAAGGCTAAGGTATCACTGTTTTTATTGATAAAATCGGCATTTACCTGAAATGCACGCATAGCATTATCCGTATCGTGCGATTGCATCACACACGGAATTCTCATTCGCTTATCCTGCACATATGAAATTAAATCAACCCCTGCATCGTCATTTAATTTACCATCGCGAGCAAAACGAACATCAGAAATAACACAAAGAAGATTTTCTAAATATTTATCTACGATATCAACTGCATCCTCGTAGCTACTGACCAAAATCACTTTAGGTCTAGCACGCATTTTAAGAATTTTATGCATCTCATCAATATCATCTTCATCAGAAATCACTTTCTGAGTCTGAGTCATGACCGATGTGTATAACAAAGGTAAATATCGAGAATAATATTTAACGGAGTCCTCAACCAATAACATAACACGAACATCACCAACTTTAGAATCAGGTTCAAGATTCATCTTATCTTCAATGTATTTGGTCATGGCCATAAAGATCTTAGTCGATCCATTCCAAACAAATACTCTTTCGATATTATTCTTGATTTTATCAGCAGCCTTATCAAAATAAGCTAAATCGCTATTATTATTTACCAAAACCAGTACAGGCAAATCAGGCTGTTTCTTTTTGATTTCCTTACTCAGTTCCAAAGGCGATTCCTTATCAAGTCCTGCCATAAGTATGACAATATCGAAATTTTTCTCATCCATAGCTTTGAGCGCCTCTTCAGTGGTCGTTACACTTGTAAATCGCGGTGCTGTATATAA